>Ga0105355_10001714_pt1 | contig 20179 bp, 9 predicted proteins | sample GOMGulsemesocosm_2_FD_83508 | JGI IMG/M metagenome (GOLD analysis project Ga0105355, IMG submission 83508) | Methane-oxidizing microbial communities from mesocosms in the Gulf of Mexico - GOM9C Gulf of Mexico | ecosystem: Environmental > Aquatic > Marine > Cold seeps | place: Gulf of Mexico... | reverse complement strand
GCCCTGCTACAGATTTTTCCCAATCTAAATCCCTTTTTTCTCGAATCATATCGCCAGGATATGAGTGACACCCAACACAGTGAACATTTTTTTGGGGCTCTTTACATACTCGGCCATTCCAACCATCATCATGCCAAGCTAATCTAACTGTAATATGTGAATTCATATTAATTAATCCTTTAATTTATTTAGGGCAAAGTAAATAATTACTTGGTTCGTATTCTGTTCGCTGTTGAGGTTTAATATCGACTTTTTTTCTAATAACTACACCAATATCAAAAGGGTCGTAAGATAAACCATAAGCTACTGACAACCGATGATAAGTAGAAAGAGTAATACCTTCGCTTCTAAGCCGTTCTGGTACAGGTAAAGATAATATCTTAAGTGGATAGCCGTTATTTACAACATCAACTTCTTTTCTGTACAGTTCCACATGACTTCCACCACCACAAATAAATGTGGTTATTAAATCATGAAACTTATAACCACCCGCGACAGACGAAATCACCTTCTTCAAGCTAACATTCACAGCTTTAGAAAAAGGTTTATCTATTTTTAATAACTCGCTTAAAGTTACCCCGATAGCCTTGGCTATTTCCTTGTCATTTGGGTATGAATTTATTCGCCCAAGCTCAGTACTTATTTTTCCATTGAGTACTCTATGCTTAGCTAAAATATCAGCACCTAAAGCTTTAATATCTTTACCTGTAGTTTGAAACAACCATTCGCCATCATCATTAGTAACAATAAACATAGCTACATCAAGGGTACCTGCACCAACATCAATTAATAAATGTGAATATTCTCTCCTTGACGGAGACTGAACATACCCGACAATTTGAGCTGCAAACTCAGGAAACAAATTGATGACATCATTACTTAGTATGCATTCAGCAGGAATAGTACCGTTATCAAGTGGTAACTCTTTCATAACACGTTCAGCTAACTTTATAGTAACGTCATTACAATAACTTAATACCCAGGCTGCACTTATTAATTGGCGATATAATTTTGATAATGATTCATCATGATAACTTTCCGTTGGCAAACCAACATTAACTAGCCAATCAATAGTAAAGTCTTTATAAATCGATTGTGTTGACCAAGATCGGCATTCGAGAAATACTAGAGCAAGAAATGAAACAATAGCAACATGATCAACTTCACTAGAGTTTTCCAGCAATAAAGGCAACTTCAGGTCAGTCAGTATATGCTCCCCATGTTTTGCGCTTAAAAAACATTTTCCTTGAGAGTTTACATATACTTTTGATGGCAATAAATTACCATGTTCACCAAAAGAAATTGCATGAGCATAAGTAACTTCACCTATAACAACTTTGGTAAAAGCCGTGCCAAAATCTAACCCTATAACTAAGTCTTGACTACTCGAATCGCTGTTATCAATACTTATTTCAGAAAAGGCTTTATTAAGATCTTCTTCGACATCTCCCTCTAAAAACATTGAGCAAACATCTCTATTAGGTTTATCAAGTTTATCTAAACTGACTTTTAATTCATGCGTATAAGTATTTTCAACGGCTACTTTTGAGCTTAAAGGTGCCGGATTCCCTATAAGGGGGTATGGATTATAATTTATCTTTTTATCTTTGCTTTTCTTTATGTTAGAAGCTTTTCCCTTATGATTTTTATGCTTTCTTTTCTTTGTCCCTTTGTCGTTAGGCTGGTGCAAAGCAGAGCTGTGATTGACTACAGTTTTGGAAGATTTTTCCGTAGTCGTGTCCATATCAAGTTCTTTCTTAATACTTTTAAGTTGCTCTCTCCACATAAATAAATTCCCTTTAATTAATTGGTCACATTCAAAACAACATGGCATACATCATCAATTCTATGTGTAAACTGCTCATGAATTTTTAGCTCTGCTTCTCTTTGCTCAAACCTTTCTGTAATCTTTTTAATTTGGCCCTCTGTAGCTTTTATTAAGCTACTTCTCTTGGCCAATTTATGTTTATGTAATGCACTTTCCCTGCTCAGGATTTGACGCTCAAAATGCTTTTTAGCCGATTCTATTTGAAAACCAACCCTATCCTCATTTTCCGCGGATTTTTGATTGGCATCAAATTGGTAATCACTCTCTAAAAGCTCATCACAAATATCAAACTGTTCTTCAATCTGTTCGCTATTTATAACCTGCTTAGCCTCAGGCCAATCTTTAGCTTTTAAACGCAAGGTATTAACTATATCCAATGAAAGTTCAGTATTTAATATACTGTCAGTACTGACGCTCTTAACCCTGGCAACTAATTTCTCTTCAATTCTTACACCTTCAAAGCTGATACGTTTTACGACAGCTACATAAGTGCCACACGCCAAATTTGGTAATTCATTTTTTCCTATCATCAAACTAACGAGAGGCATAAAGGCTTCATCAATTTCTCTCAACTTATGACAAATAAATTGTATAAATGGATGAGTCTGATTAATAATTTCTTCACCACTTTTAACATTGACAACTTTGTTTAAAAAACGGCATTTTTGTCTATGGCCACTGTCAAGAATGGTTAACCCTTGTAGCTTTTTGGTAGTGATAAATTTATGTAGTTCAGCAGAAACTATCGCAGGCAGTCTAATTTCAAAAAGGTAATCACCGGGTTCAATTTGGAAGAATTCGAAACCTTGGCAATGACGCTCTAAAAAATCTTTAACAAAAATCATTAAATCATATTCGGTTACCCGCTTACTGAAGTCATGTGCTGCATTAACTTCTTGAAGAATATGTCCACTATGAGCAATTAAATTAGATGCTTGCGATTCCAGTTCATTTTCTGTTTGTCTAAGTTGCTCTATTGCAAGTGATGTCTGCTCTATCCTTGCTTCCTCTTGAGCTGCTGATAACTTCTCACACAAAAGCTGCTTAGTAAGTACATTAATCTTTTCTCCTAAAATTGCTTCTAGGTCACCAAGAGCATTTTGAAAGATATCTAAACGTTCATATAACCTTTGGTAAATACGCTGATCAATGGTGTCGTTATAACAAAAATTTAAGATGGAAATTTTATCTGCTTTTTGACCATGACGATCAATACGACCAATGCGTTGTTCTATTTTCATAGGGTTCCAAGGCAAGTCATAATTAATCAACACTCGACAGAATTGAAGATCCACACCTTCACTTGCTACTTCAGAAGCTAACAAAATTCGAATACTGTCATTAGATTTAAACCGATTAATAATATTTTGTTTAGATTCTTTCATGCCCCCCATTAATATTTCATTTTTGTAACCTAACTCTGACAATCGCTCAGATAAATAAGTTAAAGTAGCTCTAAAGTAAGAAAACAAAATAATCTTTTCAGTGGGGCTCTCTTCAAAATAGTCACCAAGCACTGTTTGTAATGCATTAAACTTACTATCATTTTGTCGAAGTTCATCAAGCTCAACGGTTCCAACAACACCATTAGCGATACTTGCCATAAAGGGAGCGGAACTTTCTGCACTGCTTGTTTCTACGCCGAAGTCTTCATATGATTGAAAACCATCTACACCCTTTCGGTTTGTCCAAGACCAAACAGCTGCATACATACAGCTCGATAATTGCCTTTGCGGGCTAGCCAACAAGAAACCTGCATTAATATCTTTACCCATAGCGTACCTATGAACAATTTCACTGACTCTTTCATATAACTCAGTTTCTGCTTCAGTCATTTCAACATGTGGAGCAAATATTTCTCGCACAACTCTGAGTTCTTTTACCTCTGCTTTACGAGTACGTGTCAGAACTTTAGATAGTAAATTACAACGTTCAATTCGATTGGCTAAAGTGATTCTATTACTATCAAGCAGTAAATCATCAGAGCTCAATGTTTCATTAAGTATGTTTCTGAGCTGGCTATTATTGGCAAGTAAGTAGTGCTTTTGTGCTTGTGTTAATAAAGCTGATATATCGTCCCAACCAGATGCTCTATCTAATGTCACTTTCTGAGCTTTAATCAAAGGTTCATTGGCTGACAAAATATTAGGGAATACATGTTCATTACTGAAGGTGTCTTCATCAACTATATTCAATAGCTGATATAAATCTTGGCTGTGTAAATTAATAGGTGTCGCTGATAACAGAACAAGATGTTCACTTGTATCTCTAAGTAGGCGACCAAGCTTTGAAGTTGAACTTTCAGAATTTCTTAATTTATGTGCTTCATCAAACACAATTAAATCAAATAGAGGTTCATCACCCGCAGCACTATCGAGTATCTTAGCTAACTTCGTTCTTGGACTTTCTTTTTTAGCATATTCACCATCATTCTCAGTAGCAAATTTGGGTGGCCTTAAACCATCATAACTACAAATAATCGCTCGACCTGGTGGGTATTGTGAACGTGAACGCTTTAACTCTTCCCCTAATTCATTGGCATTCATCAAGGTCGCTTCAACACCAAAACGAATTGAAAGTTCATCTTTCCACTTTTCTCGCAGCATAGCAGGACAAACAATCATTAACCTGCGAGCATCAAACCTTGCCCTTAATTCAGTCCAAATTAAACCTGCTTCAATGGTTTTACCTAAACCTACTTCATCGGCAATCAAAATCCCTTTTGAAGGTGCATCTAAAAATGATAATACCGGTTTATATTGATAGGCATAAAACTCAGTATTCGTGGTATCCATTGAGTAAACTAAATTAGCTAACCTGCCAGAAAGTTGTATATAGGTTAAGTTTCGCCTTAAATCACTTACTCGCCCGAATTGATTTCTATTAAGTAAGCTATAAATATCATTATCACCGTCAGACACTAACTCAAGTGCATCTTCAGAAATCCACGAGGCTTGCTCTGGAAATTGAACATAGTGGACATTCTTGCCTCGTCTTGGCTTCACCTTTCCTGTTAACACCCCTATTCTACCGGGATCAGAAAACAACCTAATTCGTTGGCCTGCTGAAAATGCTTGTTCACTCATTTAACTATCCTTGTATGTCTTTTTCATTAAAACGGCGTTCGAATTCGGCCCAGACGGTATTGTAGTCGTCTTCGCGGTTGCAGCGGTCGAATGGGGCGTGGTATTCGATGGTGCGCTCAACTGGGCCGCCTGGCATGGTGTCATCCATGTAGGTTTTGGTGACAATGCCTGATTTTAGGTTTTTAATGTCTTCCCAGCCGAGCAGGATACCGGCTTCAGTGTGCGGTTGCTCTTCACTACCTATTCCTGAGGTTTTATCGATATAAACACCGTTTTGAATACCAGTAACAAACGCATTCTTTTTATTGAATTTACGGTCTAAACCAACACCAACCAAGCCCTTACTGCAAGTGAATATAATCCGACCTATTCGGTCATACCAAGTATCAGCTTCATTTTGCCTCATAACAGGAAATTGTACTCTGTAGATAGTTTGCAATTCATCTAGAGTTAGTTCTAGTTCCATTGCTACTGTGACATCAATCTCTACAAGTGCCTGACGACGTTCATAATCTGTTCTTAAAGCAAAGCTACTTTTCCAATCAGAACTTAAGTTACTAAAAAATGTATTTTTTAGCCTTAAGTCATCTTTCCCCCAACTATATTCTCTAAAGTCATGATCCCAACAACTTCTCCACAATTCATCATAGTCTTTAGTCGCACAATTTAAAGAGAGTGCAAATAAAGAAAGATACTTATTCTGAATATAAGGGAAGGTCTCAAGTAATGAACCATATAAATCTGATTTACCGGTAGTCTTCAAATAAAAATCATACACAACCGAATAAGACGCACCTGAAAAACTACTTAGAATATAATTATCTTTGATAACAGTGCTTACTACAGTATTTATACTCGCAATATTCTTTGGCATTATTGCTGATATTAACGAACGTTCAGAGCTACCATTAAACATCCTTCGGTTAACAAATCGATAATAGTCCGTTATAGGTCGATAATGTACTTCGTTACTTTCTAGCCAAGGTACTAGAGGTACTCGCTGTATATAATCTGTAATTTCAATAGCCGGAACATAGTTTGTTCGAGCAATATAGTCATCAGGAAGGTTTACTAGATCCACTCCATCATAGTGTCCCTTTTCAGTACAAAGCGCTCTTGGAGTTTTATAAATCGGCGTTCCTACAAAAAAATGAGGACCAGACAACACCATCTGTTGTGTAGTTGTAGGAAATTTCGTGTCCCGTCTAATAGTACGATCTTGCTGAGCACTTGTCTCATGCCACATTTCTAAAGAAATATAATTGTCAGACATATCTGTGAAACGGTTAGGATATTTAGCAAATTTTTCCAACACTGAAACTAGCTGCTGTGAATGTAAAGCTGGTAACTTTGCAGCATTTGAAGGAGTTCCAACATCGTCATAAAGCTTAGAAAACAAACTTAGTCCTTTGTTGTTTATATTTAAAATACGTTGAGAGTGACCTGATTCATCCCACTCTCCCTCATCATTTTTAATCCCTCCTACTGGTCCTAAACCATTATGGCTAAAACATAAGTCAATCGTTTTAGCTGAAAATAAGTTTGCTATATTTGTAAAGTTAGGCTCATCAGATTTTTTGCCAAATATGTTGAGGCTAAACTTGTTTCTATGACCAATGGGAAATAAAATGCGTTGATTTTGAAATTGGAAATGTGCTTTTAGCCTTGCATATACCTCTTGCCTAAGGCCACCTCCGCTTGGATCATCGTAAATTCCCTCTGGATGGATGTAAGCAGACGTACCAGTTTTATTAGTAATCATCCAAGCTTGCGGTAAAAAGCACTTGTATAAATTAGTTTGAATACCTTTTAGATCTGGATAATTCACCATGCCGTTAAGGAAGTTTTGTGTTCCTTGTGCTTCAGCATATTCCGTCAAATAACTTTGTTTTAGTCCGGGGTATTTTTCTAAAGTTTCATCACGTAAGTCATTTATCTTTGACGCTGATAATTTATCAATAATAAACTTGGGGTTTACGTCACCTAAGATGCCGCCTTCTTGCCAACTTACTTTTAACCATGGAGGGTTACCCAAAATCAGATCAAAGCCTTGCTTGGTAGCAAAAATGTCAGCGAATTCTAATTCCCAGTGGAAGTACTTGTATTGCTGTGCGAGTTTATCGACTATTGCTAATCGTGGTAGGCGTTTGAAAATAACCTTTTTATTAAGCTCACCTTTGACCGTAAATATACTAGTTTTCTGTTTTTGTATGGCATCAACTTTTGCTATTTCTTGCTCTAGCTCTTCACCTAACATATCAAACGTTTCACCGATTGATGTTTGGTTATCAGAAGTCAGCTCAAAATCAGCAGTTGCTTCTAATTCAGCTTGCTGTTCTTGAGCTATTTCATCATCAACAACTTCAGGCTGAATATAACCTTCTAGCAAAATATCTATCTCATATAAATATTCGTCACGCTCTGGCAATTCATCGGCGCTGTCGATTGGCCAAAACCACAGCGCACACCAATAATCCATCACCATTTTCAAACGTTGGTACGAGCTTGAACCATCTGACATGGCTTTTTCTAACAGTCGGTCTTTTTCTGCCATATTACTAGCGCTTAAAGCATCTCTTTTATTTGGCCAAAGAGGTAATTCGTCAGTAGTAACTTTACGTTGTTCACTTCGGCTATTGGTATGCTCTTGCCAAAGGTCATCTATTTTTTTACTGATGCGTTGTAGTTGTAATTTTTCATCATCTGACCATGGCTTGTTAAATTCAGCACGCCAGCTATTGATCGATGCGATTTCATCAGTTTTAAGATCTCTAACTACTCTATCTGTATACTTAGCCATGCCATTATCACCAAGTAAGAAGTGATAAATCTGATGTTCTTCACGCTGTTCATTTGGCGACTTGTCATTAAAACCAACACGAGTTGGTGCTTGGTTTAACCAACTAGGTTGTGTTTTATTTGTATATTCAAGTAGGTGAGCTGGGAATACTTGTCGGCGTGCACCAATAAGCGAATTACCATTAAATAACTGGTAACCAAACCATGGCACAAAGGCATCTGAACTAATGGCATTTAGCCACAGAGATACTTCTGCCAGTTCTACCGCGACTGGATTTAAATCGACACCAAAAACGTTATTGTCAGCAATGTACATTTTTACTTGCTGAAGCTCTTTGGTGTATTGGTCTTGCGGTATACGTTTGTCTTCTGCTTGTTGCTTGTAAATAAGATAAAATTCAGAAAGCTGATTTATCGCCTCGTTCAAGAAGGCCGCACTACCCATGGCAGGCTCACATACCGTTAAGTTAATAATGGCATCAGCTTTTGCTTTAGCTGTTTTTAGTGGTTCTATTTTTTCTTTAAACAGCTCTTTTAAGGCATATTTAACCAATGATTGCGTTAATACCTCAGGTGTATAGTAGGAAGCTGACTTTTCACGATCTCGCCCTGCCATACGATAGATAAAACTACCTTTTTCAAACACTTTCAGGCGACTTTTAGTTTGGCCTGCTTCGCGCTTGCTAACGTAAACCTTTTCGTCTTCATGATATTCAGGTAACTGCTCTGCGGTAACAAAGTAACCTGTTTCAAGATCGTTTGGTGTTGTACCCTTTTTCTTTACTTCGTATAAGTCTTGTTGAGCAAAGAAGCCACGGTACGAAAGCAGTGCTTCGTAAACGGCGCCTAATTGGTTAATACCCAGTTGTGCATAGGAAATACGGCCACGTTTTTTACCTTTGCCCTTTCCCTTCCCTGAGATAGGTCGAGAAAGTGACATCAGCATAATAATGCGTTGCAGGGTTTCGTTACTAAAAACAATTTTGTTTAACGTAGGTGTACGTTTAGGATCGAATAAATGACTATCAAGTTGAGCGATTTTAAAGGTGTCTAAGCCTCTTGGCTGTTCACTCATCTCTTGAGTTAGATTATCTTTACGGCTTTTACTTTGATCGTAGCCTGTATGAATTAAACGAAACAGTATATTTAAACTGTCGTGCAGGTAGCGCCCTTGTTTATCCGTTTCATTAGTAAGTTGTACCATTTCGAGGTCACGTAGGGTTTCTAAGCTATAACCTTTTAAATAAGTCATCGACTTTAATGGTGCGTAATCAAGCTCTGGTCTTGCTTCAATATAAAACAAGAACAACATACGGTACATGTAACGTAAACATTCACGGCTTAGCTCATCAGGGTTTATCGCTTTTTTACCTGTGTAGTTAGCTGTGCCTTTACTAATTAAGTATTGCGTTGCTTCGTTACCTAGTAGTTCTATAGATTCACGCAGCGCGTATTTTAAATCTTCCGATACTGAAAAGGCATGTTTATGGCTGTTTTCATCAAGGTTGTCTAAAAGCGGCTGGCCACTTTCAGGCATTACCGAATCTTTGTGTAATAATGTCGCGGTTGCTTTTAGGGTATCCGCTTCTTTTCGCCCTAATATTTCTTCAAAATCAAAACGTAATAAACGGTTTTGTGCCCATTTGGTTCGGTCGATTAATAAACATTGACGATTACCCAGCAGCATTATCCAACGTGGTGGCTCGGGTTGGGTGAAGATCATTTTTGAGATAATGTCTTGCCAAGTGAGATCGCCAGATCTAGCACCTTTAGCTTTAAGCAGTTTACGGTGTTTTTTCAGCTCTTCATCATCATTTTGAACGGCTGTATCTAATTGGTTTTTAAGTAACGGTAAACCGAGTGGATCTTGGTTGTCTTCATCAAACTTGTCATGTGCTTCAACCACCCAAAGAAATGGTGAATTATCACTGCTTTGATATTGAGCTAATACTGGCAGTTGAATGCCAGCTTCAAGCTCAATAGATGTAGGTGAGAACTGATAACCTAGTGCTTCTATCACTGGCTGCCAGCGTTTGCGTTGATCGGTTAAGCGCCTATTAACATTACGCTCATTTTTATGTTCGTTTAATAATTTAAAATAACTGCCACTGTAACTGCTTAAACGGTTATGTGGAGCGCGATAGCCGGTTTCTTTTCGGCCAAGTTCACGTTGCTGCTTTTCATGCTCTTTTGCTTTTATTTCTTGTGCTAACCAAGACTCTAAAACGCCACGAATATCACCTTCAAAAACAGAGCTTAGGTAATGGTGAGAGTAAAAGTCGTTTTCGTTGTTAATGCCAAATAATTTCATAACGACTACTCCTGTGCGCCAGTAAATACTGAGATAACTTGAATGTACGGCTGTTTTTCTGTGGTCATGGTTTCTCTGATCCAAGCTTCGTAGTTTTCAAACAATTTAGTGACTCGTTCTTGCTCTGTTTGCTTTTGATTAGCGGCACGTGTTTGCGTGATATCGTCAAAACGTAATTCGAGCTGCTTGATATGTTTAGTTTTGAGATTTTCGAGTATTTCTAGTTGGTGAACTAACTTGTCATCAATTTTTTCCATGGCAACATCACGGACATTGCTAAAGTGCAATGAGGCTTTATCAATAGCTTTTGGCAGCATAGCTTGTAGACGAGCTTCACCATTTGCAGTGCCAGGGTTTGATAAGCTAATTTTTGCTAATTGGTGTTGTTCTAAAAAGTCATCAAAAGGCTGTAAGTTTTTATATTCACCGTTTTCAAAAGTAACTACGGTCCAGTCGTTTATTAATGGGTGGCTTTTACGGTTAGGAAATACTGCACTTAATAAAAATACATCGGTATCTGCTGGTAAGTGTTGTGGCATGCGCAATATTGGTGCTTGATGACGTCCAAAATGGCTGAGTACTTTGTCGTTAAGCCATTGCATAACGGGGTGCAGTTGCCATAAATAATGAATTTTAGGCCAAGCATGTTGGTCACCACGAGACTCTTCAATGGCCTTGTTCATTTCTTCAACATTTTCAGATAACAAGAATTGACCATTTTCGGGATATATTTCTGGCGGAAGCATTTTAAAACGTTGGTTTAGCTCATTTGGCGCCGTAATACTCAATAAATTTTTATCATTTACATTGTATTCAATACTTTGGCCATTTCGCTTAGCAAGCTCTAATACTTGCTTGGCATATTCAACATTTGATTTATAAAGGCTTGGTAGCGTTTTAACTTCACTTTCATCTTGGCTTACTTGTGGGTTGTCTAAATAGGCTAACGGGTTATCGTTTTGCTCATTTTCTATATTCTTGCCGAATACGTCTTCAAGCAAGTCGCCACCAAAAATAGTATCTTGTGCGATAATTTCCGCTACTTGGTTTTCTTCACTTTCTTGATCATAAACACCGGTGAACTCTGATGGATCACCAATGTTAAGTTGTGCTTGTTCATCTTTTTCAATAAGCACTTCGAGTATACGGCTATCACCACGTATTTTTTCGTTTTGACTTTTGGTGATCATATAACGTATTTGTGGCTTATTGCTTTGACCATAACGGTCGATACGGCCATTACGCTGTTGGAAAACCATGAGTGACCATGGGATATCAAAGTGGATCATCTTGTGACTTTGATAATGCAGATTAATACCTTCTGAGGCAACATCAGAACAAACAAGCACTCGGATTTTTGATTCCAACTTACCGAAGGATTCAACAATATTCATGATGTCGGTATCTGGCATTTGCCCATGAAGCACGGCGAGTTGACCATCTTTTAGGTTTAGATCAGACTTAAGGTGTTCTTGTAAGAAATTAAGGGTTGGTATGCTTTCAGTAAAGATAACAATTCGATCATCTTTTTTATTTGGCTTCCAACCAAAGCCAAGTTTTTTATCTGCTATTAAGGTTAATAGGCGTTGGTATTTACTGAAGTTAGGTGCATCAATTCGTTTTAACGCCAGCACTAATGAGGATAGCGTATCGATGTCATCCGCAAATTCTTCATCTTCTTTTTTGATTAGCTTGTTTAAGCGATTTTCAACAGTAGATAGGCATGCCATAGGGCTAGAGAAAAGTGCTTTTTCTAAAGTAACTCTAAATAAACGACTGTGGTTTTTACCGCCTTCACTGCTTTTGTCTAAGCTGCCAAAATTTGCGTCAAGCAACTCTCGGTAAGCATCTTCTTCTACCGCTGTGGCGTTTGAACGAATAGTTTCAATTTGACGCTCTGGAAATTCTTTAGCTATTTGGTCTTTTACGTCTTTTTTAAAACGACGAACAACCAAGCCTTTTTCATTAAAGTCTTCATGCTTGTAATCACTAGGATTACTGATAGCGGTTGCGTCAAGCATGTTCATTAAACTAGCGAAGCTTTCTGGCTTACCATCATGGGGCGTTGCAGAAAGCATAATAAGCGTATCTGATTGGTTTGCTAATAACTTAGCAAGACGGCTACGTTGTGAGTTTGAGCCACGTTCTGCAACGTTGTGGGCTTCATCAATAACGATAATATCCCAATGCGCTTGTTCAAGGTGATGACGGTATTCAATATCTTGTTTTAAAGTATCGATAGAGATAATTGATTTATCAAAAAAGTGAAACGGGTTGTGATTTGTAGGTATTTTATTACGAACACGCTGTAGGCCCGTTGAATCTAATCGCGTAAGGGGAATAGAAAAACGGTTCCACATTTCTTTTTGAAACTGGGTTAGCATTGATTTAACCGCTAACACTAAAATACGTTTACCTTTACCACGGCGCATGAGCTCAGACATTAATATGCCTGCTTCTAATGTTTTACCTAAACCTACTGTGTCAGCAATTAAAATACGCTGACGAGGCTGTTTAAGTGCGGTAAGTGTTGGATCTAACTGGAATGGCAATGGATCCATGGCAGCTTGATGACCAAAATGAATATTCTCATCGGTTGGTACACGTTGGCGAAGTAAGCTCTCGATATAAAGTAACGTGCCACGATAATTTGATGATCTGTCTTCAACTAGCTTTGTTGTTGCTGGGTCTAGAATTTCAATTGGTGAAGCACCTATGGCAGGGTCATTTTCAATCTTAGTTAAAAAGCGCCCTTCTTTACCACGAACTAGCTCAGATAAACCTTCACATTCGATTAAGTAACCACCATCTGCGCTTTGATCAGCGCGACGAACTATCCATTCAGCATCTCGTACGACGATGCGCATGCCTGGAGCATAGTTTGTGTATTGTTCTTTATTTTTTGTTTTTGCATTCATTTTAATTATCTCAAACTACTTGCTAGTAGGTCTATTTGGCTCAGCGCATGGCGCATGCTGTAGACTTTCCAGCCTTGTTTTGTTGCAGCAATGGCTTCAGGTTTATCGATAGCTATACCGATTTTCTTTAATGGCCAAGCTAATTCTAATTCGGCTACAACTTCCTGTTTATTATTTTCTATTTCTTCACCTACTTCTGGTAAAGAAACATGATATTTTTCTAATAAGTCAATAACACCATGCATGCCTGGATCTGCCAATTTGTAGACGTCTTGCCAGCTTTCTTTAACATTAAGACCTTGTGCACTTCTTAATTGAGAGATCTGTTTAGTTTCTTCATGTTTAATAAACATATGCTGATGATCAGGTTGTTTACGATGACAATCACAACATACTGGCGTTAAGTTATTGCTACTGTTATCTGACTTAACTCCATTTATATGATGTACATGTAGTAGCCTTTTGTGCTGACTAAGATCTAATCCACATTGTTGACATTGATAGTTAAATTTCTCACGAATTTTTCTAGAGACATTGTCCCAATCCTTGGTGTAGCTAGTGGCTTGGTTATTAGCCACACCTGTAGGCATAAATTTAAAGAATGAGCTGTAAGTATCAAAGAAGTCTGCAAGTTGAAAGCTTTGTACAAAGGTTCTTCTTGGTAGGCCTTTTTTTAAAGAAGAAAATTTTTGATAGTTGATTGCCTCAAGGCAGTATTGACAAACATCTAACCTTGTTTCACCTTCAATAAGTTCTTTACTTCGATTATCTGTTCCCGATACAGCAAACAAACCATCTAACCTATTTGTTACAACATATCGTTCAAACCTTCCTTTTTGTCTCATACGTTCAAGCATTTCACAATCAGCTATGTGAAATCTATTACCTTTAGCACCATCTTCAAGAACACCATGAATTTTATTGTTGTAACTATGATCTTTGATATACAGAAGAACCTGCCGCCCTTGATAACTTGCAAGGCCAGTATCAAACTCAATATCTTCAAAGTTGACTTCAAAGCCTTCACCCAACTGTTTATCAATTGGTTCAATAGGAGTAACCTTATTTGATACTTCAAATTCAATAAGGTCTGCTCCCATAGCTGTTACAGCTTGCTGGAGAGAAGAAAAATCAACTGTTAACTTCATCTATAAACCTTCAACAATTTTACGGATTTGGATATCTGCATTGGTAATTACTCGAAATGACACTCGACGAGATTTCTGTTTATTTTCAGAGCCATCATCATTTAGCTTTAACCTTGAAGAGGCTAAACCAACAGCAGCAAATGAAGACTTAATCCATGCCCTTTGCTCATTAGAAAGCTGTGAAAGAAAGTATGAATAATTAAGTACACTTCTAGTTCGATTTTGTGACAGAGTCATATTAAAGAAATATGCATCGTCAGGATGAGTTCCATTACCCCACTCTGATGATGTATGACCTTCTATTCTGACCTCGTCAATACTGTTTTGATATTTATCTAACACTTGTAAATAGCGAGGTATAAAGTCAGCTAGTATTTCTTCAAATTCAATCCTTAATGAGCTTTCACCACTAGCAAATAGCACTTCGGGTGAATCAAATTGAAAGGACAATGTTTCTTTATCTATTGATGCTTGCCAAGAAACTAAGTCACTTTCAAACTCAGAATTTAAAGCATCAAATATCGCTACTTGGTTTTGTTGATAAGCTACAGCCACATCTTTTATTTTATCGCGCTCAATTGATACATGTCGCATAAAGGCAATGGCTATAAATAGAAAAACCATCATCAAGCCAGCCATAAGATCTGAAACAGTTAACCAATGTTCGCCATCTTCTTTTTGTTTTGACGAACCAAAAATAGAACTTGTTGAAGACATAGCTTATACCGCCTGCTTAACAACATTACTCATTTCACGAACTAGAGCTTTATAATCAGAAGTGAATTTTGAAGTAATTGAGCCTAAATTATTTGCCATTACATTCATTGATTTATTCAGCTCTTGTTGCATGGCCTGGTCATTGATGCCTAATTGTTTCTCAACAGCATCACCGGTTTTGGCAACTTGATCTTTTAGGCTTACATCAATATTAGAAAACACTTTAGTCATATGCTGTGTTTGAGAGGTAAATATATCCTCTAATGATGTTTCAAGACGTTTTTGCATATTTTCAATACTTTGACTAACACTATCTCTAACAGCTGAAGTATCTGATACTAGAGCATTATTTGCATCTGTTAACGTTTTCGCCATTACTTTAGAGTCGTCAATCAAACCATTTACCATATCTCGAACATTCATACTTAGTTCTTTAACGGTATGGTCTAACTCTTCTCTAATTTTCACTGTATTGTCACTTACTTCATGGGTAGTTGCTTGTAAGCTTTCATTAGTTAATTTAACTTGTGTTTCGAATTGCTCAGCTCCTCCAGAAATCACTTTTTCAACTTTAGCTGCACTATCTGCTAGCTTTTCACCTATTGTTTCCACACCTTCTTTGCTATTTGACACAAACTTATCAAGCAAGTCATTTGATGCAGAGATATGGCTTTGAATATATTTGTCAGACTCCGTTAATAAAGAGTTATAGTGTGTACTGGCAGATTCCACTGATTCAGATATAGTTTTAACTGTCTCATCAATTTGCTTTCTTATTTCAGGTACTGCTTCAACTGCTTTATCGCGAATGTCTTTAAATGCAGCTAAGTGACTTTCAAGCTCAGACAATTGGTGATTATTCACTTCCATGATACTTTTCAAATCTGTCATTGTTTCAGGAATAGCTTTAGATTCATTGCTAATTGCTGTAACTGAAGCTTCTGTAGCTGTAATAGAGGTTACACCCAGCTTATATTGTTCAGTCATTTCACCAATTTGGACTTTGTAATTTTCCTGCCACACAACCAATTCCTTAACAGATTCGTTAAGTTGTTTGAAGTTTTCACCAAATTGCTCAGTCAAATTATCATTGAAATCAGTAATAACTTGTTTAAGCGCTTCAATCACTGTTTCAGTTGCAGATTTAGAAAGCATATCGGCAAAGTCTTGCATCTTTATCCAGAGCTTATCTGAGAATGTGCTGAAAGCTTCCTGCTGAGTAGAGAGTTGTTCATTAATACTATTAAGTGTCGCAGCCGTTTCTTGCTGAGACTTTAATGATAATTTTTGGTTATCGTTGATATCACCGCGTAGAAGCTTTAGCTGACTCAAAATTGAACCATCATTATCACCACCTATTGCAGTAACTAGGCTTTCTATTGACTTCCCTTGATGATTTATTGCCCCTAAAATATCTTCAGGAGTTGCAGATGAGACTTCCTCAATATTTTTAGGTGCCGATACTACCCCTGATGTCTGAAGAACCTTAAAAACAATTGAAAGTATAATACCCACTAAGCTTGTTAAAAATGCTGTTTTCAAGCCATTTAAAAGCCCTTCAATGCTACCGTCAATGTTATTGGCATCAAACGCCATAAGACCAATTACAATTCCTGCAAAGGTACCGAAGATCCCTAATGATGTGAGTAATGCAGGAGTATAAGAAACATAATCTGAAGCTTTACCTCGCTTTAGGTTTAAGAGTGCAAAAAAGAATGCTATTCCAATTAATATGCAAACTACAATTGTTAACGAACTAGCTAACATTGCAGCTTCTTCGTTTGGTAAATTTACTACTTCCATTATTTTTCCTTTGATAAATAAGCTAAAAGAGCGTGTCCGTTATTCTCAATCTATAAAGCTATTGTTTTGATAGATAACCTGGTGCTATTGCTAAATTCTCAGCATCATAGAGGGTTTGAGTGTTTCGTAAATACAATTGATACTCACCACCTTTGAGACTGCCATCAGCTGAACAATCAACATTCCAGCGCCTTAATAAATATCCAGCCATAGCGGCTCTAACATTTAGTGCTAGGACGCCATTCTCCATTCCATAATCCATCTTAATTGCCGTTGGATATTCAACATTATTAGGGTGAGGGATAATTTCTAATGAAATTAAATGATTCCACTGCGTATCTACTATTTTACCTTCATCTTTTTCTGGAGAGTCGTTTAAAATTGTTACCTTAGCAATACGTGTTAATACAAAGTCTCGAAAAGTTTGTGATTTTCTATCAAACGCTCTTACATGCCAACGAAGACCATTATCAACAATAGAGTGAGGCACTAGCTCTCGACTACCAGAGCCACTTGAAAGAGAGGTATAAATAACATTAATTGCTTTATTATTGAGCATCGCTTGCGTGAGCTTGGCTATTACGTTTATATCAGGAATATTTAACTGGCTGGACTGCTCAACAGGAAACTCTGTATCATCAATTGCGTCAAAACCATCAGAGATTTGGTTGGCAAGTTTAATCAAAGTGCGCTTAGCATCATGATTAAATAATGCCTTAAATTTATCAGTAATAAAATATTTCTTCAGGGCATGGTCATACACCATATTATTACTGGTTAAATCTTTATATAGGTTTATGTCACGGGTTGCGGCGGTAACACCTAATTTAAAGTGCTGAACAATCTCACTGCGTGTTACTGCACCTGTAAAGAAGAGTTTAAAATCAATATAGCCGAGGCGCTGCTGTTGAGGGTAGCTTAAATTATCCATAATTTTTGATAGCTTTATTGTTATTATTCAATTAATAAGAACTAGTATGTACACAAATAAAACATACTACAATAGGTAAATTTTGTTTTTATAACATTTGTACAATTGTATTTGATTGAAATCAAGTTAAGTCGGTTAGGTTCCTATTATGAAAATATTGAAACCCAACCTTTGACCTCTAATAGTTAGCAATTTGTGCAGCTAGATTCGATGCACTATTACCATCCAACGTTTTTGAGTCTCGGTAATGCTCAACAGCCACCTGTGGAGAGTCTCCAAGCAATGCCGAGCTAGTCATAACATCAGCTCCAAGTCCCTCTGCAAAAAATTGAACAGCATGGCGATTACTATGTAAATTTATGCAAGCATAGTTAGGAATACCTGCATCAGGCCATAGTTGCTGTATCGTACGGCCTGTATGATTCTTGATCATATTGGCAATTCGATTCCCTTCTTTTCCCTTACTGTCGATGTAATAAGTAGAGGTACCTTTGCGAGGTGTTATCATAAAGTTGCCATGGTCCTCAATATCTATCATTTGTAATCGCTTAGAGCGCATATCTAGAAAGTCATTAATAAATTCACAGGTGACTGGTTGGTAAGCATGCTCTATCGCACGCACTGAGGATGTTGCACGTCGAGTTTTTAGTGAGTTGATCGGAACATTCATACTATAACAACCATTTACACACGTTATCGTTTCAAACGTAGTACTTGGTTGTTCTGCTATTCGTAACAATGACCAGTTTTTCGATCTAACAGGTGTTTCCAGCGACATTGCCATCCACACAGCTGTAGTCATTTGTGACATAGCCTTTTCAGTTACCTTACCGTAAGAGGCTACATTTAATTTTGCGGTTGTACGTAATGTTTCCATTATATCTTTCCAGCCAGCAAGTGCTTTCTCTGGTCCCATATCGAGCAGTGGCTGGATATTTGATAGACCTCCAACCATATTCTCATAATCAGCTGAATCTTTTTTTACTTTCAATGTAGCTTTGCTTTCAGCTTTAATATCATCAACCCAAATTTTTAAATTTTCTGAAAGCATGACTTGTTCTTTAAACCAACGTTCAACTGATACATCATTTGGCTTGTAATAATTAGATAAAAAGCCAGTAGCTCCAGCCATCCCTCGCACTGTTCTTAAGAGTCCAAGAGCACTGGCTGAAGCAACCTTATAACTATCTTCACAGCTATTATTTAGAGTTGTTCCTCCAAAATTAAAACTCTTCGAGCTACTGCCTGTGCCAATGGTTTCTTTGTATTCTTTCAACAACTTTAAACGACAAGTAAGATGCATGCCTAGGTCTTCTATTTTAAAACCCTTCTCAACGTGTAACCATGTCATGTACCGTTCCACACAATTGAGAAACATCGTTGCTGAAACAGCGTTACCTTGATTGTCAAGACTCCACTTTTTCCTTCCTCTTATCTCTATAGGTAAATCTGGATCATCATTAAATGTTGCATTACGACTCGGCTCCTTTCCTGTGACTTTAAACATGACCACTTCTTTCAACTGCTCCATAATTTTTACAGGGAGTTGGATACTCGAAACCTGAGCAGCTTTAATCCCCTTATTTTTTTTAGTATGGGCCGATGCAATAGCACATTTACTTTGCAAAGTTCCATTCTTTAGCTGATAGCGAACCTCGAGCTTAGCAAAATTAGGTCGAAAACAACTTTTGGGCTGACCACCGTTGTAAGCCCAATTTCGAATACTACCTACATTGATTCCTGTGATATCAGCAGCGACCATTGCAAATTGATTCATACTAAGTTGTGGCTCATAGTATTCATTCAATAACTTTAGTGTGTCACCGATCGAAAGAGGAGCAAGTTTGGCTGGTTGAAGTTTTTGAGCTTTTTGAAAAGACTCACTTAAAACTATTTTCTCCCGAATAAATCGTAAACCAGTCCTATAGTTTTTAATAGTTCCCTTGCCCATATCTTTCATTTTGAGCTCTACCTTTAAGTCATCCAGGTATTTTTCATGTTGGCTCACTGATAGGAAAACGTCATGTAGATCTTTAGTCTGTTTTAATAATACCAATGCTTTGTTAAACGCAGCTAATGCTACCCCTACTTTACGTAGTTCAGGACCAACAGCAGATTTTTTCAAAGCAATTAGCTGCCTTGTAACTCGAGTAATGAAAGCTTTATTTTGGTAACCCCTTACAGGCCTTTTTTCACTATTCATATCACTATCTCCTCAAATAACTCCCAAAGAAAGTCATTTATTACCCTTAACAAAAAACCCTTTGTAAACAAATGATTGATCAACCAAATCAAAAAGTCAAGAAGTAAACAATCCAGTGATTCGCGTACGTAAACTAATAAAAACATCGCAAAACTAGAATCATATAATGCACTGCAACGCACTGTTTTACGTGAACTAAGGCTGCTAAAAAGCTAAGAGATACCAACAAAAAGGTAACAATGAGATAATAATGACCTGTGCTGCAGCCGTTTATACCTAAATTGATAGCAAAATTTGTTATTACGGTCACTAATAATCACTAAAAAATGATTGTTTTGTGCTTTGTTATTAAACCGAAAGATATTTGCGCTAATGTGGAAACATGGCAGTTTTAAGCTAAAAATAAATTACTAGAATTTCCCAAATAGTACATAT
>Ga0105355_10001707_pt1 | contig 20212 bp, 12 predicted proteins | sample GOMGulsemesocosm_2_FD_83508 | JGI IMG/M metagenome (GOLD analysis project Ga0105355, IMG submission 83508) | Methane-oxidizing microbial communities from mesocosms in the Gulf of Mexico - GOM9C Gulf of Mexico | ecosystem: Environmental > Aquatic > Marine > Cold seeps | place: Gulf of Mexico... | reverse complement strand
TAAATTATTTTATAGTATCTATCATCCTATTTTGTTGATGACCAGCAGACAGTGCTTTTTCCAGCAAAGTGTTGGCTGTGAAAAGCCACGTATTGATAATGGCTGTATGCTTTCTTGCGATAAATCCACCAGCATTACCAATCTTAAAGGCGTGTCGTTTGCTATTGATAAGCAAAAAGCGGGTTACCCAAGTATTTATAACCAAGATCAATTTTTAAATATCGAGGTTATCAAAGATCTTGGCCATTATTACGATGGTTTTATGATTGATTTAACCAACATTGGCTCAGGTGATAAAGTACCACCAAATAAGGTTGAGCTGATCAAACAATTTGAGCAATTATTAAGCCTTGATAAAGACACGCTAACAAGCCAATTGAATGAGCAAAGTATAGTTCATCAAATGGTCCCTGAATCAACTAATGACCAATACCACAACGGGCTTTAATCGCTTTTAGCTATGTGGATCTACGACAAAATTTCGTAAATCCACATAGTTTGTCATAAACATTGCCTTTCCATGCATTAATACCGATAGCGCCAACGTTCGATAAACTACTCACTTTCAGTATTTACGCTCGATAATTCCCCGTATTAAGCATTAATTACGCTAACTGATAACTTGAAGTAAATAGCAGTTACTCGCCTTCTTAGTCAAATTATAAAGGTGCCAGCACAGCAACATGCCCGAAATTCCACTTATTTTAAGCTTATTCATTTATTTTGTATAAAAAACAATCATATTTTACAAACTCTTCTATACTTAGAAAAAACAATACGTTATACCGAAGGACTGGTAATGGCGAGTATGGATGCTTATCAAAAAAATATATTTAAATATCAAGTATATATCGTAGTAATTGCGGTCGCCTATATCGGCCCGTTGTGTAACCTTTTCTATCTCTCTGCCAATATTTCTTTTAGCCAACTCAGTTTAATTGAAACCACCTCTATGCTGGTGCTGATCTTTCTTGAAGTACCCACTGGCGCGCTTGCTGATCTCATAGGAAGAATTAACAGCATGGCTTTAGGTTGCTGCTTAATGGGTGTTGAGTTTATTCTGATTGGGGCTGGCTATGATTTCGACTTCTTCATCCTAGCAGCATTAATTGGGGGCGTTGGCATTTGCTTAGAATCCGGCAATATCACCGCACTGTTGTACGATTCGCTTAAAAAGCTCGCAAAAGAGCACGAATTTAAAAAATACATCGGCCAAAGTCGAGCGATTGCACAAATTTCCTCGGCACTATCAGGTATTGCCGCCGGCTATGTTTACAGTATTGATAAAACCTACATCTTTTATATAAGTGGGATTTTACTTATCGGTTTAGCGTTATTTTGCCTCACCATGACCGAAACTATCTCTCGGGCTAAAAAATTAACTATCTCCAAAATAGCGATTAAAAAAAGTAATGGAATAAACAGACCATCAACAGAAAATCCGCTACAGCCTACTCCCACAGCAAAGCCTCTCTATTTATTAATTTGGCGCCAATGCTTAAAGAGCTATATCTGTTTAACAGCCAATAAACCATTGGCTTGGACCATAATAATTTCCTGTCTATTAACCAGCACCGCTCGTGCTAACAGTACTTTACTGCGTACCCCCATCATGGAAGGTTTACTCGATGATATTTCACATTTAGGCTTTATCATGGCGATTGGATTAGGCATTAGCAGTATTGTTAGTTGGTATGCGCATCAGGTTATAAACAAAATTAATGAGCAATATATCTTTATCATTTATACACTAGGTATTGCGCTAGTATTTATTGGTGTCGGCCTAAGTGATGACTTATGGATCATCGCTTTTATGATTGCGATGTATATCTTAAATACCGTGCAATCGATCTTTTTCAGTGATTATTGCCATCGTCAATTTCATTCAAGACAACGAGTAACCTTAAGTTCATTTGTCGAGTCATATCGCTCGTTTATTAGTATCTTTACGTTGCTCGGTACGGGGATATTAGCAGACACCTACGGATTACATGTTAGTTCATTGCAGATTGGTTTTGTGGTGTTAGCGGCCTGCATCATTTACATGTGCATTAAAGTAATACAAAAAACCAAGCGCCTATTGCTTAACCATGATGGATTAACCTTGCCAACACATATTACTGAGCTAAAGCCAAGGTGATAAACGCTTTAGCTGGTAACGGTTTAGCCCAATAATATCCTTGGCCATATTCACAACAAAGCTGTACTAATACTGCTGAGGCTTCTTCATTTTCAACGCCTTCGGCAACATTGCTAATGCCTAAACTTCTACTCATATTAATAATCGCTTTCACAATCAATAAGTCGTGCTCAGAGCGATGAATATTTTGTACAAAACAGCGATCTATTTTTAAGGTGGTGACATTAAATTTTTTCAAGTAGCCTAAGTTAGAATAACCAGTGCCGAAATCATCAATAGCAAAGGTGATGCCTTTACTATGAAGTTGCTGTATTTGGCTTTGAATATGCGTAACATCATCAATAATCATCGATTCGGTGATCTCTAATTCCAAATAGTGTGGCGATAACCGATGCGCTTGCAAAGCTTTTAAAACAATTTGCGGTAAGTTTCCTTTTCTAAAATCTACTGGGGATAAATTAATGGCAATATTTAAATTGTCTAAACCTTGGGCGTGCCATAGTGCACACGTTTTACAGGCTTCGTTAATGATCCATTTGGTAATGTCGACAATAATACCCGACTCTTCGGCAATAGAGATAAATTTATCCGGTGTCACTAGGCCTTGCTCGGGTTTATGCCAGCGAATAAGTGCCTCAGCGCCGGTAATGAGATTAGTGTTCAAGTCTACTTTCGGTTGATAATATAATTCAAATTCATTATTCGTCCCTGCCGACTTTAACGCTTTGATGACCTGATATTTATTTTCTTCGATTGAGGTCATACTTTCATCATAATAGTGAAAGCTATTAATACTTTTGCTGCTCGCTTGATGTAACGCTAAATGTGACTTTTTCCGCAACACTTCAATACTGTTGCCATCAAAAGGAGCAATTGCTATTCCTAACGAGACAAACAGCTCTATCTCATATTCATGAATATAAAATGCTAAACTGCACGCTTGTAAAATCTGTGCTTTTATTTTATCGCGATCTTCGTGATCTCGACATAATTTCAAAAATACAAATTCAATACCTTGAAACCGATAAACATAATCATCGGCCTTTTTTAAAGACAGTAACCGTTGCCCTAGCTGCATAATAAGTGCATCACCCACATCATGACCAAGCGAGTTATTTATACTGCGTAAGTTATGTAAATCTAAGGTCATAAATGAAAGGTTATTGCCGGATGTCGGTAAATTATCCAATAAGTCTTGTAGCTCAATTTTACAAATATGCTCATTCGGTAAAGCCGTCAAGTTGTCATAATTTATTAACTGATTACTTTGCTTTAATTGCTCGGTTAACAATGCGTTTTTACTTCTTAACCCCAGAAGTGACATTCTTACCCCTTTGACAAAACTAAAGGTAATAATAGAAAAAAATGAAAAAAGGATGATAATGTCAAAACCTTTCAAGGTATTCGATTGTGTTAAAGCGTTTTTAGTGTCGATTAAACCAACATTATGGGCATAGATAAAAAAGAGAATAACGGCTTGAATAAACAGAATTAATGGTAGCGACAATATCGTAGACCCTAAAAATAGTGCCAATAAAATAATAAACGGAAAAGCGATAATCGCGGTGTTATACAGGCCTTGATTTCGCCATGCCAGATACGTGGCTAAAATAGTTAAAATCCATAGCACAATGCCAATCGCAATATTAACGGTATCGCTAGCTGACCAATAATAGAGAAAAACCATCACGAATACACTCACAAGTAATGCGATTTCAACTTCATCGAGTGAAGAGAACATCAACTCGATCACTAACAACAACAACAGGCAAGTGTTAATAAATATCAGTGCAGATCGTAATTGCTTTAGCTTATCTAAATGAACTTGAGCTGACTTTGCAGTAACCATTAAAGAGTACTACTTTGGTGTTGAAGATCTTGATACAAGCTAAAAAAGGCATCTGCGTTCACGTGTTGTTGCTCTTTGGCGATGTACATTGCTTTATCGGCACTTTCAACAAGCATTTTTAATGACACATGATCATCTGGAAAAATAGCTCCGCCCATTGATGCACTGACACTCAAACTAATATCGAGTTTCTTAATATACAGTGGTGTTTCTATATGCTCCTTAATTTTACTGGTTAACTCGCTTAATGCTGATGACAAAATATTTGGCAGCACAATCACAAATTCATCACCTCCCCAACGTGATAAAATATCCCGCCGACGCAAGCCTTTAGTTAATTGACTGGCCACATGAATAAGAACCTCATCACCTACTTCGTGACCATGAATATCATTCACCGGTTTAAATTTATTTAAATCTAATAAAATAAGACTAAACGGCGTTTTTGATTGAATAAGTGAGTTAATTTTTTGCTCTGCACCGCGCCGATTTAACAATTGAGTTAGTTCGTCAGTACTGGCCTTTTTGTCCAAGGTCTCTAATTGTAATTTTCTTTTGGAAATATCATGGAGAGCAATTTGATAATGTTCCCGATAATCATCAGAAATAGATGAGGTCACAATTGTTTGCATCCAAATCGCTTCTTGGTTTGCCATATTCAGCAGTTTAAACTCACCCGAGGCAATTTCTTCATTACCAAAAGCAATTTCTACCACGTTATCAAATTGGTGCGATTCAACAAAAAGCTCTCGTAGATAAGGCCCATAGGATTTCTTTAAAGGGATATTAATCCGGTTTAGTAATATCGAAAAGGCTTGATTATAGAGAAGGATATTACCCTTAGGCTCAGTTAACACAATTGGCGAGGTCGAGTTTTCAAACAGCGTTTTAAAATGCTGGCTTAAGCGTTCAACTTCTGCTCTTAAATTTCGTTCTTTTTCAAACTGATACTCCGTTTTATCTAACAATAAATTGATATCAACCACGAGGTTACCCAGCTCACTTTGTGTGTGATATTTTGGAATTTTCAGCCGTTCATGAGTACCTGGTACTAGGGTATGGAGGCGTTTTTCAATACCTAAAAGCGGTTTAGTGATTTCAACATAGGCAACCACGATAACAATTAAGGTTACAATCGATGCTTGGACAAATATCGCAAGACTGTTGTCAAAACTAATTTCTTTTGCCCGGTTAGTAATGTGCAACAAATTAGGCGAAATAGTTAACGTACCAACTGAACGTTCAGCTTCAAAAGGAGAAAACAAAATAAACTCAATACTGTCTACTGAATTGATATGATTAGTAGAGCTCACCACTAAATCACTCGCCTTAATTTCAACACTCTTCACTATATCGTTAGAAACTAAACCATTAACAACTTCAGTCACCAGCTCTTGATCGGCTAGATAAGTCGCAATTGAGACTGTTGAAGATACCGTATCATGCAGCTGGGCAATTTTTTGCTTGCTCATATCCAGTTCGTTCAAATAAATAATACGGTAAAAAATTTGCGTCGATAAAAATCCGACCACCGCAGCAGCAAAAATCACTACAATCGCAAGACGAATAACCAAACCGGTTTTATTCATTAAGGATATAAACTATTTTCAGGTTATCGGTTAACATAGATTTAGGGATGTAACCGATAGCGTTTTTAGTGGCGGCAATATAACTGACCATACCTTCGCTAGATAATTTCTCAATCGGAGGTTTGGCTCTACCGGTGAAACGAATGCGAGACCAATAGGCATTGATACTTGCTAACGAACGACCCACTAGTTTTTGATAAAATATTTTCTTGGTTTGCTGTTCACTGGTTAAATCCACCGCAATAGCTTTATTACCATCAGGAAATGCAACATATTTCCCCATAAATAAATCGATAACTTCTGAGCGGGTCATCTGTTGAGTGGGGTTGTCTTGGTGCACAACAATCACAATATCTTCGCCCGGCATAGCGTTTTCAGCAACGGCCAATGCGCTATTCAAACTTAACGCTATCGCGAATACATAAGGGTTATTCATATGGTGAAGCTCAAACTAAACATTAACACATTGATAGTCTGTGCGGAGAGATCATCGGTACTATTAAGCCATAAGGTGCCACCCATATCATCAATATGACTGTGATTCCACTGCAATGAAGACGCTACATTTGGGCTTATATCCCAGCGCCACCCTAGTGATAAGGTTTGTTGGCTCGAGGTATAAAAACTGTTAACCGCATGGACCCCCACCAGTATTTCAGGAATTAACGCTTGCTGCACTCCGGGCTCATTAAAAAAATAAGGGTCAGTATCAGTAAAAGAGTAAACACCATAGAAAGCATGCTCTCTTCTTAAATAAGCGACACTAGCATAGCCACTGATAATGGTCGGGATCAGATCACTATCATTAGACGAGATATGTGATAACTCGGCGTTAAGCAAATAGCGCCCAATATAGCGCTGAGCACTAATTGAGTTATAAACTGAACTCTTACCTTCAACAATTAAACTTTCACTATACTGCGCTGCGCCGGGCCAAATAAAGTCAGGCAGTTGTGCTATCGCATTAATAAGCAGTTGATTATCTTCACTTTCATCAGCAATAGAAACTTGGGTATGTTGCGCCTGAAAGCTCCAATCGATACCTGAGTAATTAACCGTTAATCCGTAAATATTGTTAACGCTGATCGGAATGGGGCCGACGATAGATGAAACAAAAGAGTCAGCTTTACCGGTGAAAAATTTTGCTTGTAAGCTGCCTTCATAGAGTGGTGTACTATAAGTAATATCGAAACCATCGATGGTGCGAAACGGTAAAATACTATAGATTTCATTTGGTGGAACAGCCCAAGTATAAGCGACACCAACATCGCGATACGATGAATGTAAAAAGATATCTGGCGCGGTTCTGCCAGCACTGATTTGCCAGTTTGCGGTGGGCGAATAGCGTAAAAAACTTAAGGTTAAATACTGTTGAAGTTTAGAGACTGCGACATCTCTAAGTACCACTTGCCCGACAAAATCAAGATCTGACGTTAGTGACGCATCGACTTGAAGCCCGAGTAAGGAATGATTTAATAAATCAACTTCATCTGCAAGCACATCTTTGTCGTAACTAACATCACGACGGTAGCCAAGGCGGTCAGAGTCTGATACCACCAAACCAATCGTGCCAAAGGCACTGAATTGAATATTGTCATTCGCAGCGCAGCACGCACTACTTAATACCAATAAAATTATCACCGGTTTGCACAGCATGATAACAACCTGAAAGTATCAAATTATTACCTTAAATCTAGGCTACATCTGCGAACTAATCAAAAAATTTGGCGGCTAAATATGATTAGCCGCCAGTGAACTGCGCTTAACTCACTCATATCCGTTATTAATAAGTTAAGCTGAGCAGAGCTAAGATTGCTTGCTAGCACTCAGCCCACGCGCATGATGAAGCTTTTTATAGCTCTCAATTAACCGTAAATGCTTGTCTAAGCCTTCAAGTTTGAGACTGGTTTTGGTTAGGCCATAAAATTGTACTTCGCCATAAACAGAGCCAATAACATTTTTCATATTTTCTTCACCAAACATCCGGTTGAAGTTACCCATAAAGTCTTCCAAGTCCATATCTTCTGCTAGCGTGACTTCCAATACTGCGTGCACCGCTTGATAAAATAAACCGCGCTCAACGGTATTATCATTGTATTGTAAGAATTCACCCACTAACTCAATCGCATCTTCAAGTGCGCCAAGAGCAAGATAAATTAAAATTTTAAGCTCAAGAATAGTTAATTGCCCCCACACGGTATTTTCATCAAATTCAATACCAATCAGGGTGATAATATCAATGTAATTGTCAAGCTGGCTCTCCTCTAAACGCTCAACCAAATCAACTAACTGGTCTTCACTTAACGAATGGAGGTTTAAGATATCTGCACGGTAATTAAGTGCTTTATTGGTGTTATCCCAAATCAAATCTTCTGCAGGATAAACTTCAGAATAATCTGGCACCAAAATACGACACGCGGTGGCGCCAACTTGATCAAACACCGCAACGTACGCTTCTTTTCCCAGCTCAGCTAAAATGGCAAACAAACGCTGACATTCCTGCTCACTAGTGCCAGCAAAGTCCCATTCCGCAAACGGAAAATCGTGCTTGTCACTAAAGAAGCGCCAAGAAATAACACCGGTAGAGTCAATAAAGTGCTCAACAAAGTTTTCAGGCTCTGCAACCGCCATGCTATTAAAGGTGGGTTTTGGCACGTCGTTTAAGCCTTCAAAGCTTCGCCCTTGTAATAGCTCGGTTAAACTGCGCTCTAGTGCAACTTCAAAACTTGGATGACCACCAAAAGACGCAAACACGCCGCCGGTTTTAGGATTCATCAAGGTCACACACATTACTGGAAATTGACCACCAAGCGAGGCGTCTTTCACCACCACTGGGAAGCCCTGAGCTTCAAGACCGTTAATCCCTTCAACAATGCTCGGGAACTTATTTAATACTGCTTGTGGGACATCAGGCAAGGTAATCTCTTGTTCGATAATTTGTCTTTTTACCGCACGTTCAAAAATTTCTGATAAACACTGTACTTGTGCTTCAGCTAAGTTATTACCGGCACTCATGCCATTACTTAAGAATAAATTCTCAATTAAGTTTGACGGGAAATAAACGGTTTTGCCATCGGAATGACGGGTATAAGGAATTGAGCAAATACCGCGTTCACGATTACCTGAATTAGTATCCACTAAATGTGAAGCGCGTAACTCACCTTCGTTATCGTAAATAGCTAAACAGTAATCATCTAAAATGGCTTGCGGTAAGGCATCATCTTCGCCGGCGGTAAACCATTGTTCATTAGGATAATGCACAAAATCACTGTTAGCGATTTCTTGACCGAAGAATTGATCGTTATAGAAGAAGTTACAGTTAAGACGTTCGATGAACTCCCCTAACGCTGAACATAAGGCGCTCTCTTTAGTCGCCCCTTTACCATTGGTAAAACACATCGGTGATGCAGCATCACGTATATGCAATGACCACACATGAGGAACGATATTTCGCCATGAAGATATTTCAATTTTCATGCCCAAATCAGCCAAAATTTTGGTCATATTCTCAATGGTTTGTTCAAGCGGTAAGTCTTTGCCTAAAATAAAGGTGCTGTTGTTTTCACTGGCCGAGGTCATCAACATCGCTTGTGCATCGTCTTCTAGACTATCGACTAATTCAACCTTGAATTCAGGATCGGTTTGGATCACTTTTTTAACGGTACAACGGTCAATAGAGCGGACAATACCTTTTCTATCTTTTTCAGAAATATTCTCCGGTAGCTCTACTTGGATCTGAAAAATTTGATTGTAGCGATCTTCAGGATCAACAATATTGTTTTGCGACAAACGAATATTGTCGGTAGGAATATCACGTGCATTACAGTAAACCTTGACAAAATACGCTGCACACATTGCCGACGAGGCAAGAAAATAATCGAACGGTCCTGGGGCTGAACCATCACCTTTATAGCGAATTGGCTGATCTGCAATAACACTAAAGTCATCAAATTTAGCTTCAAGACGAAGGTTGTCGAGGTAATTTACTTTGATTTCCATACATAATTTCCGAGGTTAGCTATCGTAATCGTCACGTTGGGAAACCGTTAGCGGCTAATCGCGATTACTATTTAATAGGTTAAATTTTATGACGCTAATTATCGTGCTTTTTGGCGCAATAGTCTTGGATTAATTAGCCAAATAACCAGAAAGATTCAAAAAGTGAGCAATGAGCACTGCATGACCGACACCCGTTTTATAGATAAGCGGTTAACGGTTATGAAAACAAGCCCAGTTGCGCATCGGTAATTTGACTAAAGGTTTGACCAATGAACGGGAGAATGCCATCAGCTACCGCACCAAGCTGTCGGTCGACATAAAATTGGTAATCTAACGGCGCAGATAAATGCTCAATAGTTTGCGGACCTTTTAAGGTAATGTAGTATTCAATCCAACCACGATTTTGATAACGAAGCGGCTTACCTTGCTGCTGGTTTAATGCATCGGCAAGTCGTGCCGCTTTCACATGCGGGGGCACATTTTTAATATAATCTTTGAGTTTACGCCTGATTCGTTTGCGATAAATTAATTTATCATCAAAATCACCCTTTAGGGTTTTTCTCACCGTCTCTTTAATATATTCAGTCACGTCTTGCTTGTTGAATACTTTTAAGTACAGTGATTGTTGAAAGTCTTTCGCTAATTGAGTCCAATCGGTACGAACACTCTCTAAGCCTTTAAATACCAGCTTTTGGCTGGATAAATCCTCATTAGGGTTTGCTAAATCCGCCACTAAACCGGCATAACGCTTTTTAGTACCCACCTCTCGGCCCCGAATGGTCGGCATTAAAAATTTGGTAAAATGGGTTTCAAATTCAATTTCTAACTCACACGATAACCCCAATTCATTTGCTAAATAGTGTTGCCACTTGGTATTGATCAATGCTTGTAACTCAAGTCCTTTCTGTTTGCTTTGTGCTAAGGTTGGCTCGTTAGCCAGATGCACAAAAATAGAATCGGTATCGCCGTAAATAACTTGATAGCCTTGCTGCTCAATCCATTGTTGGGTGGTTTTTAAAATATCATGACTACGTTTAGTAATAGAGCCCGCTAAACGGGGATCAAAAAAGCGACAACCGGTAGAGCCTAAAATGCCATAGAAACTATTCATAATAATCTTAATCGCTTGCGATAGTGCCGCATTGTTTTGCTGTTTTGCTTTATCACGCTCTAACCACAAGCCGGTGATAATATCGGGTAGAAAATGCTGCTCACGTGAAAAATACGCACCATCGTAACCGGCAATAGCCTGTGATGAAATATCATCATGACTGCGCTGTTTCGCCTGTTGTGTTAACCCTTCAATTAATCCCATCGGATCTATTTTGAAAGTGCGAATAATGCTCGGATAAAGGGATTTAAAATCAAGTACCAAGACATTATTATAAAGACCCGGCACCGAGTCCATCACGTAACCGCCAGGAGAGACTAAGTCTGAATGACCATCGCCCATATTCGGTGCTACGTAGCCACTGCGGTGTAATTTAGGCAAGTATAAATTGGTAAATGCAGCCACTGAGCCACCAACGCGATCAAGCGCTAAGCCGGTAAGTTGCGCTCTTAATTGCGCAAACGCGAGCAGTTGTGTTTTTTCAAAAATACGCCACACCAATACGCAATCTTCAAGATTATACGCTGCGAGTGCCGGCTTATTATGTAAAAAATTATCAGTGATCTCGGCAACACGGTTATCGACATCAGTCACTTTTTTACCAACTCCGAGTAAGGTATTGGCGACATTATCCAGTGAGAAGCTGGGAAAACTGTAGGTAGCCGTTTTTAATAAGTCGATACCGTCAAGAACCACCCGGCCAGCAATTTCAATAAAACGTTGCTCGTTATTATTACTGTTAGTGCGCCAGCGAGGTTCACTACCATCACGGCCAATGGCAAATTTAATCGCGTGCAAATCAAAGCGTTTTTGTAATAAGCTAAAATCGAAGTTAATGACATTCCAACCGATATAAATATCAACATCAACTTCCCGTAGTTGTACTAACAACGCTTGTAGTAATGCTGGTTCATCGGCGCACCAAATAAGGTAATCATGACAATGCTCTTGCGGCTCACCGATCATTAATACGCACTGGTATTCATTAAGTTGGTTGGCATTATTCGCGTACAAACCAATCGAATATAGCTCTCCTGCCATCGAACATTCAATATCAAGCGATAACATGGTAAGCCCGTAGCCCGGAACGTTAGCAGCAACAGTGGCTGTCGACTTTTTACATTTGATCTGCGCCTTACCTGCTGAATCAATCACAGTAACAAAATCAAACTCTGCGGTAATAAAACGCTCCATTAGAAAACGATCATCGGGGCGAATATCATCTTCATAACATTTTATTTGTTGGGCTTTGAGGCAATCACGCGCGCGATAAAATTGCGCGAGGGTTGCAAAATAGAAACCGTGAACCGGTTGTTGTGAGAAGGTTTTTAACGGTAACGCTTGTTGCTTTACTAGCAGGATATTGTGCTGAGCAAGTAGCATAACAGCTTGCTCAACAAAGGCTTGTTCAACAAAGAAAACCGCTAACTCATTTTTTATGACCAGTTTTTTAACCGCCGTTGCCGTTTTTACCCACAATACTATTTGCAGCGCACGGCCTTTATCTTGTACATGTCGACTTAATAAAAAGCCACTTTCAATTGCTGGAGCCAAACTAGCTTGCCTATTATTGAATACGGGTAAATGTGAATACGGTTAAATGTTGAACACGGTTAAAATTTTTCGGGTGAATCGATACAAACATGTTATTATATACAGTAGTGTACTTTATTATAAACCTCGTGGAAACCACTGCTACATGTTATCTGATCAGTTAAAACAAGTAATACGCCAAGCATATAAAGCCATTGGTGAAAACTTAACTAATTTTAATCCGCGTAAACAGCAAACCTTTCTCATTGCAGAAATAGCGAAAACATTAGCGGGCGAATACAGTAAAGACAGTAAAATAATCACGGTTGAAGCAGGTACCGGTACCGGTAAATCGTTAGCCTACAGTTTAGGCGCTATACCACTGGCGTTAACTCGCGATAAAAAAGTCTGCATTTCCACTGCTACGGTAGCGCTGCAAGAACAGCTGGTTGATAAAGACTTACCCTTTTTGAAAACTCATGCGGGTTTAAGCTTTGATTTTGCCCTGGTTAAAGGACGTCAACGTTACGTTTGTCGGCAAAAACTGACCCAAGCTGTTGCCACTGATTCGCCACAAGCTGGCTTTACCTTTGCCGAAAAACCAAAATCTAGCGATATTCGCACTTTAAATACCATGCATAAAGCGCTCACCGATGGCTCATGGTTAGGGGATATTGATTCTTGGAAAAGCCCTGTACCCCATCATATTTGGTCACAAATACAAAGTGATAAACATAGCTGTTTAAAAACACTTTCTGAGCATCACCACTGCCCATTTCATAAAGCACGAGAAACCATGGAGCAAGCGCATGTGCTGGTGGTAAATCACAGTTTGTTATTAGCCGACTTAGAGCTTGGCGGCGGTAAAATTCTTTCACCGCCTGATGAAACTTATTACATTATTGATGAAGCACACCATTTACCAAAAGTGACCCGTGATCACTCTAGTGCCAGCATTACGCTACGTGGCGCTATTGACTGGTTAACTAAACTGCGTGAAACCGGCGATAAAATGGCCAAACTGATCAAATCACAAAGAGCGATTTCTCCCGCGTTAAAGCTCAGTGATGATTGCCAAGAGTTATTAATAGAAATGCAAAAGGTACTGACCTTTGTCGACAATAACGCCAGTGTTTATTTTGCCGACAACCCCGAGCAAAATAGTTTTTCTCAAAACAGTAATGATGAGCCGGTTTATCGCTTTGATAACGGTATCATTCCACAATCATTAAAAGACTGGGCTGAAGATTGTAATGAGCTCAGTAAAAAATCGTTAAGCCATCTGAATAAGCTCTACAATGCATTAATGGAGTCGGTTAAAGATGGCGACACTCAAATGTATGTCGCAGAGCCAGTTTTAGGTGAAGCCGGTTTTATGCTGCAACGTTTAGAAAACTTACAAGCGCTGTGGTACATGTTTGCAAAAACAGACAGTGACAAAGGCGCGCCCATGGCGCGGTGGCTACAAAAACAAGCACCAACGAAAGGCTTATCTCGACAAGATTACCTGCTGTGTGCCTCGCCGATTGAAGTTGGCTTTATGCTAGAAGATAAATTATGGAGCCAATGTGAAGGGGCGGTATTATGCTCGGCTACGTTATTAGCGCTTAATTCATTCGATCATTTTCGTTTTCAAGCCGGCCTAAAAAACAATGACGGCAGCCAATACCAACAAGTAACCTCTCCGTTTGATTTTCAAAACAATGCCAAGTTAGTGGTTGCCAAGATGAACAATGAACCCAGTGTTAGCGCATTTACTGATGAGTTAATCGAGAAACTTCCGCAATATATTAAGCAAGGTGACGCTACTTTAGTGCTGTTTTCTTCTTATTGGCAAATGGAAAAAGTCGCGCAAGCACTAAGAGATAATAATAAACTGGATATTGCGGTTCAAGGAGAGCATTCTCGCCAGCATATTATTGAACAGCATAAAAAGCGTTGCGATGATAACAAAGAAAGTATTATTTTTGGTACCCAAAGTTTTTCAGAAGGCTTAGATTTACCCGGAAATTATTTAACCAACTTAATTATTACCAAGCTGCCATTTTCGGTACCAACCTCACCGGTAGAGCAAGCGCAATCGGAATGGATTACCGCGAAAGGCGGCAATCCGTTTATGTCATTATCAGTGCCTGATACGTCGAAAAAACTCGTGCAAGCGTGCGGGCGATTACTGCGTAATGAAAAAGATCAAGGGGTGATCACCTTAATGGATAAACGGGTCATTACTAAACGCTATGGAAAACAATTACTTGACTCATTACCGCCCTTTAAGCGCGTTGTAGAGTAGCAAAAATGTCTGTTTTCTTATTTCCCACCACCAACTATTTACTCCGCTAATGATGTTAAAAAACTTTCTTTTATCTCTTTTCGTTTTATTACTATTCATTTTGCCTCACGCTAGTGCAGAGAGAATAGTATTGAACACTTTTTTTCAAAATGAAGCTCCCCCAAGATATTTTGTGGAGAACTCAAAAGATACTGGTATTGCCATTGATATCATTACCGCATTAAACCAGCGCCTTGATAAAGCTAACATTGTCATTAAAAATAACACCAACGCTAAGGTACCGATGAAGCGCATTGTCCGCTACCTTGAACAAGGTAAAGATATTGAATTATTTGTCGGCGGTGCTAAAAATCTTCAACGTATGGCTATGGGTCAGCAGTTTTCTAGACCGCTATATATGCTCACGGTGACTTTTGCCAAGCATCGAGATAATGATTTCACCTATAGCAGCATATCGTCATTAGACAATTTACATATCGGGGTCTTGCGAGGAGGACGCTCAGAGCAAATGCTTAAAACACTTAGTAATGCTCATGTTTTTTCAATCAACACTATTGAGCAAGGATTACAAATGCTCGCGTTAAAGCGAATTGACCTACTCAGTTATCATCAGCTTGGTTTAGCTTGGAACATACAACATTTAGCACTTAACGATACTTTAGTCTTAATATCGCCTGATGAATACCTAGAGCAAATACCACACTATATTATTTACTCAAAAAACATCTCAAAAAGCTTGATAGCAACCATTGATACCGTTATTGAAGCGATGAAAAAAGACGGCACTATGAATCATATTTTAGCTAAGTATCTATAACTAGGCGACACCAGCTCACGATACCTAACGACAGCCTATATTTTTTTACCCGTTCAGCCAAGCGCTGACTCCTGATTCCTGGCAACTAATAACGACTATGACCAAGTTAGTCTCTCTTGGTCATAGCTATTACCTAATTACCTATTTAGTGATTATTCGCTACTTGCTGTTTAGACCTGGTGATCTTATGTAATTTCATCACTACACGTCGATCATAAAAACTCACCTCGCGTGCTTCGTTTGCCACTACCGGCGCATCTTCACCATAAGCAAAGGTGGCAATTTGCTGCTCATTAACGCCTTGTGCCATCAGTAGCGTTTTTACCGCATTGACGCGTGCTTGCGATAAAGTTTGGTTTAACGAGGGCTCACCGGTTAAATCGGTATAGCCTGATAAGTCTATTTTCATGTCTGGTGCATTATTTAATAGCTGTGCTAGTACTGATACTTGTTCTTGATAATGCGCGGCAATATCACTTGAGCCGGTTGAAAACTGTAAACTCATCAGTAGATTGTCAGCTTGCAGTTGCCCAGTGTTTTGTTGCTGCTCGGCTAGCGTTGCTAATTGCTGCTGATAATTGTGCTCTAAACGCTGTAATTTGCTATCAAAATGACGTTGCGCTTGGGTTTTTGCTAAGCGATGTGAGCTCTGCTCTTGTGTTAGCGCCGCGCTAAGCGTGTCATTATCATCATGTACGTTAATAAATTTTGCGATAAACACGCCACCAACTCCGGCAACAATAGCGCCCAATGGGCCCGCAACGATACCGCCAATTAACGCGCCGCTACCAAAGCCGATATTTTCATTATCTGTTTTTGCTTGTTTACGTTCAACGACCGAAAACTCATTGACGGTATTTGCATAAAGAGGCATTGAACTCGTGGCGAGGGCACCTAGCATCATAGTAATGGCAACCATTCTTTTCGGTTTGTGGGTTAGTTTTTTTGTACTAACTGTTTGGCGTTGTGCTTGGCTAAGCACATGGTTAGCTACGTTGTTTTGGCTTTCATTCTTGATTAACTTACTCATCGTTATTCCTTAATTTTATTGATTTGATTGTTCTCTCGAACACATAACACCAGCGACTACTTTTTTTGCTCGTTAGTCTTGGTTAACACCAACTATTAAACACCCTTAAAAGGTTTTTCTCGTGACCACAACATGGCAATGTGATGAGCAAAGGTGGCAACAATATGGCAATATCAAAAATGTGGCGCGTTAACGAGAAAAGTTAGATATAGTCAAGTTAAGAACTATCGATTTACCACAAAAAGAAGTTAAATGCATGTCAAAACACATCGCCATTGTCGAAGATGAAGCGGCTATCAGAGAAAACTACGCCGACGTATTGCGCAGCCAAGGCTATCAAGTGCAAACCTATGCCGATAGAGCCTCAGCTACGGCAGCCTTTAATCTACGTCTACCACATTTAGTGATGTTAGATATTGGCCTAAATGAAGAGTACGATGGCGGCTTTATCTTATGTCAGCAATTACGTTCACTCTCTGCTAGCCTACCGATTATTTTTTTAACTGCTCGCGATAACGATTTTGATACTGTATCAGGCCTGCGTATTGGCGCAGATGATTACCTCACCAAAGATATAAGCTTACCCCATCTCACAGCGCGGATCTCAGCACTATTTAGACGACAAGAAGCGTTGAAACAACCGGTAAATATCGATCATATTACGCAAACGGGGTCGTTGACCATCGATAGCCAACGGATGACGATCACTTGGCATAAACAAGCCATTGACTTAACAGTCACTGAGTTTTGGCTAGTGCATGCCTTAGCCAAACAACCTGGGCATGTTAAAAATAGACATCAGCTGATGTCTGATTCTAATATTTATGTGGATGACAGCACCATCACCTCACACATTAAACGTATTCGCAAAAAATTCATGGTGGTCGATAGCCATTTTGATTGTATTGAGACGGTTTACGGTATGGGCTATCGTTGGTTAGACAAACGTGATGTAAATAGTACTATCGCCGACAGCAGTCATGGGTAATTTTATTATTGGTTTTGCCTTAAAGATTCGCTTTGGCTTACGAGCAAAACTATTATTATTGTCGAGCTTTTTATTTACTATCCCATGGTTTGGCTATCAATATGTCTGGGAAATGGAAAAATATTTACGTTTTGGTCAAGAGCAAACCTTGGTCGGTACTGCTAGAGCATTGGCAACCGCATTGCATGAACGTGAGAACTTATTCAATAATCAGGCAAGTTTTTTACCGAGTGTTGAGCAAGGTAAAGATCTCTATGGATATCAATTAACCGAAGCTATTCAGCTTGATGGCTTACATCATGATTGGCCGAATTACTTACCGCGAGCCCATTTTTATGATGAGCAACATCAACTGTTTTCAAAGCAACCACTGAGCCATCATTTTAAAGCCAGTGTCGCCAAGTACGATAAGTATCTATATCTGTTTTTTCAAGTGACCGATGACCAACTTGTTTTTAGAAATAACAACAGCCGCAGCATTATCAATAATGACCATTTAGCGCTCAGCTTCAGTGATAATCAGGCTGTTAATAATGAGCGTTCTAGTGACAATGAAACCGCTACTACCCGCTTACAGCGCTTCATTATTAGTAATAAACAACCCGGTTGGATTTCTGCGTACCGTATTAGCGAGCATGAAGATGATCTTCCGCAACCCGCCCCACAAATACAAGGGCATTGGCGAGCGACTTCCCAAGGATACAATATTGAATTACGCATTCCGCTAGCTTCACTTGGCGATAATATCGCCTTTGCCGTCTTTGATGTTGACGATGATCTTGGCCAAAATGCAAAGATAGACTTGGGCTCAGGTTCAAGTTCAGTCGTAAACTCAGCTTTAGCTAAAAACAACACTAGTATTGCGGCAATCGGCTCAGCGGATCCCACTAAACTCGACAGTTTAGGGACAATACTGGTGCCATCGCCAGAAATTGAACGTATTGTGAATGGCATGCGTTATACCAATTCCAGTATTTGGGTGGTAGATCAACATCATCGGGTGTTAGCTACGGCCGGCTCGCTAACTTCTGCCAGTGGCTTTTGGCAGCACTCCCATGGTAGCGTTGCTGAGCAAGAAAAAAACAGCCTGTGGTACCAATTTAAACAACAATTTTTACTACCCCTGTATTATCAAGTATTAACCAAACCACCAACGGATTTTATTGACACCCTTTATGATGCCAAACATCTCGAAGGTAAGCATATTGTTAGTGCACTTCAGGGGAAATCTACCTCACAATGGCGATTAACTACTGATCAACAAGCCTTAGTCCTCTCAGCCGCGTACCCTATTTTCATCAATAATAAGGTTAAAGGCGCTGTGATTGTTGAAGAAACAACCAATGGCATTCGCACACTAAGAAACCAAGCATTAGAGCGCTTATTTACCGTAATTTTAGCCATTATGCTCGCGGGGGTGTTCGCTTTTATGCTCTTCGCTTCGCGTATTTCTTCTAGAATACGAAATCTGTCAGCGCAAGCTGAACAGGCTATCGATAAACAAGGTCGAATTATGGGAAAAATGACGCCATCGACGACCCGCGATGAAATAGGCGATTTATCACGGAGCTTTACCACGGCAGTTAACCGTTTAGGTGAATATAACCATTATTTAGAAAGCATGTCGTCACGGTTATCACACGAGTTAAGAACCCCCATTGCTGTGGTAAAAACCTCATTAGACAACCTTGCCTTACAGCATCAACCGATAAACGCTAAGAGTCAGTCAAGCAATAGCACCAATGAACAACAAAACGCCTATATTCAGCGCGCGCAAACAGGTATTAATACCCTCAACTTAATTCTGACTAATATGAGTGAGGCAACACGTTTAGAGCAAATGCTAGCAAATACTGAATCAATCACTTTTGATTTTAAAGCCGTGGTTGATGGCTGTACTCAGGGGTACAATCAAGTATTTTCACAGGTTAATTTCAAGCTCATTACCGAGCTTAATTCCCTACCGATGCTCGGCTCACCAGAGCATGTGGTGCAACTTATTGATAAGGTCATCAATAACGCAGTGGAATTTACTAACGATAAAGAAATCACGCTCGAATTAACACAAACTACTGACAATGCGCTGTTATACATTAGTAATAATGGCCCTTTACTACCTGCGCAATTAAGTGACAGTATTTTTGATTCTATGGTATCTTTACGTGCACACAAACAACTGGTACAACCAATCAAGCATAACCAAGAAAAGCAGCCGCATTTGGGCTTAGGCTTGTATATGGCTAAGCTAATTTGTGAATTTCATCAAGGTGAGATCAGTGCACAAAACCATTTTGCTCCCGAAGGCGTCACGATAAAGATACAGCTGAAAAAGCCACAATAATACGCGTTTACTACTGGTACTTTCTGGTCGTTGCTAACGCAAACAAAAATCTCCCACTAGAAGATAAAATAATAAAATGATGAGCTTAACTAATAAACTATTTTCCTTACTTGGCTTTGCCGAGCCAATGCCATTAACTAGAGCAATGAGTAATAATAAGATCAACGATACGCTTAGCAAAGCTCCCCTCTTCAATGACAATAACGGTAATAATGGCAATAACGGTAATGACGTGCTACTTGTCTCAACCGCTGACAAGCCCTGCGCAGATATAGAAGCCACCTTAGCAACATTACCATTGCATCAACTTAGTTTGGATGAGCTTGATAATACTCCCCATACTGATGGCCAACAATCAGCCAAAGCAAAGTCAGCCAAAAAAAAGTCAGTCAATGCCTTGATAATAGATGCAAGTCATTACACCGATAGCAACAGCTATCAAAAATTATATATAACCGTTCAAAATAGCCTTAAGTTATTAACAAAAAATGCGCGAATTTTAGTGATTGCCGCAGCGACAAACAG
>Ga0105355_10001704_pt1 | contig 20217 bp, 16 predicted proteins | sample GOMGulsemesocosm_2_FD_83508 | JGI IMG/M metagenome (GOLD analysis project Ga0105355, IMG submission 83508) | Methane-oxidizing microbial communities from mesocosms in the Gulf of Mexico - GOM9C Gulf of Mexico | ecosystem: Environmental > Aquatic > Marine > Cold seeps | place: Gulf of Mexico... | reverse complement strand
CTGCGCGAGCTATTCAAGGACGAGGTCCGCGCATTGGGTCGTGAACTTGGACTTCCAGCCAGCTTTATCGGCCGTCATCCCTTCCCCGGCCCCGGCTTGGCCATTCGCTGCCCCGGCGAGATCACCCGCGAAAAGCTTGATATCCTGCGCGAAGCTGATGCGGTCTATATCGACCAGATCCGCAAACACGGGCTGTACGACGATATCTGGCAAGCCTTTGTGGCTATCCTGCCTGTGCGCACCGTCGGTGTGATGGGCGATGGCCGCACCTATGATTTTGCCTGTGCCTTGCGCGCTGTGACTTCGGTCGATGGCATGACCGCCGATTACTACCCGTTCAGCCACGATTTTCTGGGCGAAACGGCCACGCGGATCATCAACGAAGTCAAAGGCATCAACCGGGTGACTTATGACATCACCAGTAAACCTCCGGGCACAATCGAGTGGGAGTGATCTCACAACACTAGGTTCCCTAAAAACCCCGCAGGCGTCGACTGCGGGGTTTTCTTTTTGGTAGGTGTTTTATTCCCCCCTGATCGCTTGACCATACGGCAATTTTGACGCCTTCTCGCCCCTGCGACAGGCAAGGAATAAATACATCATGTCAGACCAACCTCAGATTGGACGCGCAGCGCTGTGGATGCTGGGGGCAATTGCGTCCTTTTCGACCATGGCTATTGCCGGTCGCGAGGTGAGCTTTGCGTTGGACACCTTCGAAATCATGATGTACCGCAGCTTTGTCGGTGTGTTGGTCGTTGTCGTAATACTCACCGCTACTGGCAAATGGCATAACGTCTCGCGAAAACGGTTGGGCAGCCATCTGATCCGCAATACAGCCCATTTTACCGGTCAAAATCTTTGGTTTTTTGCAGTTACTGCGATCCCGTTGGCGCAAGTTTTCGCGCTGGAATTCACCTCTCCTTTGTGGGTCATTCTGCTGTCCCCACTGCTTCTGGGAGAACCGCTGACTCGCGTCCGCAGTCTTGCGGCTTTTGGCGGTTTCATCGGCATTCTGATTGTCGCCAGACCAAGTCCGGAGACAATGAACATCGGAGTCGTGACGGCTGCATCTTCGGCTATCTTCTTTGCCTTGACCAATATTTTAACCAAACGGCTGACACGCGTCGAAAACATCGCATCAATTCTGCTGTGGCTGACGATCATGCAATTGGCAATGGGCATCGTGGCCTCAGGGTATGATGGCGACATAACACTCCCCAGTCTGACAACGGCACCCTGGCTGGTGCTGATCGGCTTTGCAGGTCTGATCGCGCATTTCTGTTTGACCAATGCACTTGCAATCGCTCCGGCGACGGTTGTGGTGCCCATTGACTTTACCCGCCTGCCGATCATCGCTGTTCTGGGCATGCTTCTTTACAACGAGCCTCTGGATATTTGGGTGTTGTGTGGCGCAATTGTCATATTCGCGGCTAACTACATGAATATTATGGATGCTAAGACAAAAAAAACCGCGTTATCTACCTGAACTCTGTGAAAAATTTCAAGTGCTTCGCCAAGCTTCCGTGCCGTAAACATTGATCTGACAAATTGATCTTGATTAGTTGAACTCCAGACGACTGAACAAGGCAGACTCCGGTCTGAGGGGAGAGACAATGAAAAAGTATCTAGCGACATCAGCAGCACTCGCGCTGATTTCCGGCACTGCATCTGCAGGTGGCATCGACCGTTCAGGACAGGGTGTTAACATCCTGTTTGAGGAAGGCAACTATATGCAGTTGACCTTCAGCCACGTGTCGCCTGACGTGAATGGCAGCCCTCCCGCTTTTGTACCGGCTTTAGGCGCGTCCACAAATGTTGGCCAATCTTATAACTACGGCAGTTTTGGATATAAGCAGAAGCTGACTGATCGTTTGGATGCTGCGATTATCATTGATCAGCCATTTGGCGCGCATGTGCTGTATGCAGACGGTCCGTTTTCCTCCAGCGGTCCGCTACCATATAATGCGACTGCCGACATCGACAGCCATGCCATTACCGGTTTGCTGCAATACAATTTCGATGGTGGCTTCAGCGTTCACGGTGGTTTCCGCGCTTTGACTGTCGACGGAAAAATCGAATCTGGCGACGGGACACTTGACGCCAGCAGCGACTACAATTTTGGCGGCATTATTGGGGTTGCCTACGAAAAGCCCGAAATTGCTCTGCGCGTTGCCCTAACCTATTCCTCAGCTGTTGACGTCGACTTCCAGTCAACCCAAGCGCTGTTGTTAAATGGGCTTGCCTCTACAAACCCTGACTTCACTGTTGAGTTCCCTGAAAGCGTCAACTTGGATTTTCAGACAGGCATTGCCAAGGATACACTTCTGTTTGGATCGATCCGTTGGGTTGGCTGGGGCGGGTTTAACCTGACGACTCCGGATGCAACGCAAGGCGATACACAGTGGGTTGATTTCGATGATGACACTGTGTCTTACGAAATCGGTGTTGGTCGTCGCATCAATGAAAAGCTGTCCTTGGCTGTGACGCTTGGCTTTGAAGAGCCTGGCACACGCCCAAGCACAACTGCATTGGCACCAACGACAGGGTCCAAAAGCATTGGACTTGGCGGCACATATCAGGTTTCTGATGCTCTATCGATTTCAGGCGGCGTGCGCTACGTTGTGCCCGGCGACCAAATCGTAAGTTCAGCAGCGGGCAATATCCTTTTTGAGGACAACAGCGCAATCGCAGCTGGGTTTCGCATCGGCTACAGCTTCTAAAAACGACAGGCATTCCTGTTGACTAAAGCCTCGCGTAAACACGCGGGGCTTTTTTGCTTTCGAAACTAACATCTAGAGTGCGAAAGATTGACCCTGCGCCCATCACTGGCTAGCAAGGCTGGACACCACAGGGACCACGGCCGCTATGCTTTACTCATCTGCTCAGGACTGGCGCGATGCGCCGCATAAACGCGTGCTGTTTTTTGGCATGTCGGGGCTGGGAAAAACCCATGTCAGCAATATGCTGCGGGACGGCGGACAGTGGTTCCACTATTCGATCGATTACCGCATTGGCACCCGCTACATGGGCGAATACATCGCCGATAATGCCAAAGCAGAAGCAATGAAAGTTCCCTTCCTGCGCGATCTATTACTGTCAGATTCGATCTACATCGGCTCCAATATCAGTTTCGAGAACCTGACTCCGGTGGCCAGCTATCTGGGTAAACCCGGCGGGGCGGCCAAGGGTGGGATGGAAATCGACGAATACCGCCGCCGCCAGGAACAGTTCCGTATGGCCGAAATCCACGCGCTGCTGGATACCGAGTATTTCATCGATCGGGCGCAGCGGCTGTATGGCTATGACAATTTCATTTGCGACACAGGCGGGTCAATCTGCGAATGGGTTGATGCAACGAACCCAAATGATCCGGTGCTGGCAGAACTGTCGAAACATGCGCTAATGGTGTGGATCAAGGGCGACGAGGCCCACACCGAAGAGCTGGTACGCCGGTTTGATCGTGCGCCCAAACCGATGTCCTACCAGCCGGAATTCCTGACCCATGTCTGGGAGGAATATCTGAGCCAGAACAACATCAAAGAAGATGATGTTGATCCAGATGACTTTATCCGCTGGACCTACGCGCAGGCACTGGCGCACCGGCAACCACGCTATGCAGCGATGGGTGAGAACTGGGGTGTGACGGTCACTGCTGATCAAATCGCCGCTGCAACGGATCAGGATGGATTCACCGATCTGATCGCAGGTGCTATTGATGCTGCCCTTGCGACCCGCGCTTAAGCTGCCTATTTAAACCCTCCAATTGCAACAGAGACCCTGACATGCCCATCAAAATCCCGTCTGACCTGCCCGCCTATGACGTTCTGAAGAACGAAGGCGTGATGGTGATGTCACCGGATCAGGCAGAACGTCAGGATATCCGGCCGCTGCGCATCGCGCTGCTGAACCTGATGCCCAAGAAGATCCAGACCGAGAACCAGTTTTCCCGATTGATTGGTGCGACACCGCTACAAATTGATCTGACCCTGATCCGGATGAGCGAACACCGCACCCGCAACACCGCAGCCGAGCATATGGCCGAATTCTACCAGCCATTTTCAGAGGTGCGAGACCAGAAGTTTGACGGGCTGATCATCACCGGCGCACCGATCGAGCATATGGATTTCGACGAGGTCACTTATTGGGACGAAATGCGCGAGGTGTTCGCGTGGACCCAGACCAATGTCCATTCCACCTTTGGCGTCTGTTGGGGCGGCATGGCGATGATCAATCATTTTCACGGCGTGCAGAAACACATCCTGCCACATAAGGCCTTTGGCTGCTTCCGGCACCAGAACCTGAATCCGACCTCACCCTACTTACGCGGGTTTTCCGATGATTTTGTGATTCCAGTGTCGCGCTGGACCGAAGTCCGTCAGGATGAGGTTGATGCACACCCTGCCCTGCGCACGCTGCTTGGCAGTCCCGAGGTGGGTCCCTGTCTGATCGAAGATCCCGCCCACAGGGCGCTGTATATCTTTAATCACTTTGAATACGACAGTGGCAGCTTGAAACAGGAATACGACCGCGATGTGGCCCAGGGCACGACGATAAACGTGCCGGACAACTACTATCCCGACGACGATCCCAGCCAAGTGCCTCTGAACCGTTGGCGCAGCCATGCGCATCTTCTTTATGGCAACTGGATCAATGAGATCTATGAGACGACGCCGTTTGATATCGAAAAAATCGGGCTGGAAGCCACTGATCTGCGTGCCTAACGTGGCCAGCGAGTCAGTTCGAGAGAGACCTGATCACACCCAGTAAAACCCGCAGTTTTGAATTGATCCGAACGCATCAGAGAAAGTTCATCAACCCTCCAGCTCTGCGCCCCAATATAGATAATCCATCCAGGTCTGATGCAACTCTCCGCCTGCCAATGGTTGCCGTCGCGCAGCTGCATCCAATTGGTGAACCGTTGGCTCGAACGGATGGCGCAACAATCGCATTCCGGCCTGCTTTGGCGTTCGGTTCGCCTTTCGCAGATTGTCAGCTTCGCATGATGCCACGATGTTGGACCATTCCGAACCTCCGCCTTTGCTGCGCGGAACAACATGATCAAAGGTTAGCTCTTTGGCCTGAAACCGGTTGCCGCAATATTGGCATTTGAATTCGTCTCGCAGGAAAAGATTATATCGCGTAAAACCCACTCTTTTTCGTTTGTGAAAATTCCTAAGAGCTACCACCGCTGGCACCTCAAATGACTGGGTGGCCGAGTGGACGACAATATCGTCATAGCTTTTGATCTGGATGACCCGTTCTTGGTGAACAGCCACAAAGGCATTTTGCCAATTCCAGACTGACAGCGGCGCCCAACTCAGCGGCTGCATGTTGGCATTCAAAACCAGAGTGCGTAGCGGCGCAATAACTTGATTCATGCTACGCCCCCTCCGTTAGTCGAAGGGTAACTTTGCCTAGATTAATCAAACTGCAATTTCTTAACATCCGGCGACACGCACAACACTTGGCTCTCATAAACGATAAAAAGCGCGTGATACTCACGCGCTTTTTGGGTTTGTCAGAGTTTTTGGGCACGACCATTGACCGTATTCGAATGACAGAGCTTGGATTTCGCTCCTTGCTGTCATACGCGCCAACCACAGCAACCGGCTTTAACGGAGCGTCCCAGATTACAGGCTGGTAAGCCCGCGGTGACATAGGGAAATACGTCTGTTTTCGGCAAACAGAATGCAACAACGGCGTGCAGCATTTTAAGACGCTAGGCATGCGCATCATCATTATTTGATAATCACCGTCCATCTTTACCGTCATCCTAGCCATGTCGACCCGCAATCCGGCACCGGAGCAGGAAGACTCGCTCCAGCACATAATTAACTATATATCGTGGTTGAGACCTGACAAGCCCTCTGTTTCCACTACATCTCGCGGGGAATTTATCCGAGTTACATGACAGAGTGGTGACAGCCCCCCTTGCTTTGAGGATGCGCGCCTTTTATGGGCGGGCATGACCAAGTTGATCCGCTTTAACAAACCTTTTGATGTGCTGCCGCAGTTCACTGATCGTGGCACTCAAGGAAATCCACGTCGCACTCTCAGCGATTTCATCGATCTGCCCGGCGTTTACCCCGCTGGACGGTTGGACCGCGACAGCGAAGGATTGATGCTGCTGACCGATGACGGTCGCCTGCAAGCCCGGATTTCTGACCCCAAACACAAGATGGCCAAAACCTATTGGGTCCAAGTCGAAGGCACTCCGGATGCCACCGCTTTAAGCGCGCTGACCAATGGTGTCGTCTTAAAGGACGGAATGACCAAACCGGCTCAAGCTAAAATCATAGAGGAGCCGGACAATCTGTGGCCGCGCACCCCTCCTATCCGGGTGCGCAAAAGCATCCCTGATACTTGGATCGAGTTAACTCTGCGAGAGGGTCGCAACCGACAGGTTCGGCGGATGACAGCCGCCGTAGGGCATCCGACTCTGCGCTTGATCCGTTGGCGAATTGGTGACTGGACGCTGGACGGGCTTGACCAGGGGAAATGGTGCGATACTCCTGCCCCGCCTGGCGATACACGGCTCCGCCGTCGCTGATTTTCCGGCGGATAAGCCAAGATGTTGCGGACCCAGCGTCCGGTGAGGTCACCAGGTATTTTCCAATTAACTGCATACTGCTGCCAATCGCGATTACCGCCGGAGCTGACACCCCGGCACAGGAACCGGGCTCCTTTTCAATGGGGGAGCGCTACAGGACTGCTTTCACGCTCGGGGGATAAAGTCCCCGGCCGACCCCGCTTTGGCGACGTCGCCGCTAGTAACCAACCAAACCGCAATACATAGACAACAGATCACCAAACACGAAAAAGCCGCCGGGGTGCTCCCGACGGCCAAAAATCATGCCAACAAACAAGAGTACCCGAGGGTTACAGACCCAGCTTGTCCCGCATAAACGCCAGAGCAACGCTCAAACCATCTGGCGCGATTCCGTGCCCGGTGCCTTTTTGGATATGAGCAAACACATCCTGAAATCCAGCTTCCTGCAACGCTTCGGCAGCCTCAGGCAACGACTGTGGTGGAACCACGTCATCCGCATCGCCATGCACAAGAAGAATGGACATCTTGCTGACCACTTCATCTTTCAGCGTTTCGGGTGACAACAGCCGCCCCGAAAAGGCAACAATTCCGGCAACGGGATCTTCGCGGCGTGGCGCGACATGCAAGGCCATCATTGTGCCTTGGCTAAAGCCAAACAACACAACTTGTTCTGGCAGAACATCTTCGTCCACCATCAACGCATCCAGAAAGGCATTCAGATCAGCAATCGCCGACTGCATTCCACGTTCCGATTCCTCTTCCGACGAACCATCAATCCAAGGGATTGGGAACCACTGATACCCCATCGGTGCTCCGGCACACAGTTCAGGTGCATCTGGGGCCACAAACAACGTGTCCGGCAGATGCTCGCTCAGCGGATCGGCCAGCCCCAGCAAATCAGCACCATTGGCGCCATAGCCGTGTAAGAACACCACAATCGAACGGGTATCCCCGGACAGCGGGGCTTTGCGTTCGGCGGTCAATACTCGAGTCATCTGATCCCTTCCCTGGATTTCATGACATGGTAATAGGAAAACAAAAGCCGCGCTGCAACCGACCTCCAGGGCGACCAGTCTTCTGCCATTTTTCTCAACTCTCGCTCTTTAGGCCGCTCCGGCAAGTCAAACAAAATCCTTGCCGCTTCTTGCAGGGCCAAATCGCCAGGAGCGAAGACATCCGCACGCCCAAGTGAAAACATCGCGTAAATCTCTGCGGTCCAAGCCCCAATACCCGGAACCTCGACCAGAATTCTGACAACTTCCTCTGTAGGAACATCCCGCAAGGCTTTGAAATCGATGCCTGCCGCGGCCAGAGACCGTGCATAATGGATCTTTTGGCGGCTGAGCCCCACCGTGCGCAGATCCTCGTCGCTGGCCCAGTTGACTTTGCGCGGGCCAGTCAGGCGCGCATCCTTCATCCGACCCCAAATCGCCCTTGCCGAGGCAACGCTGACTTGCTGGCTGACAATCGCCGACAACAACTCTGAAAACCCATCCGATTTGCGCCGCAATGGTAATGGCCCGGTCAGTTGCAGCGCTGCTGCAAAACGCGGATCTCTTGCTGCCAGCCACTCAGCGCCCTCAACAACACAGGCATCGCTGGTGATAATCCGCCCCACATCCTGAACTGACGTCACGTCACTCTCCTTTGCCCGTTATTCCTGCAGATTAGCCGCAGGTTCCACCACAGCAAGCGGCTTGTGCCCAGAGTTTTTCACAGCTACCCATTTCGAATGACCATTAGTATGACCACTCACGATGACTCCGTCGCCAAACGCAATGTCACCATTCTGGTGATGGCACAGGCCTTCCTTGGCGCACAGATGCCAATGATCTTTATTCTTGGCGGATTGGCCGGACAATCGTTGGCCACCAACGCCTGCTTTGCCACCCTACCGATCTCATTGATCGTTCTGGGCTCGATGCTTTCGGCGACACCGATCTCGGCGATTATGCAAAAATGGGGCCGTCGCACCGGTTTCATCATTGGCGCACTTGGTGGCGCGGCTGGCGGGTTGGTTGGGGCATATGGTCTGTACTTGGGATCTTTCCCGGTCTTCCTGGTCGGCAGCCTGCTGACCGGTATCTATATGAGCGCGCAAGGATTCTATCGCTTTGCCGCCGCAGACACCGCCTCTGAAGGGTTCCGCCCCAAGGCAATTTCATATGTAATGGCTGGCGGCTTGTTATCGGCAATCATCGGTCCACAACTGGTCAAACTGACCAGCCAGGCCTTTGTTGTTCCATTCATGGGAACCTACCTGACGGTGATCGCGATCAACCTGGTCGGCGCATTGCTGTTCCTGTTTCTCGACATCCCCAAGCCCGCGGCCCCCAGCGCAACAGCCCCCCGTGGCCGCACCCGCTTGGAACTGTTGAAAACCCCACGCATTGCCGTCGCGGTTATCTGCGCCATGGTTTCCTATGCGCTGATGAACCTAGTGATGACCTCAACTCCGCTGGCTGTCGTGGGCTGTGGTTTCACCCAGAACAACGCCGCCGATGTCGTCACCGCGCATGTTCTAGCAATGTATGTTCCATCGTTCTTTACCGGCCATCTGATCTCCCGCTTCGGCGTTGAAAAGGTCGTAGCCGCAGGGTTGATCATTCTTAGCGGGGCCGGAGCAGTTGCGCTCAACGGCGTTGAACTTGAGAACTTTTTTGTTGCTTTGATACTGCTTGGTTTCGGCTGGAACTTTGGCTTTATTGGCGCCACCACCATGTTGGCTGGCGCGCATGAGCCGCACGAGCGTGGCCGCATGCAGGGGCTGAACGATCTTCTGGTGTTTGGCGGCGTGACCTTTGCCTCGCTGTCCTCGGGCGGTTTGATGAACTGCTCCGGTGGCAATCCGGTCGAGGGCTGGAACGCAGTCAACATGGCCATGGCGCCGTTTCTGGTGCTGGCCGGCGGCGCATTGCTGTGGTTAACCCTACGACCGCGCGAAGCGATGTCCTGAGGCAACTCAGGGTAACGCTTTATCCAGCGTTATCCCCTCGCATATGGATTTACCACCGACCTGCCGCTGCCCGCCAGATCAGCCCCACGCGACGGCGGAACTCGCTTTGACCAAGCGCACCAGCTGCCACTCTATTGGGTTCTCGGATGGCTTGGCGCAAAATGGCTTCGGCTTGCCAGCCTGCCAACAGCGCCACGCCGGCCTCTGGTGAGATTCGCCCACCATTCGCCCGAGCATTTAGCAGCGATTTCAAACCCTTTTGCGCCAAAGCTCGCACGCCGTCCGGCGTCCCGTCTAACAGCGGCACCCGTTTCTGGGCCTCCAACTCTGGGATCGCCTGCAACCAATTAGCCACGCCGACTCCATAGCCAAAGTCACGCACCACAGACTCGTCCGCTGCGCCTAGCGAGGCAGCAGCCATCCATAGCAACCCACCCGAGGTGGCATCGATATAGCCGTCAAACTCATCCTCATCAGCAAAAGGATCCCGGTAGATGTCCCAACGCCGCGCTTCGGCCATGGCATCAATAACACCAGCCAATTCCGGCTTCAGCAACCGCGCCAGCGGGGTCGCGACAAAATGTCGGCGCACGAGTTTTCCAGCGGCAATCTCTGCCCCCAGATCACGCCACCACTGTAAGCGCATCTCTGCGATCATGCTCTCAGAACTCGCCCAGGGCGCGCGTGAGAGTTCAACATTAAAGGCATAAAGCGCAAACAACAGTTCCCGCGCTGCAACCGGCGCCGCCATTACCGCCTGGAAGCGATCCGCATCGCCGTTTTGCACTAATTCAGCACAGGACCGCAGGTCATCGTCAAAACCCATCCAAATATTCCTCTAGCGCAGAAAGTGACTGCAGCTCGTCTATGATAAACACCAATGTCGGCTCACTGCGCCGCATCATCGTGGATCAACTTCCAGCGGATAGCATCCAATAGCGCCTCAAACGAGGCATCAATTATGTTCGGACTGACCCCAACCGTGGACCAACGCCGCCCCTTGCCATCTTCGCTGTCGATGATCACCCGCGTCACCGCCTCAGTACCGCCCTGAGTGATCCGGACTTTGAAATCAACCAGATGCATGTCTGCCAACACTTTAGAGTAGCGCCCTAGATCCTTGATCAGCGCCTTGGCCAAAGCGTTCACCGGTCCCCGGTCACTCCCGGTTTCATCAACAGATTCACTCACCGACAGACGCTTTTCGCCATCAACCTTAACCACCACAACCGCCTCGGACAGGCTGATCATTCGGTTGTACTTGTTCTTGCGCCGCTCGACGGTGACTTTGTATCGCTTAACCTCAAAAAACTCCGGCAGTTGCCCCAGCTCATCCCGCGCCAACAATTCAAAACTGCCCTGCGCGGTGTCGTAGGAATAGCCCTCATCTTCGCGGATTTTGATCCGATCCAGAATGCGGCTTAATGCAGGGTCACCCTTTTCAACGCTCAAGCCAGCTTCGGTCAACCGCCGACGTAGATTGCTTTGCCCTGCCTGGTTCGACATCGGAATGATCCGCGCATTGCCAACCACCGCCGGATCGATGTGCTCATAGGTACTGGGATCCTTCAGGATTGCACTGGCGTGCAACCCCGCCTTATGTGCAAAAGCCGAGGCCCCAACATAGGGTGCCTGTCGCGTCGGCACCCGGTTGAGGATATCATCCAGCATTCGGCTCACCTGTGTCAGCCCCAACAGCGCCTCTCGGCTCACCCCGATTTCAAACTGGCTGGCGTAGGGTTGTTTCAAAATCAGCGTCGGGATCAGCGTGGTCAAATTGGCATTGCCACAACGCTCCCCCAGCCCGTTTAATGTGCCCTGCAGCTGCCGCACACCTGCGTCAATCGCTGCTAGCGAACAGGCAACCGCATTTTCTGTGTCGTTGTGGGTGTGAATGCCCAATTGATCGCCCGGTAGACCGGCCGCGATCACCTCGGTCACGATCCTGCTGACCTCACTTGGCAACACACCTCCATTGGTGTCGCACAAAACGATCCAACGCGCGCCGGCGTCCAGCGCCGCCCTGCAAGCCGCAAGCGCATAAACCGGATTTTCCTTGTAGCCATCAAAGAAATGTTCAGCGTCGTACAGAGCCTCACGCCCCTGCGCCACGATATGCGCAATCGAGGCCCGGATGTTCTCCAGATTTTCTTCCAGCGAGATCCCCAACGCGGCGGTGACATGGTAATCATGCGCCTTGCCCACCAGACAGACCGCTTGTGTGCCCGCATTCATCACTGCCGCCAGCACATCGTCATTTGCGGCCGAGCGCCCTGCCCGTTTGGTCATGCCAAAAGCTGTCAACCTGGCACGGGTTTTGGGCGCCTCATCAAAGAACGCGCTGTCGGTGGGATTGGCACCGGGCCAGCCACCCTCGATATAGTCCAGCCCCAGTGCGTCCAATGCCTCGGAAATCTGGACCTTTTCACTGGTGGAAAACTGCACCCCCTGGGTCTGCTGCCCGTCACGCAGCGTCGTGTCATAGAGGTATAGGCGTTGTTTTGTCATTACAGCAGCCCCTCCAGTTTCGCGGCGTCAAATCCAGGTCCTGGCACCAACTCCACGCCTGCCTTGCTCATGCGGACTTCCAGCCCAGCCGCAACATAGACCGACTTGAGCAGATCAACTTTTGAAAAGTCTTTGGTCTGCATCGCCGCTTCCCGGGCATCTGCCAGTTGGGCTTCATAGGCCGACAAATCCACCTCCGCAACTTCAGCCCAATCGCCAAGATCTGCCCCAAGTAGGCCAAGCAACTGCGCTGAGGCTAGCAATCCAGCAGCATCACCTGAAGCAGCCAGTTTGTGCAGCTCAGCAATCGCTCCAGCAGAATTCAGATCATCCGACATTGCATCCATGACCGCGGCAGCAGCGTTGCCTGCGGGCTCGATGCCCGCTGTCAACGCCCGCCATTTGCGCAGAGTGGCTTCGGCTTCCTTTGCCTTTTTGTCGGTCCAGTCCATCGGTTTGCGATAGTGAGTCGACAAAAACACAAAACGGATCACTTCGCCTGGCACACCCTGATCCAGTAAGTCTCTGACAGTAAAGAAATTCCCCAAGCTCTTGGACATCTTCTTGCCCTCAACCTGCAGCATCTCATTATGCAGCCACACTTTTGCAAAGCTGTCATCGCCATTGGCGCAGCAGCTTTGTGCAATTTCATTTTCATGGTGCGGGAACATCAAATCATTGCCGCCGCCGTGGATGTCGAAAGACTTACCCAATAGCTCGTCGGCCATAGCAGAACATTCGATATGCCAGCCCGGACGACCGCGCCCCCAAGGGCTATCCCAGCCCGGTTGGTCATCGGTTGATGGTTTCCACAACACAAAATCCATCGGGTTGCGTTTATACGGCGCAACCTCAACTCGAGCACCCGCGATCATGTCATCAACCGAGCGGCCGGACAGTTTTCCATAGCCCTCTTTCCAGCTATCAACTGCAAACAGTGCATGGCCTTCGGCGGCATAGGCGTGGCCCTTGTCGATCAGCTTTTCGATCATCTCAACCATCTGGCTGATGTACTGCGTGGCGCGCGGCATGTGGTCCGGCTCCAGCGCACCCAAGGCGCCCATGTCGTTCAGAAACCACTGGATAGTCTCATCGGTGATCACACCTATATCGCGACCGCTGTCTGCAGCCCGCTTATTGATCTTGTCATCGACGTCAGTAAAGTTGCGCGCATAGGTCACATAATCGGCGCCATAGGTTTCGCGTAGTAACCGATACAGGACATCGAACACTACCACCGGGCGCGCATTGCCCAGATGGGCGCGGTCATAAACGGTGGGGCCACAGACATACATCCGCACGTTTTCCGGATCGATCGGGGTAAAGACCTCTTTGCGGCGGGTCTTGGTATTGTGCAGTTTGATCACTGTGTCGCTCATCATGACAGCTCCTTAGATTGGCACCCGAAAGGTACCTGGCGCGCAGCGCGGGCTTAGCAAATTGTCAGATGGATTGAAACGACAGATACCGGCCCGCTGGGTTGGTCAGCAGGGAATGCAGCAGATAATAATGGTGCAGGTCTGTTTCATGGGCAGTGACTAACACAGAGCCCTGCCGTCGCCAAGCCTGATTTCTGTGCCGCTCTCTAAACAGATCGATCAGAGGCCGGGTGCGTTGCCGTTAAAAACGAAATGAAGCACGAAGCGAAACCGTATTGCTGCGTCTTAATCCGCCGGGTTCCAGCGCGTCGATATCCTGATACAACAACTCGCCCCCAAGCTCAAAATTTTGGTTCAAGGAATAAGACAGTCCTAGCCCAACCACAGCACCTGTGTCGTGATCCTGCTCGGTTTCAGCCCGAACACCACCCAAAGTGATATAACCCAGCGTTTGGCCAAAATCATAGCCCGCACGCAGTTTGATCCGACGCATATCCTGCGTCTCGACACTGCCGACTTGAACCTGGGCGCTCTCCACCTCGACCTCGCCACCCAGCACCAGCTGGCCAAAATCCAGATCATACCCCAAATGAAGCCCCGCCGCCCGAGCGTCATGCCCAGAGTCGCTGTTTGTGCGAGCGTCGTGACGGGCAACAGATGCGCCAAGGAAAAACCCACTCCAATCACCGGAAGTCGCGGGTGTGCCAAGGGCCAGCATCGTCGCAGCGTTCGCCACGATCCAAGTGAGTTTGGTGGGTCTTTTGACAGTTGGCATAATCTTGACTTTCTTCAGGCGCCAATGGCCCGTGATATTCCCCGTCTACTCTGTATCGTACAAAATGCTTAATATTTGGTTCTACTGCCAACCGCCCCGAGCCTGCTCGGAGGTTAAAAAACCAGACCCAGAACAAAAAAATGGGGGGCCTAAACCCCCCAGTTTCGCTATCCAAGCTCAATAATTTACCGCCCGTTTTTGTTATTGCCTGTGGCTTGAATACCGTCGAGGGCGAGCGCACCCGCCCCGTGTCTGTTTGAGCGCCAAAATACCAACGCTCCATTTTTCGATGACAGTTGGAAAACGACTTTTTCCAAATCCTTACACGTCATTGTTAACGTGATATCGTGACGCGCTCCAGTTCCCTGGAGCGCGCGCTCATTCAGCTGCAGCCTGATGTTCCACCACAGGTGTTGCACTTCATGCAGGTGCCATTGCGCACCAGCGTGTAATTGCCACATTCATTGCAGGCCTCGCCTTCATAGCCTTGCATCTTTGCCTTGGTCCGCGCGTCCATGCCGGTGTTCGCTGCGATTGGCGCCGCAGAGCCCGTACTGGTCTCTGGCACCAGCGACTGCAGCGCAGACATTGGATCAACACCGGTGTTCAATCCCTGCCCCCCCTGAAGCACCACCAGTTCCTGCGGCAGCCGCTTGCGCAGATAGCCTGTTGATGAGATTTGCTTCAGGACTTCCAGCGACTTACTGGCCGCTGTCTCGCTGACGTCCGAGACATTGGACACCCCCTCTTCCGCACCACGGCCAAGATCGTCAAACGACGCGCCTTCCGGTTTAACATGTGCCAGATCGGTGCGATCCAGATAGCTGACCGCCAGTTCCCGGAACACATAATCCAAAATAGAGGTGGCGTTTTTAATGCTGTCATTCCCCTGCACCAAGCCAGCTGGCTCAAACTTGGTAAAAGTGAAGGCCTCGACAAACTCTTCCAGCGGTACGCCGTATTGCAGGCCGACCGACACCGCGATGGCAAAGTTGTTCATCATCGCCCGGAAACCGGCACCTTCTTTGTGCATATCCAGGAAGATCTCACCCAGATTGCCGTCCTCATACTCACCGGTCCGCAGATAGACCTTGTGGCCGCCGACAGTCGCTTTCTGGGTATACCCCTTGCGGCGCTGCGGCATCTTCTCGCGGTGCGATTTAATAACCTCTTTGACGATGACCTTTTCCACGATCTTCTCGGCCAGCACCGTCGCTTTTTCGTGGATGTTGCCACTCTCCATGATCTCGGCTGCGTCGTCGTCATCTTCGACCAGTGCAGCCGCCAGCGGCTGGCTCAGTTTTGAGCCGTCGCGGTACAGCGCATTGGCCTTGATGCCCAAGGACCAGCTCAACTCATAGGCCTTCTGGCAGTCCTCGATGGTGGCATTGTTGGGCATATTGATGGTCTTGGAGATCGCGCCCGAGATAAACGACTGCGCCGCGGCCATCATGGTGATGTGGCTGTTCACCGACAGGAACCGCTTGCCGGTTTTGCCACAGGCATTGGCGCAATCAAAGATGGGGTAATGCTCTTCCTTCAGATGCGGCGCACCCTCTAGGGTCATGGTGCCACAGACATGATCGTTGGCGGCGTCAATATCGGCCTTGGTATAGCCAAGATGGCGCAGCAAATCAAAGGTCGGATCGTTCAACTTGACAGCCGGGATGCCCAGAACGCCAGTACAGAAATCCTCACCCAACGTCCACTGATTGAACACAAAGCGAATGTCAAAGGCACTTTCCAACGCGGCGTCGATCTTGGTCAACTCGTTGGGCCCAAAGCCATGCCCCGCCAGCGAGGTGTGGTTGATCGACGGTGCGTTGCCGATGCTGCCGTGTCCCACAGCATGGCCAGTGATTTCTTCAATCTGCGCCGAGGAATAGCCCAGCCCTTCCAGCGCCGAAGGCACCGAGCGGTTGATGATCTTGAAATAACCGCCGCCGGCCAACTTCTTGAACTTGACCAGCGCGAAATCGGGCTCGATGCCGGTGGTGTCGCAGTCCATCACCAACCCGATGGTGCCCGTGGGGGCGACCACTGTGGTCTGCGCATTGCGGTAGCCGTGTTTTTCACCCAGTTCCAGCGCCTCGTCCCAAGCACTTTGTGCCAGGTCGGTCAGCTGGGCATCGGGACAATTGTGCAAATCAAGCGGCACCGGGTTAATCGACAGCCCCTGATAGCCCTCGGTCTTGCCATAAGCAGCATTGCGGTGGTTTCGGATGACCCGCAGCATGTTCTCGGCGTTGCGATCGTAGCCGGCAAAGGTCCCTAGTTCACCGGCAATCTCCGCCGAGGTCATGTAAGTCACCCCAGTCATCAACGCAGTCAGAGTGCCGCACAGGGAGCGTCCCTCGTCGCTGTCATAGCCGTAGCCCATGTTCATCAGCAACCCGCCGATATTGGCATAACCCAAGCCCAAGGTACGGAAGTCATAGGACAGTTGCGCGATTTCCTTGGATGGGAACTGCGCCATCATCACCGACACTTCCAGCGTCAGCGTCCACAGCCGACAGGCGTGCATGTAGTCTTCGGCCTGGAACGTGCCGTCCTTGAGGAAGGTCAGCAGGTTGATCGAGGCCAGGTTACAGGCGGTATTGTCCAGGAACATGTACTCGGAACATGGGTTCGAGCCACGGATCTCGCCATCTGCTGGGCAGGTGTGCCAATCGTTGACGGTATCGTGGTACTGGATACCCGGATCGGCGCAGGCCCAGGCAGCATGGCCGACCCTGTCCCACAGATCGCGCGCCTTGATGGTCCTGGCCACCTTGCCATCAGTTCGGTTGATCAACTGCCAGTCAGCGTCTTTCTCAACTGCCGTCAGGAAGGCATTGGTCACCCGGATCGAGTTGTTCGAGTTCTGCCCCGACACCGAGCTATAGGCCTCGGAGTCCCAATCGGTATCATAGGTGGGGAATTCAATGCTGGTATGGCCCTGTTTGGCGTAATCCAGAACCCGTTTGATATAGGTTTCCGGGATCATCACCTTCTTGGCTTCGCGGATCGCCGTCTTCAGGCCTGTATTGCACGCCGGATCATAAGCATCCGCTTCACCGCCATCCCAGGACCGGATTGCCACAAAGATACCATTCAGCATCTTCTCGTGCATTTTGGAGCCAGCCACGATCGAAGCGACTTTTTGCTCCTCAAGTACCTTCCACTCGATGAATTTCTCGATATCGGGGTGATCCGCATCGACAATGACCATCTTGGCCGCGCGCCGCGTGGTGCCGCCGGATTTGATAGCGCCGGCTGCCCGGTCGCCGATTTTCAGAAAGCCCATCAACCCCGAGGATTTACCGCCCCCCGACAGGGCCTCGCCTTCGCCGCGCAGGTGGCTGAAGTTGGTGCCAGTGCCAGAGCCGTATTTGAACAGGCGCGCTTCACGCACCCATAGATCCATAATACCGCCTTCGTTGACCAGATCGTCGTTCACACCTTGAATAAAGCATGCGTGCGGTTGCGGATGCTCGTAGGAACTATTGGATTGGGTGAGCTTACCGGTCTTGTGATCGACATAGTGATGACCCTGTGCCGGGCCATCAATACCATAGGCCCAGTGCAATCCAGTGTTGAACCACTGTGGGCTGTTGGGTGCGGCACGCTGGCTGGCCAGCATAAAGCGCATTTCGTCATGGTAAGACTGGGCATCTGCCTCGGAAGAGAAATAGCCGCCCTTCCAGCCCCAATAGGTCCAGGCTCCGGCCAAACGGTCGAAAACCTGCTTAGAAGAGGTCTCGCCACCAAATTCCACGTTCGTACCGTCGGGAACCGAGCGCCACAGGAATTCCGGCACGCCTTTTTCGCGCACCTTCTTCAGTTTTGAAGGCACCCCGGCTTTGCGGAAATATTTCTGCGCGATGACGTCGCTAGCCACTTGGCTCCAGCTCGAGGGCACTTCGACGTTATCAAGGCGAAACACAATGGTGCCATCCGGGTTTCGGATTTCCGACGTAGCGGAGATAAAATTAAGATCTGCATAGGCGTCCTGCCCGGCCTTGGTGAACTTTCTTTCAATCTTCATTCTACTGCCTTTGCCATCATGTTGCCTGTGGTACGTTGCCCGCGCACGACTCATAAAAAACGCAAAAAACCACCGCGGGCATCACACGGACAAGCGTGCACCCTGACCTGGTTCGGCCATTAGTACGGTCGTTTCAATTGTTAGTACGCCGTAGTTGCTCCGCGCGCAGATCCCGCTAGATCTAGTGGGGAACATCCCGACAGCTACAATTTGGCGTATAATCCCATAACGGGTCAACGTAAAAGTTGCCTCTAAATGTCCATCTTTTCTGTTGACCACCTGTTAGTATTTTTGTGATCGAAGACACAGGTGATTCATCCACAAGATATCCACCACTCAGTATCGAAGTCTTCGTTACAACGAAAACCGAAATTATTACGGTAAGGTAACGGCTTGTTACGATACTTTAATATTCCCCATGCAAATCGGCGACGATAAGCAACAGCAAGTGTCGATGATGCAGCATTAATCCGCCGACATCTTCGCAGGAGTGACAGCAAAGCAATTAACTTTATCGGCTAAACGAAATCCAGGTGTCACGTGATTATTGTGGCACATATGCGCCAGCATTTCCGTTGCGACTGATCTTGATCAGATGGCCTCTTCGGAACAACGCCAAATAATTGTCCGCAAATTAGAATCGCCTATTAATCGGGCAATTAGTTTTCACCCTGTCCAGTGACCGACCCGAAGGCTCTATATCACCGGACAAGAGAAATATGGTCGGGGCGGCGAGATTCGAACTCACGACCCCCTGTACCCAAAACAGGTGCGCTACCAGACTGCGCCACGCCCCGAACCGTGCGCCTTCTCTAGCTGCGCCACGGAGATTCGAAAACCCCTAACACGGCCATTTCGCAGGTCCTTCAGAAAAAACTCTGTGACGAATCTCGGATCCGGTCGAAATCCCATAGCGAGCTGCCAAACCACCATTGATTTCAAGCACTGCAAAGACGTTATCACCGCCGGGAATCGGACTTAGATCCCCCGGTATGGCGTTGGAGTGTACCCGTGTAACCATACCACTTTGATCAAGAAAAATGATATCCAAGGGAATCAGCGTATTCTTCATCCAAAAACTGGCGCGTTGAGGATGCTCATAGACAAACAACATCCCCGCTCCACGCGGCAGCGTCTCACGGAACATCAACCCCTGGGCACGCTCCTCCGGGTTATCCGCAATTTCAATGTTGAAAGAGGCCTGTCCCCAGTCACCGCGCAAATCGGCGCGATTGGCCTGACAATCTGCCCGCACCGCACCAGAAAAAGCCGCAGCAACACAGAAACTCAGTGCAGCGGCCTGTTTTCTCATGCGGCAAATCTCATATTTCGGCCTGTACGGCGCTTTCCCAAGCCATAACCTCGACCGCCATGCGACCGCGATTGCCATCGATCACCCGCATCGCCAAAGCCTCGCCCGGCTGCAGATCTGCAAGGCCCGATTGGCGCAAAACTTCTACGTGCAGGAAAACGTCATCATTGCTACCGAACACATTGGCAAACCCAAATCCCTTGCCCTTGTCGAACCACTTCACCCGCGCAGCTTCCAGCGGCTCCGAGCGTATCGCATCAAGATCAAGTTCGGCAAAATCAGCAAGAACAGGCGTGTCTTCACGCTCGGGTGCAAGGATCGACACAACTTCGACCGCTTGAACACCGCGATCCGTACTATGGGTGAGAATCACGATCTCTGCCCCATCCGAAACCGAGCTTTGCCCGAAGTTGCGCAGCACGTTCACATGTAGCAGAATGTCAGGCCCACCTTCGTCTGACACCACAAAGCCGTAACCTTTGGCTGGATCGAACCATTTAACCAGGCCTCGCACTTGATGCATGCTGCTAAGATCTTCTGCCACTTTATAGTCCACCGCGTGTTCTTGTTTTTATTGCTGTTGTTAAAAGGTAATGCTCTACACTGGACATATGTTTCAAGTCTAAAAGTTTCGAACACGTCCTGCCGATGTTATTCTTGTCACACCAACATCATGGGCTAATTCGGGTAATATGCCATTTTGTCGCAGG
>Ga0105355_10001699_pt1 | contig 20279 bp, 18 predicted proteins | sample GOMGulsemesocosm_2_FD_83508 | JGI IMG/M metagenome (GOLD analysis project Ga0105355, IMG submission 83508) | Methane-oxidizing microbial communities from mesocosms in the Gulf of Mexico - GOM9C Gulf of Mexico | ecosystem: Environmental > Aquatic > Marine > Cold seeps | place: Gulf of Mexico... | reverse complement strand
CAATGTATGAGGAGAGAGATGTTTGGTAATACCCGCTTTTTTTGCATAACGCTTAATAACATGCCAAAAAGTTTGCCGCGTCATACCTGAGCCACGTTTAGTCACAAATAAAAAGTCGCTTTGTCTTTCTGCAAGAATATCTATTCTTGCGCCTTCCATATAATTTTCCAACCATTCCATAGCTTCTTCACCAACGGGCACTAAACGCTCTTTATTGCCCTTACCCATAACGCGAACAAAACCTTGTCTAAAATTAACCTGTTCAAATTTTAGACCTATTAATTCTGATACCCGAAGCCCTGTAGCATAAAGTAACTCCAACATTGTTTTATCTCTAAAACCTAAAATACCGGTAATTTCAGGTGCATCAAGCAATAAATCAATATCTTTTTCTGACAAGGTATCCGGTAATGTTCGCCCTATATGGGGTGCTTCTATCAATTCCGTAGGATCAGTTGTTACATAGCCTTCTCGAAATAAATAACCATAAAACCGACGTAAACTTGATAAAAAACGCGCTGCCGACCGACTACCTACTCCTGCTTTGTATCGACTTGCCATAAAAGCAGCAATATCACTTTGATCAACTTCAAATACAGCTTTACTTTTAAGCCACTTAACAAATATTCTTAAATCACTGCCATAAGCAGCTAAAGTATTTTCACTTAATCCTGACTCAACCCACAGAGAGTCTAAAAATAAATCAATGGGATTTAACGGCTGTTCCATTATTAATTCTGTACTTCCATCTTTGCCAGTATCGTAGCTTCTTTGGCTAATAACTTACGTTTAATTTCCAATGACCTTCCACTGGTCTGCCCCATATAACCACCTAAACCAGAAACAGCCACTACGCGATGACAAGGAATAATCCCAGGAAAAGGATTGTCTCTACATGCATTAGCAACAGCTCTAGCTCCTGAATTTATCTGTTCTGCCAATTTTGAATAGGTTATGGTTTGGCCTATTGGTATTTTGCACATTTCAGCCCAAACTTTATTCCGAAAACAGGAACCTTGCTCCATCAAGCTAACGGTTAAGTTTTCTACAGGATTATTTAGATACTGCTTGAGGTTTTGCCATTTATTACTTTTATCCAGAAAGTCGTTAGATTGATCAATACGCCATTCTGTTTTCATGATGACATTATCAATATAATAAACTCTAAACTTTTCATCAAACAAAGGAATTTCAATAAAACACTCAGCTTTATGCTGCTGTCTAACCCAATCTACAATAACGACCATAAGTACTTATAAAACATTTAAAAACCATTTGATTCAGCACTAAACAATCAACTCTACTTCATACCCTGTAAATTTACGAATATTTATAACGCCTGTATCAAGCAATAAATACTGCCCTTTAATCCCTTGTAATACACCTGACACTTCAGGCATTTTATCAAAGTTAAAAGACTTTACTTTTAATGGATAGTTTTCTACAGGAAAATTAATATCTACTTCATTTTCATTTGTTAAAAACTCAACAGAATCTTCACCAAAGCGTTTACTAATTTCAGTAATTTCTGTCTCACAAAGCGCCACTAATTCATCACGTTTTTGTTTTAAATCGACAGGCTCGACCATATTTTTAAGCATACGCTGCCAACTCGTTTTATCACTTACATGCTGAGCAATAGCCACTTCAATTAAACCTGAGATATAACGTGTTTTAACTTTATATATAGGTAATGCCTGAATTGCGCCCTGATCTATCCATCGTATAGGAATCTGTGTTCCTCGAGTAATTCCCACTTTAACGCCTGATGAATTAGCTAAGTATACATAGTGAGACTGAAAGCAAAATTCCTCTCCCCACGATGGCTCTCGACATGTACCAGCTTCATAATGGCAAGTTTCTGGCTTCATAATACACATATCGCACTGTGCCAACGAGGTAAAACAAGGGTAACAGTAGCCCTGACTAAAGCTCTTTTTTATCGACCTATCGCAATGTATACAAGAAATTTTTCCTGTAAAAACTAATTTGATAGATTTTCCTATCAATGGATTCAGGTCAACAAGCTGATCACTTAATGGCAATTGATATTTAACTGGGTTCGCCAGTTCTACTTTCATTTTTCTCAAATTACCTTGCACTGAACACTCCGCTTTTTATACGTTAAAAACCATATTCTATCATTTGCGATAGCAATTAATCTTTTATAAAAAACAGTGGCATAAATCACATTTTTAGAGCATTATTTACCAAAACAATAATAAATCGGAGGGTTTTAATGAATATTGATCTTTTTGCATCTGTCGGTCCTTATTTTGGTATCGCTGGATTAATCATCGCGTATCTCATCTATCGTAGTATTTTATCTCATGACGTTGGCACTGAAAAAATGAGGGATATTTCAGAACTCATTCATGATGGCGCCATGGTTTTTCTAAAAGCCGAATATCAAATTTTATCTGTCTTTGTCGTTATCATTGCTGCTCTGATTTTTTTCTTAATCAGCCATGCGACTGCTTATGCTTTTTTAGGCGGCGCTGCTTGTTCAATGTTTGCAGGTTTCTTTGGTATGAAGGCCGCTACTCGCGCCAATGTTCGCACCTCAGCAGCTGCCAATAAAGAAGGTATGGGTGCAGCGCTTATGGTTGCCTTCGGTGGTGGCTCTGTTATGGGATTAGCTGTTGCTTCTTTAGGACTTGCTGGTGTTGCCATTGCTTATGCAATGATTGACCCATCAAGCGCAGCAAACTACACAGTCCTTAGTGGCTTTGCAATGGGCGCTTCTTCTATCGCATTATTTGCACGTATTGGTGGCGGAATTTATACCAAAGCAGCTGATGTAGGTGCTGATTTAGTCGGTAAAGTAGAAGCTAACATTCCTGAAGATGACCCTCGTAACCCTGCAACCATTGCTGACAATGTCGGTGATAATGTGGGTGATACAGCAGGTATGGGTGCAGATATTTTTGAATCTTATGTTGGTTCAGTTATCGCAACAATTGCTATTGCTGCAGCGGCAACAAACTTTGTTGATATGTCGATGCAAAGTAACGCTTTATTACTTCCTATCGCTTTAATTATCGTCGGTTTAGTTGCTTCAGTTATTGGCGTATTTTGCATGCGTTTATTGAAAAACATTAATCCTGCTCACGCGCTAGAAGGTGTTACATGGATTTCAGCCTTACTATTTTTAGGCCTTGCTTATCTTGTTATCCAGGCATTTGCTATCCAATTTAATATTAATGGTGAAGTCACTTCTATTAATGGTCCTTTCTATGCATTATTAGGTGGTACCGTTGTTGGAATTTTTATTGGTCGAGTAACTGATTACTACACCTCTAAAGCACCTGTTGAAGCCATTGCTTCTGCATCTAAATTTGGCCCAGCAACAAATATTATTGCTGGTCTAGGTATTGGTATGCGTTCCACTGTTTTCCCTGTTTTAGGTATTTGTGTCGCTATTTTTGTTGCCTATCACTGTGCTGGACTTTACGGTATTGGTATTGCTGCCGTTGGTATGCTGGCTACTACAGGTGTCACAATGTCTGTTGATGCTTATGGCCCAATTGCTGATAATGCAGGTGGTATTAGTGAAATGGCAGAATTAGGCCCTGAAACTCGCGCTATTACAGATTCATTAGATGCTATTGGTAACACCACTGCTGCTGTCGGCAAAGGTTTTGCGATTGGCTCAGCGGCATTAACTGCACTTGCTTTATTCTCCGCTTATGCTGCCGCAGCACATTTAACAAAAATAGATCTACTTGATCCTCTTGTTGTTATCGGTTTATTTATCGGTGGCTGTGTACCATTTCTTGTTGCTGCAATGACAATGGACTCCGTTGGTAAAGCCGCTCAAGATATGGTTGAAGAAGTTCGCCGTCAATTTCGTGATATTCCTGGATTAATGGAAGGTACAACCCCTCCTGATTCAGCTCGTTGTATTGAAATTTCAACTAAAGCCTCTTTAAGAGAAATGATTTTACCTGGCTTAGTAACTATTTCTACTCCAGTCTTGGTTGGTTTCCTACTTAATAAAGAAGCTTTGGGTGGTTTATTGGCAGGTTCTTTAGTTTCTGGTGTATTGATGGCCTTATTTATGGCTAATGCTGGTGGCGCTTGGGATAATGCTAAAAAATTAATTGAAGGTGGCGCTCATGGTGGTAAAGGAACTGACATTCATAAAGCCGCTATTTGTGGCGATACCGTTGGTGACCCATTCAAAGATACGTCAGGCCCAGCTCTAAACATCGTAGTCAAATTGATGTCTGTTGTTTCACTTGTTATTGCTCCTTTATTGTAAATAACACGATTTAAACCTAGTCTATTTCGCGCTTTTTTAGTCAGCGAAATAGACTAGGAATATCACCTTCAGTTAAATAAACCCCCCTTCTAGGGTTGCCATTCAAATAATTCCGCAAAATCATAAAACATATCATGCTATAATTTTGCTTCTGACTCTCTAATATAGGCTGTGTTTCGTGACTAATAGCACTTCTCGTAAATCAGTAATGACCCTTTTCACCACATCAACTTGCGCATTAAGTCATTGTGCTCGATTGGTCATGTTTGAAAAAGGCGTTACAGCTGATATAGAATATTTTGACTCATCTGAGCCTCCTGAAGATTTATTAGAGCTTAACCCTACAGGTATTTCACCGACCTTAATTGAGCGAAATTTAGTTCTTTATGATTCTAGAATCATTATGGAATATCTGGATGAGCGTTTTCCGCATCCACCATTACATCAAATGGATCCGGTTTCACGCGCTAATTCACGCATGCTAATTAAGCGGATTGATCAGGACTGGTATCACCTTTTAGATGAAATCTTAACCTCTGGAGAGAAAAAATCAGCCAGAGCCAAAAAGATGCTAAAAGAAAGCTTAATTGCGGCAACACCCGTTTTTGAGTCCCAGCCTTATTTCATGAGTGATGAATACTCATTAATTGACTGCACAATGGCACCACTACTATGGCGCTTACCTAGCTTAGGTATTGATATCAACTCTCTGAGCCCAGCTATTGCTGCTTATGCAGAACGCTTATTCGCTAGAGAAGCTTTTCAGTTAAGCTTAAGCGAAGAAGAAAAAGACATGGCTCCAGAAAGCAAATGACATCATTAAAGCCCTATTTAATTCGTTCTATATATGAATGGATTATTGATAATCAATTAACGCCTCATCTTTTAGTTGATGCGGATAATGCTGAGGCAACACTACCTCAAGATTATATTGAAGATGGAAAAATTGTATTAAACCTACGTCCTGAGGCTATTCAAGGCCTCACACTGGGCAATGAAGAAATTCAGTTTAATGCACGCTTCTCTGGCACTGCTATGCACATCATTACCCCAACTTCTGCTGTTTTAGCCATTTATGCAAAAGAAAACGGCAAAGGTATGATGTTCGATCCTGAAGAGTATGATGATGAAACACCACCGCCAGCACCTGAAGACAAAAAACCAAGCAGACCACATTTAAGAGTTGTAAAGTAGCTTACTAAAAAGCACTTACTTTATAGAAAACAACATACAAAGCGACAGCAAGGTTTCCCAACAATCTCCTTGCTCGCGACCTTTAATTTGCCTATCTGCTTTTGAGCACATTATTAGTGCTTTATGTAACACTTGAATATCCATCCTAGATACTGCCGCACTTACTATTTGTTTACGCTTATCCCATAAGCGATTATTCTTTAAAACCATCTCTTTATTTTGCCCCTGATTAACCGCTATCTTTATATTAATCAGCAACCTAATTTCTCGAGATAAAGCCCACACAATAACAGGCTGAGCAATTCCTTCCGCTTTCAAACCATTTAATACTTTAATTGCACGCGTTATTCGTCCCGCCAACATACTATCTGTTAATTTAAAGACATCAAAACGCGAACTATCCGCAACCACTTGCTCAACAGTTTGCTTAGAAACAGGATCATTTCCATACAATATATAAAGCTTTTCTATTTCTTGAGATGCAGCAAGTAAATTACCTTCAATTCGTGATGCCACAGCCTTAATCCCATCTACAGCTATCTGCAAACCTCGCTTTTGAGCTCTACGCTGCAACCATTGAATTAAAGCACTTCCTTCCAACGGCCAAACTTGAACAATAACACCTGCCTGATCAAGTGCCTGCCCCCATTTAGATTTTAAAGTTGCAGCAGTTACTTTTGGTGCAGTGATAAGTAATAAGTTATCTTCAGGTAATCGCTGACAATAATCGATTAATGCTTTTGCCCCTTCTGTTCCTGGCTTACCAGAGGGAATTCTTAAATCTATCAGTTTTTTATCGGCAAAAAGTGACATTGAATCAGCTGATAAAGCTAATTCACCCCACTCAAACCCAGCCTCAACCGAAAATACTTCTCGGGTGGTATATCCAGCCTTTTTTGCAGCCAAACGAATAGCGTCTGCCACTTCGCCTTGCTGCAAAGGCTCATCCCCTGTTATAAAATAAACAGGGGCTAATTGCTTTAAAGGCGTATTGAATTGCTCAGGATTTAATCTCACAGCTCATTTTCAAGATTTTCTAATACAATCCGAGAGCGATTAACAATTGACTGTACTGACTTACGATACATTTCATCCCTGATCACTTCTTCTTCATTATTTTTACCTAAAACCTCATCCTGATTATTAAAATAATGCTTACTAATTTCAATTCGCTGTAGTTTAGACAACGCCTTTCCTTCTTTATCAAGCAAAGTAAAATCAAGCTTATAAATTAACTCATATTCATTCGCTCTTCCTGTTGAGCTTAATGACATGACCCGCCTATCCATTTTCTCTTTCACTATATCGATAATAAGGCCAGCATCACCAATAGCATCAACTAGCTGCCCACCAGAAGATCGAAGTGTTTTCTTTATCACTTTCTTTAACTGACTTGAACCACCTTGCAGATAAATACTTTTTAACCCTTCCGGCAAATCAATTTTCCCTCGTAATTGATAACCACAGGCAGAAATACTCACAATAAGTATTAGTAGAAAAATATTTTTAAACTGAGTCATAGATATTATGATCTTTTATTACATTAGAAGACGATACAACGGAAGTTCCGAAAAAACCTTAACAAGGAATTTGTAGCAATGATTTTTTATAAATCACAACTACAAACACCCTTTTTCTTATTACCTTTCTAAACAACAATATTAACCAAGCGCTTAGGGACAACAATCACTTTTTTAATATCTTTACCATCAATAAAACGTGTTACATTTTCATCAGCAAAAGCAAGCTTTTCAATTTCATCTTTGCTAGCCGTAGCAGACACCATAATATTGCCACGCAATTTACCATTAACCTGAACCATCATTTTCATTGAATCTTGCTCTAAAGCTGACTCATCTAGTTTAGGCCAAGGCTCAACGACAACATCATTATCATGCCCCAAATCCAACCATAATTGTTTACAAATATGAGGCGTAATAGGCGCAAGCATCAATAAAATAGCTTCTAAGGCTTCTTGACGAATAGCTATTCCATTATCAGAATCATCACTGATTTTTGATAAGGTATTCACCAATTCCATATTAGCAGCAATCACCGTATTAAAAGTATAACGTCGACCATAATCATCAGTCGCCTTTTTAATCGCTAGGTGCAATTGACGACGTAATGTTTTTTGCTCTTCAGTTAAAGATGTTTTATCCAGTACTGGAATATTTTTCGCAGAATCAACATGTAAAAATACCTGACGCCACAAACGTTTTAAGAACCGAAAAGAACCTTCAACACCACTATCAGACCATTCTAATGATTGCTCAGGAGGCGCTGCAAACATAATAAACATACGGACAGTATCTGCACCATATTGTTGTATCAAGCCTTGCGGATCAACTGTATTACCTTTTGACTTAGACATTTTAGCGCCATCTTTTAGCACCATACCTTGAGTCAATAGCTGTTTAAAAGGTTCGTCAGTTGTAACCAAGCCTTCATCACGTAATAATTTAGTATAAAAACGGGCATACAATAAATGTAAAATCGCATGCTCAATCCCACCAATATAATGATCGACTGGCAACCAATAATTAGCACTTTCCGCCAACATACTGGTATCACTTTTCCCAGCATAACGTGCAAAATACCAAGATGACTCCATAAAAGTATCAAAAGTATCGGTTTCTCTTCTTGCTGCCTTGCCACATTTTGGGCAATCCACATGAGGAAAAGTTGGGTGCGCGGCTAAAGGTGATTGCGACCCATCTAAAACCACATCTTCTTTCGGCAGTTCAACAGGTAAATCTGCTTCTGGTACTGGTACAGTGCCACAATCATCACAATAAATAACAGGGACAGGTGCTCCCCAGTATCGTTGCCTTGAAACACCCCAGTCACGCAACCGAAAATTAGTTTTCTTTTCGCCTTTTTTATCAGCTTCAAGTTTTGTTGCAATAGCGCCAAATGCATCTGCAGAAGTTAAGCCATCAAATTCAGCTGAATTTTTTAAAATACCTTTAACTGTAAATGCTTGTTCAGAAGTATCATCCTGCTCGCCATCTGCAGAGAAGATAACTTGTTTAATGGCTATGCCATATTTATTAGCAAACTCATAATCACGTTGATCATGCGCGGGCACTGACATAACAGCACCTGTACCATAACCCATCAATACAAAGTTAGCGATCCATACTGGCACTTCTTCACCAGTAATAGGGTGAATAGCTTTAACCCCAGAATCTACACCACGTTTTTCCATGGTTTCCATAGCAGCTTCTGATGTTTCCATCACCTTACATTCTTCAAGGAAGGCGGTAATTTCTGCATTACCTTCTGCTGCTGCAATAGCAACCGGATGTTCAGCCGCTACAGCTAAATAAGTTACACCCATTAAGGTATCTGGGCGAGTGGTATAAATTCTAATAGCATCAGTATTGGCAACGGAAAAGTCCATTTCCACACCTTCGGAACGCCCAATCCAGTTTGCCTGCATGGTTTTGACTTTTTCAGGCCAGCCATCCAGCTTATCTAAATCTTGTAATAGTTCATCAGCATAAGCAGTAATCCTAACAAACCACTGAGAAATTTCTTTTTTCTCTACTTTAGTATCACAACGCCAGCAACAACCATCAATCACCTGCTCATTAGCTAAAACTGTTTTATCATTTGAACACCAGTTTACAGGCGAGGTTTTTTTATAAACTAAATCTTTTTCTAACAACTTTAAGAAAAACCATTGCTCCCATTTGTAATAACTAGGATCGCAAGTTGCTAATTCTCTATTCCAGTCATAACCAAAACCTAATTGCTTTAATTGATCACGCATGTAATCAATATTGCTATAAGTCCAATCAGCAGGATGAACATTATTTTGCATTGCAGCATTTTCAGCAGGTAAGCCAAATGCATCCCAGCCCATAGGCTGCATTACATTTTTACCTTGCATGCGCTGATAACGACTAATTACATCGCCTATCGTATAGTTACGCACATGTCCCATATGTAATTTTCCACTGGGATATGGGAACATTGATAAACAATAATACTTTTCTTTATCAGTATCTTCAGTCGTATTGAACACACCAGACTTCTCCCAATTTTCTTGAGCTGCCTGTTCAATATCTAGTGGTGTGTAATTTTCTTCCATCCTACTCGTCTTTTACCGTACAAAAGCGTTAGAATACAGTACAGACGCTTAAATCTAAAGTGTATTTTAAGGAGAAACCTATGAGTGATAATAAATTTGTCGAAGCGTACGATAAACTAATGGAAAATTTGTATGAAGTTATGGATGATACGCTGCACTCTGTTGCTGATGCGATGGAAATTGCTAAAGAAAAAGTAAGTGAATTAGGCGGATTATCGCAAGAAGAAGTAAATGATGTTGCTGACTTTTTAATGCGTGATATTGAACATGCAGCAAACACTTCCCCTGCTGTTAGTGATAAAAACTCACTAAACGAATGGTTTAAGTTTGATATCGAACTACTGGAAAATTTTGCTTTAGATGCTTTTTCTAGTATTGCTGATAAAACACGTATTGAGTTAGCCAAAATTGAAAAACAAGCGAGTAAATACCATGCCTATAAACAAGGTGATATTACAGGGCCAGGCACCTTTACTTGTGACCAGTGTGGCAAGCAAATAGCCTTTAAATCGACAAGTGAAATACCTGAATGTCCTGAATGTCAGGCAAAAACTTTCACACGTAGTTGATATTACTGCTTCAAGGCTTATAATGCAGTTTTATCTATATGTACTTAATATAATCATTTCAGCGAGGGAATAATATGCGCAGGGTCATCTTCAACCAAAAAGGTGGTGTGGGAAAATCAACCATTACTTGTAACCTAGCTGCTATTAGTGCAGTAGAAGGAAAAAAAACACTGGTAATAGACCTTGATATACAAGGGAATTCGACACAATATCTTCTAGGTCATAAAATCACTGATCCAGATAAAACCATTGCTCATTTTTTTAAAGACTGCTTGGGGATTAGTCTTTTTGGTGGTGGCAAAGAAAGCATTGCCAGCGCAATTCATGAAACGCCTTTCCCTAATTTATTTGTTTTGCCTAGTCACCCAGAGCTTGAAGCCTTACAAAGCCGATTAGATTCTAGATATAAAATTTTTAAACTTAAAGAAGAGCTAGAAAAACTTGAAGGCTTTGATGCAGTTTATATTGATACACCTCCCATTCTTAATTTCTACAGCCAGTCAGCACTTATTGCTGCAGAAAAATGTTTAATTCCTTTTGATTGCGATACCTTTGCTAGAGATTCTCTATACACTTTGATGAATTCTATTGCTGAAGTAAAAGCAGATCACAATGAAAACCTTGAGATTGAAGGCATTGTTGTTAACCAATATCAAAAACAGGCTAATTTACCAAGACAACTGGTTGATGAATTAATTGCTGAAGGTCATCCGGTATTAGAAAATAAAATATCACCGTCGGTTAAAGTACGTGAATCGCATTCTGCATCACAACCTTTAGTCCATTATGCACCTAATCATAAATTGACTGATGAGTATCGTGCCTTATATGTAGAAATTCACTAATACATTCGATAAATCACAACAAATGCCATATTATTTGTTGTGATTTGTTTTCATACTCTGAAGCAGTCCCATTTTATATAGCACATTAATATCAATGTGATATTCTTCAGGCCTCACCATTCGCTTAATACCATAATTATTTCCATTGCTATCAAGGCTCATTTTTGCCAAATCAACCAAGCAAGGAGTAACACGTTTCTTGTTAGCATCAAGCAGCATAGTCACTTTAGGTTTAAGTCTCTTAGTTGAATGAACCTCAACAATGACGGCAACCTCGCCACTGGTCATTTCAACAATATTACCCGGTGGATATATTCCTAAACATTCAATAAACTTTATAACCAACCCAGCATCCAGCTGTGTCCCACAGGCTTTAGTTAAAATATTTATTGCTTCTAAGTGGGTTCTTCCTTTTTTATAAACTCTATCGCTGCTAATAGCATCATACATATCAACAATCGTTATCATACGAGTATAGGGATGTATCCTATCTCCTGTTAATCCCCTGGGGTATCCGCTTCCATCCATACGTTCATGGTGTCCATAGGCCGCATCAATTGCACAACCAGGCATTTCATGATCAGTCATTAACAACTTCCACCCCAAGGTTGGGTGAGACTGCATAATTTTAAGCTCTTCAGGTTCAAACTGGCCAGGCTTATTAAGAATCTCCGAAGGAATTTTCATTTTCCCCATATCATGCATCAAACCACATAAACCTATATCTTCCAGTTCTGTTGTAGATAAACTTATATGACGACCTAAAGATATAGCAAAGATACAAACATTCATACTATGTTGCGAGGTATATTCATCAGCATTCTTTAATTGTGTTAACCACATTAAAGCATCGGGAGATTTAACAATACTTTGCACACAATCCGATACAACTTTTTTAGCCATTTGCACATTAATGGACCGACCGAAAGCCACATCCTCCATAAAGCCTTTCACTAAGCTACTGGTTTCAGAGTAAACAGATTCAGCCTGATGAATCTCATCTGTAAAACTAGATTTTTTCTTAGGTATTTCCCTTTGTTCTAACCAACCTTTTGAATACGAAGTCTTTTTTACTTTTATAGTTTGGTTTTTATTTTCCTTAGTTTTTGTGACATCAATAAACACATGATTGCATTGCCTTTGCACCTCACCTATATCTGCTGTAGATTTCAGTTCAAAGCCTTGAAATAAAAAACTCGTTTCCCCCCAAGGCCTATCAAGCTCAGACACATACATGCCAACTTGAAGATCTTTAACATCAACTTTTGTTATCTCTAACGATGTTGTTATAAAAATATTCTCGTCATTACTCATTAGTTACTTTTTTCATTAGAACCAATCGTAGAACAACTAAAACACACAATAAAATGAATACTATAATATCATCACCTAATCTAGCATAAGGTGTCATTCCACCTATAGGTAAAATATGCCCTCTTAACACCGTAGCATTAAACATAGCAGCTTTATCGACAATAACACCATCAGGCCCAACTATAGCGGTTACGCCTGTATTAGTTACCCGCATTAGATACCGTCCTGTTTCTAATGCCCGCATTTGAGCGATCTGCATATGCTGATGAGGTTCAAGAGAATCACCAAACCAGGCATCATTTGTTACATTAATCAAAAAGGCAGCTTCAGGCATACCTCTTATAGCTTCTTCTCCAAAGGCATCTTCATAACAGATTGAAGTGGAAAAAGGGTAGCCCCCAGCCTGTAATAAAGCTTGATCATCACCACCTGAAGTAAAGTCACCCAAGCGAATATTTAATGCATCCAAAACCCAACCCGATAATGGCTGTAAGGGTAAGTATTCACCGAATGGTAATAAATGGTTTTTATTATACTGTGCCTCATTTTCACCCAGTGTCAAAACAGTATTAAAATATTCACCGTCTTTACCTCTAGCAGGCAAACTAACGATTAAATCAGAACTATTCAGTTTAGCTTTCGCTGAAAGCGGGTCTAAATAAAACTTTTTGACCTGTGATAAATAAGCTGGAATTGCTGTTTCTGGCCAAATAATAATATCAGCATCCCAATTCTGCTCTGTCATTTTCTGATAATTGACTAGAGTCTTAACTCTATTTTTGGCTAACCATTTTTGGTCTTGGGCCACATTGCCTTGTATCAGAGCAACTTTAATCGGGTCGCCAATAATATTAGTCCATTTAATCGTAGCTAAATATTCACCTATTCCCCATATCAATATAAGTACACTGACAACATATTTAAGCTTGATAGCTTTATTTATCCCAGCTACGATCAAAGCAGCCGTTGTTACAAGCAAAAAACCTGTTCCATAAACACCAACAATAGGGACAAAGCCACGTAAAGGAGCTTCCAATTGGGTATAGGCTATTTGTAACCATGGAAAGCCATTGAGAAACCAATACCCACGGTAATATTCGATAAAAACCCAAATAAAGGGAATAATCCACAGAAATACTTTGTTATTTTTTTTAGAGCTTAGTTTTATTGAAAGGTAAGCCGTTAACGCAGGAAATAAAGACCAAAAACAAACGATGACAACAGTAACAAGCACAGCCCCTATAAGAGGAGCTCCACCAAAATCATGGATACTGATGTACACCCATGAAATCCCACTACCAAATAACCCCAGACCATATAAGTAAGCTCTTAAAGCTGCACGCCCAGGGGAACAATTTAACCAAGAAGAAATAACAAATACTAATGATGCAATCGCCAAATAAGAATAATTAAATGGAGAAAATGCCAAGGTTAATAACAGACCAGCAACAGGAGAAAAAATCTCCCACCGCCATTTTATAAAAAAGCTCATAAAAACTGATAGGTAACATTAAATTGTAATTGAATATTATAATCTAAGACCTATTAAATACTGCAAAAGTTTCATTTCTTATCCCCGTTTTCCATAGAAGACGATAATAAGACGTATATTTATTATTATCGATCAGATAAAAAACCTGGCACCCCTTTTATAGGTTCTCTTACCATTTGAACATACTGTAGTCCCATCAACGTAGATCCCTCATCCTCGCTTTCAACCCAAATAACCTTTACCTCACCTTCTAGATTAAGCTTTGAAAAATCAAAGGTTGTTACAGTTCCGACTTCAATATCTAACTTTTCCTTCAAAGAAATCATTAACCCATCAATAGAAACATTTTGCGTTAAAAAATCATAAGGCTTACCTTCAAACATAATCTCACCTGAAGAAGAAAGAGCCTTTCTATAAGCTTTACGTTTATAAAGTAAATTATTAACATCATAAGATAAATTTCTAAACTCTAGGCCTAAGTAGATATGATTACCAATTTTTTCAGCCCTTACTACATCAACTTCCCCTGCCAATCGCATTTCAGGCAAATACAAATCAATAGTAACGGAAGATTCAATTGCATGAAAAATTTCATCTACACCTGAAACATAGGCATTAGTATCTAACTCAGCTAATAAGCCAGTTATTGATAAATTTTTAACAGAAATTTTTAACTCATGCTCAGCCAAGTAAATAAGACCATGCGAACTAAGACATTTCCGGTAAGACCTTTTTTCTATAGCCATAATAATATTTTTTCAAAACCTAATTGATATGGTAAAAGTATAGTCGCAAATTTAAGTTATTCCAGATATTAACCTTTTATTTCTAATGAAATTTATTTTTTACGCTTTTTTTATATTACTTATCCTTCCCTCTTGCACATCAACACCCAAAAACACTCACAATATCTGTAATATTTTCCATGAAAAAGATGATTGGTATGGTGAAGTAAAAGATTCCTATGAGAAATGGGGCCTTCCTATTCATATCAACATGGCCATTATGCACCAAGAGTCTCGCTTTGTTGCTGATGCCCAGCCACCTCGCCCTAAATTATTAGGTTTTATCCCTTGGTTTAGGGCAAGTAGTGCCTATGGATATGCACAGGCACAAGATGGTACATGGGATGATTATTTAGAAAGTGCGGGAGACTGGGGAGCAGACAGAGATGATTTTGCAGATGCTAGCGATTTTATTGGTTGGTATTGCTCAATTAGCCATAAAAGACTCGGTATATCAAAATGGGATACTAAAAACCTCTACCTTGCTTATCATGAAGGACATGGTGGCTATAAAAGAAAAACCTACCTAAAAAAACGCTGGTTGATCAATATTGCAAACAAAGTAAGCAAAAAATCTCAGCAATATAATTCACAATTATCGCAATGCAAAGATGAATTAGAAAGCACATCCTGGTTTTTTTGGTAAACTATAGCGCTTAAACTAATAACAACGGAATATTCAATGAAAAACCCAGTTATTGTCATTTTATCCGCTCTAATAATAGGAATAACTATGTTCTCTATGGCAAACGCCACTTCACCAGAAGAAAATAAAACAGCAGGCGAAACCTTTCTTGCTGAAAATACTAAAAAAGAAAACATTGTAACCACAGCAAGTGGTCTACAGTACGAAATTTTAGCTGAAGGTGAAGGCCCTTCTCCATCGGCAACAACCAGTGTTACCGTACATTACAAAGGTACAACACTTGATGGTAAAGAATTTGATAGTTCTTATAGTCGCAACGCACCAGCAACATTCCCATTAAACCGTGTTATTGCTGGTTGGACTGAAGGTCTACAGTTAATGAATGTTGGCGCTAAATACCGATTCTTTATCCCTTCTGAACTTGCTTACGGTCAACGTGGTGCTGGTGCAGATATCGGTCCAAATGCTGCACTTATTTTTGAAGTGGAACTCCTAAAGTTCTAAGTGTATACTTCTAAAATTAAAGATTTTTTTCTAGTCCCTTAAAATTTATTTTATTGCGTGATATAGAGCAACCTAGCTCTATCATCTTTTACTGGAAACACAATAAAGCCTTGCTCTAGCAAGGCTTTTTTATTTAAGGCTTATGACAAAATATCAACTGTTTGCAACAACACCTAAAGCAATGGAAGACATCCTTGCTGATGAATTAAAACAACTTGGCGCCGAAAATGTGCACCCTAAATTAGCAGGGGTCAGCTTTCAAGGTGACATTGAAATGGCCTATAAAGCTTGCCTATGGTCAAGAACTGCAAACCGTATTTTATTACCTTTAAAATCTTTTGAAGTCCATTCTAAAGAAGACCTTTATGATGCTGTCAAAAAAATAAACTGGTTTGAACACTTCAAACCTGATGACACCTTTGCCGTATCATTTAGTGCCAAGAATTCTGAAGTGATTAACAATACCCACTTTGGTGCCTTAGTGGTTAAGGATGCTATCGTTGACCAAATGCGTGCTAAATTTGAAAAACGCCCTAATATTGATCTTCATCGCCCTACTATTAAAATCAATGTTTATTTAAACAATGAAAATGCTGAATTAAGCTTAGACTTATCAGGTGAAAGCTTACATAGGCGAGGTTACAGAGAAGCCAATGTAGCCGCGCCTCTTAAAGAAAACCTAGCTGCTGCCATGTTATTACGTAGTGGCTGGCCTGAAATTGCTAAACAAGGTGGCTCGCTTATCGACCCCATGTGTGGCTCAGGCACTTTATTATTAGAAGCTGGCTTAATTGCTGCTGATTATGCACCCGGCTTATTAAGAGATTATTTCGGCTTTCTAGGCTGGAAAAAACACGATGAAGATTGTTGGCAAAAACTACTGGCTGATGCGGAGCAACGTAAAACAATAGGCATACAAAATATGCCTATTATTGCTGGTTTTGACAAAAGTCGTCGCACTGCAGCAACGGCTATTCAGCATGTTGAAAATGCAGGGTTTGATAATAAAATACATATCGAAAAAAGAGATATTAGTGATGCACAACCTGCCACCAGCTGGAAACCGGGCCTACTTATTTGTAACCCTCCTTACGGTGAACGCTTAGGCGATGATGAAGAAATATCTCAGCTTTATTTACAATTTGGTGAAACATTAAAATCTCATTTTCAAGGCTGGAAAGCGGCAATGATTATCAGCAACCCAGAAATGGGGTTTCGCTTAGGTATTCGCTCACAAAAGCCTATTACCCTTTTTAATGGCCCTCTAGAATGTAAATTATTACGTTTAAATATTGAAGAGAAATCATTCTTTGTTCCTAAAGCTAAGAGCCAACAAGAACGTATTGAACGTGTAACTAAAGCCTTAGATCCTGAGACAGAAACTGAACATTCGGCTGAAATGTTTGCTAATCGACTTAAAAAGAATGTAAAAAAGATGTCTCGATGGGCAAAACAAAAAAATATCAGTAGTTACCGCTTATATGATGCTGATTTACCTGAGTATTCGGTGGCAATTGATATCTATCAAAGTGACAAATTGTGGGTAAATGTACAAGAATACGAAGCCCCAAAAACTATTGCCGCACATAAAGCTAATGAACGCCTAGCGGGCATACTGGCTGAAATACCTCGTGTTCTTAAAATTGATAAATCACAGGTACTATTAAAAATCCGTCGTAAACAGAAAAATACAGAGCAATATGAAAAACAGGATAACAAAGCAAATTTTCATATTATTGAAGAAAATAACTGTAAATTCTTAACTAATTTTGAAGATTATTTAGATACAGGGATTTTTCTTGATCACCGCCCTATTCGCGCCACCATTCAACAACAAGCTAAAGATAAAAATTTCTTAAATTTATTTGCTTATACCGCAACAGCTTCTGTACATGCGGCTGTGGGTGGTGCATTATCAACGACCAGTATTAATGCATCAAATACTTATCTGGAGTGGGCAGAAAAAAACTTTGCCTTAAATAACCTATCAGGTAATAACAGACATATTCGTGCAGATTCTTCAGTCTGGCTTGAAGAACAGCGAAAACAAGATACTCCTACCCAATATGATTTGATTTTCCTAGACCCACCGACCTTTTCAAATTCAAAACGGATGGAGACTTCATTTGATGTACAGCAAGATCATGTTGGACTGATTAATGATGCCCTCGCATTATTAGCTGACGATGGTATTTTGTATTTTTCAACTAACTTTAGAAAATTTAAACTTGATGATCTTGGGATTATTAATGCAAATATTGAAAATATTACTGCATCAACTATTCCTGAAGATTATTCCAGAAGTCCAAAAATTCATTATTGCTGGAAAATTACTCATAAATGAAATCAGTTCATCTCATTATAAGTGGACGCGTGCAAGGCGTTTACTTTAGAGCATTTACCCAAAAGCAAGCGGTTAAACTTAGCATAAAAGGTTATGTTTGTAATAAAGCTGATGGATCAGTTGAAGTTATTGCTTGTGCAAAACCAGAAAAATTAGAGGCTTTTGTGAGCTGGTGTCATAAAGGCCCTCTTCTGGCAAAAGTTAAACAAGTTGTAGTGAATGATGAATATGCTTTAACTGAAATATTTACTCAATTTGAAATTAGGTAGAGGGGTCTTTGGCCGCGACAGTCCAACATAAGCTCCATCGCGGCCAAAGGCCCCTCCTACCAGCATTTTGATAAATTTAGTGTTGATTAGTTTTCTCACTACTCTATTCACCAACAATATACTTCTTTACCGTACGTCTATCCATCTGTGTAATTTTGGCTACAGCTTCATAACTTCCCTGTGTTTTATACAAAAATCGACAATACCTCTGCAAAAGCTGTTGACTACTATTATCAATAGCGTTTTCTGAAAGTATAAACTCACTATTTGTATTGGTTTCTTTAGCTAACTGATATTGCCCAGTAATACATATTTGACGGATACACTGCTCAAGCTCCCTTACATTACCTGGCCATGCATAATTGTTTGGCACAGTTTTTCTAATATGCTGTTCAATTCTCTCTGCTAATAAAGGGGCTGGTATTGCCGTTACTCTATTAACCAGACTAATAATTAAATGCTCCAACTCACTGGGGTTTTCTTGTAAGCGCTGCTGTAAACTTGGGATTTTTATCACATCAGAACAAAGCCTGTAATACAGATCATCTCTAAACACACCATCTTTACGTAACTGCTCAATATTACGGTTAGTTGCTGTAATAACTCGTCCAGAAAAACGCATTTTTTCATGGCTACCTACAGGGCAAAAAACACGATCTTGAATAACATTCAGTATTTTCACCTGCGTTGGCATATCTATATCACCAATTTCATCGATAAAAACTGCACCATACTCACTACAGCGTGAAAATAAACCTTGGTGATGATCTATTGCCCCAGTAAATGCACCTTTTTTATGACCAAATAATTCAGACTCCAATAATGATGCTGGGTATTGAGATAAGTTAATAAATTGAAATGAACGTGTAAAACTTTCTTTAAAACACTTATTTCTGATATCAAAAGGGATAAATCCAGAACAACCAATAGTATGTGCAACCAAGGTTTTTCCTGTACCTGTTTCACCCAATAATAAAGTAGAGAAATCTTCCATCTTTCCACAAAGGTAATCAACATACCACTGAGGATTAAAAGTGAAAATATTATTCCACAATCGAACTCTAAGATCGATAATTGAAGCGCAATTCCCTAAAATTGCAGAACTAATAAAATAAAACCCTCGATGCAATTGATAAAACAGAGCAATAAACTTTTCAGTTTCAGCATCTTTAAAGCCTGCCTTTTGAAAACAAAAAATCAACTCTTTAGCAAAAGGCAATTCAATAGGCTTATCCCCTGCCATTCGCTGACTTTCTATAAACTCAATAAAAGCCTGCTGAAATTCATGGAACTGATAAAACAACCATGAGTATTTCATTATTTGTTGATGTTTAACTTTAAAATGACTGATATTAAAGTCAGCTAAAGGCTGTATTTCTTGTAATTTAGTACCAAGTAAAAGCTGAATTCTTTCTGATCGCTGAAAGATACTTGCTGAATGTATTGCAATATTTAACAACTGACAATCGGCTTTCTCTCGTTGTTCACTAAAGGGATTAACAAATGCCAATGAAGCTATTTGTGTAAAAAAATCATTTTGTTCTACTGAAAGCGTCTTCATATTTTCTAAGTCTTAATATTTTATTATTCAAGAGTAGCCTTGATGAAACAGAGTGGAATAAAGGTTTATCAATGGATCTCCTTGATTTCGCTTCGCTGCATCAAGACTACAATAGCTTTAAAAATAGATAACAAACATATTATGTACACACCAATATACATAATATAACCACAAAAACAATTAAAAACCCACATAAAAACACTATATCACTGATTAATAACAACTTTAAATAATGGCACAAGTTTTGTAATAGTTATTACAAACATTACCTAACAAAGGAAGATTATTATGAACAGTTTAAAACGTATATTCATCAGTGTTAAAGGCCAAATTGATCATGCAGCAGATGAATTTGAAAACCACGAGGCCTTAGCGGGAGTCGCCATTCAAGAT
>Ga0105355_10001698_pt1 | contig 20281 bp, 19 predicted proteins | sample GOMGulsemesocosm_2_FD_83508 | JGI IMG/M metagenome (GOLD analysis project Ga0105355, IMG submission 83508) | Methane-oxidizing microbial communities from mesocosms in the Gulf of Mexico - GOM9C Gulf of Mexico | ecosystem: Environmental > Aquatic > Marine > Cold seeps | place: Gulf of Mexico... | reverse complement strand
CGAGGTGCGTACGGTAGAGCGCAGGCTGGCGTTGTGTTTGCGACGCGTTTCGGCCTGGCGGGCACGTTTTTTGGCCTGTGGAGAATTCGCCATTGTTTATGTCCTGAAGCTGGTTGATGTCCCAGTGTGCGGTACACGGTGGAGACACGAAAAATTAAGAGGCGCGATTATTCCTTGTTAGCCGGCTGTTGTCAAGGCTAATAAGTGCGCGCAGGGTGATTTTAAGCCCGATTACTGCCCTTAGGTGGCGTTTATTGCCGGTGGGTTGCCGGTGGCGATAACTATCAATAAATACCTTGGCTGAAGCGATTAATCAGAGTGACTGCGTTAAAAGGTCCCACAGGCTGAGACCCCATAGCAGTAATACCTGCATCATACTGAGAAAAACGGCGGCGGAGGCTATGTCTTTGGCTTGACCCGACAGTGGGTGAAAGTCGGTGCCAATGCGGTCTACCACTGCTTCTACCGCCGAATTGATCAGTTCTATTATCAGTACTAGGATCAGGCTGGCGATAAGAATGAGCTGGTGGCTCAGTGACTGGGCTAGCCAGAAGCTGCAGGGGAATAACAGTAGCGCTAGCACGGTCTCCAGCCTGAAAGCCTCTTCGTGTTTCCATGCGGCGGTGAGGCCGTGCAGCGAATAATGTGCCGCTGCGATCAATCGTGGAAAGCCGGTGAGGTTGGGTTTGTTCATCTGGCCTGGGGCTGTAGTGCTCATTTTTCTCGCTGTTGCTGTCGGCGCCGAGGTCGGTCGGTAGCGGGTACGTTGTACTTGCGCGGAACTAACAAGGTGCAGGGGGCAAAAGCATAAACCGGGTCGGCACTGGGTTCGCAATCATTGGGCTCGCTAGCACCGGGCTGGGCCAGCAGTAACTTCATGATCCGGGAAAACTCGCTGTCGGCAGCTAGGGGGTTGGTGGCGACTGCCAGGTCAGCGGCCCGGGGCTGTGCCAGGGCGGCGGTGAGTGCCGCACTGAGTTCAATTGCGGCAGATGCAGAGGATAGTTCCATTGCTAAAGCCTTATTCGGCGGCGTTGACTCATTAAGTGGTCCTGTAGTCTGCCGGCTTAGGTGATGCCGAGAATGACCAGTGTGCTGCCCAGCAGGGCCATTACCCAAGAGTCTCTGGCTATGTCGAGGCGCAGCAGTCCGTAGGTGTAGCCTATCGGTGGCAGTAACGCGGTGCACAGGCCCCAGGCGAAGTCTTCTTTGGCGCTGCGAAACAGTAAGTCGATCCAGCTGACCATAAGAATAATAATACCGATAGTCATGCTATAGGCTGACAGTGAATCCATTGTTATCTCCAGATTGAATACAATATATTGCGTAATAATAACATGACTGGAGGGGGGTTTGGGTTCCTCCGGGGCTATTTCCAGCAAAAAAGTAGTTTGCAGGCTGCGGTTCGTGCGTGGCGTGTCTTAAGTGGTGTTAATAATGGCTATAGCAATAATGACTGGGCGGACGTTTTCAGGTATCTTGCCCGCTAGTGAAGTTCAGGATTGTTATTTATGGGTCAGTTTGCCGATATTCGTCCCTATTGTGATAGTGAGGTAGCCTCTGTTATCGAGCGGTTACTGGCGGATGATGAATTTATTAATGTGGTTAGCCGTCTTAAGCTCGGTGCGTGGCACCGCTATGCAGCATTGCTGGCGCGGCCGCTGGTGCGTCTAGGGCTGCGGCGCCAGCTCGGCGGTATCGACACGGTCGACGCCTTTCAGGCGGTGATCAAGCTCTATATGGATCGCATGGTCAGTCGCACTACCACTGAATTTACCGTGTCTGGCCTCGACCAGTTGCAGCAGGGAAAGCCCTATCTATTTATCAGCAATCATCGGGATATTGCTCTCGACCCGGCTTTTGTTAGTGTTGCTCTGTATCTCAATAATCACGATACCGCCCGCATTGCCATCGGGGATAACCTGCTGACCAAGGCCTATGTATCGGATTTGATGCGGATTAATAAAAGTTTTATTGTCCGGCGATCGGCTAGGGGGCCGCGGCAGATTCTGGCGGCCTATAAGTTGTTGTCCCGCTATATTCGCCACTCGATCGAGGAGGACAAAAACCCGATTTGGATAGCTCAGCGCGAGGGCCGGGCCAAGGACGGGGTCGATCGCACTGAGCCGGCGATGATAAAAATGTTTGCCATGAGCCAGCACAAGAAGACCGAGAGCTTTTCTGCGTTTATCGATCAGTTGCAGATCGTACCGATTGCCATCTCCTACGAGCTGGATCCCTGTGACGGCGCCAAGGGTCAGGAATTGTACGAAAAGTCGGCCCGGGGTAATTATGAAAAATCTGAGCACGAGGACATGGAAAGTATTGCCAAAGGAATCGACGGCGACAAGGGTCATGTGCACGTTTCCTTTGGCAAGCCGCTGGTAGGTGACTTCGACGATGCTGGCCAGGTGGCTAGCGCCATCGATCGGCAAATCATCACTAATTATGTGCTGCACCCCAGCAACTTTTTTGCCTACAACATGCTACACGGCCACTACCCTGAAGGCGTTTATTCCGACCGGGGGTTAGCCTTTGAGGCCGGGGCTCTGATAAGTGAGGAGGCGGACTTTGTGCGCCGAATCGAGGCACTGCCAAGCCTGCATCGACCCTTTGTGCTGGCTATCTACGCCAATCCTATCACCAGTAAGGCCGCATTACTTGCCGCCGATGTCGCATCAGACTGCCGCCAATAATATGCTCACCGATGCCATTAAAAAATCCATTCAGGGTGCCTATAGCACGCTGCTAGAGAGTAAGTCGCTGAAGGCCCGCTACGGCCAGCGGCTGATGATTGCCGAGGTTGCTCGCACCTTGGGGGCGGCTAGCCCCGAGGGCGACGCACCGGTGTGTGTCGTTGAGGCGGGTACCGGTACCGGCAAGACCATTGCCTATGCCATTGCGGCAATTCCGGTGGCCCAGGCGCTGGAGAAAACCCTGGTTATTTCCACCGCCACGGTGGCGTTGCAGGAGCAGATCGTGCTCAAGGATCTACCCGATATTCTTCAGCACAGCGGCCTGTCTTTTAGTTATGCGTTGGCCAAGGGCCGGGGGCGCTACCTGTGCCTGTCGAAGCTAGACGGTGTATTGCAGGGGGCGGCCAGCAGCGAATCGGTAGCCCTGTACCCCGATGAACTTCAGCTCAGTGTCGATACGCAAACGCTGAGCGTCTATCAGGATATGATTAGCGCCCTGTCCGCCGGAGATTGGGACGGTGACCGGGATTCTTGGTCCGAGGAATTGGAGGTGGCGGTGTGGTCGCAGGTCACCACCGATCACGCCCAATGCACAGGGCGCCGTTGCGCCAATATTAGCCAATGTTGTTTTTATAAGGGCCGTGAGCAGCTGGGTAAGGTAGATGTAATTGTTGCCAATCACGACCTAGTATTGGCAGATTTGGCCCTGGGCGGCGGGGCAATTTTACCGGACCCGGAGGACACGATATTTGTCTTTGACGAGGGCCATCACCTACCAGACAAAGCCATTAATCACTTTGCTCTGTCCTCCCGCCTGCGCTCCACCGAGCGCTGGCTGGATCAGGGTATTAAGGTACTGGCCAAGGCGGCGCCGGTACTGGCTAACGGTGGCGGCATTGCCCGCCATATTCAGCAGCTGCCCTCGGCGATGGAAAGTGCCAAGCAGTTATTGGGGCTGTTGTACGCCAGTCTGGAAAAGACCGTCACCGTGGAGCCAGACCGACGCGGCTCTATTCCCCGCCACCGTTTTTCCCAGGGCCTGGTGCCGGCGGCGATGTTGGCCCAGTCGGTGGAGCTGGCAGCGCAGTTTCGGCAAGTGCAGGAGTTGGTGGGCAGTTGCTGTCGAATTCTCGACGAGGCCATGGAGGAGGGTGATCACGCTATCTCCCGTAACAACGCCGAGACCTGGTTCCCTCCCTTTGCCATGATTCGCAGTCGGGCAGAAGCTAACTACGCTCTGTGGGGCGACTATAGCCGGGGTAATCAGGTGGAAGATCCGCCCCGTGGCCGCTGGATAGAGGTGGTTGAGGGGGTGGCGGGTAATCTCGATTTAGAGGTCTGCAGCAGTCCGATACTGGCAGCCTATACCTTGTCCCACTATCTGTGGTCGCGCTGCTACGCTGCGGTAGTGACCTCCGCCACACTGACCGCCATGGGCAGTTTCGACCGTTTTCAAATGCGTGCCGGCACGCCCCAGGGCACGACGTACTCGGTGGTGCCCAGCCCCTTCGACTTTGCCGCGGCTGGGCGGCTGGTAGTGCCGGTGATGGATTGTGACCCCTCCGACGCCGAAGCCCATACCGAGGCGGTGATTACACTGCTGCCCGAGTTGTTGGAGGACAAGCAGGGATCGCTGGTGCTGTTCGCCTCCCGCCGGCAGATGGAGCAGGTCTATGAGGGCATCGTGCTGGGTTGGCGGCAGAACATTATCACCCAGGGGCAGTATCCGAAACACGAGGTATTGCGGCGCCACAAAGAGGCCGTCGACGGTGGTGGCAGTAGTGTTATATTTGGTTTGGCAAGTTTTGCCGAGGGAGTGGACTTACCGGGCAAATATTGCAGTCACGTGATCATTGCCAAGATTCCCTTTGCGGTGCCGGATCAACCGGTAGAGGCAGCTCTGGCAGAGTGGATTGAGAGTCGTGGTGGCAATCCCTTTATGGATATAACAGTGCCCGATGCGGCGCTGAAGTTAGTGCAGGCCAGCGGTCGGCTGTTGCGCACCGAGACCGATAGCGGCAAGGTGACACTGCTGGATCGCCGTATTGTCAGTCGCCGCTATGGCCGTGCGATGTTGGACTCGCTGCCACCTTTTACCCGGCAGGTCGAATAGCACTAGTTTGGATGTAGGGATCCGGTGGGTACCTGTTTTTCCACTGCCATATACATGCGCACCATGTGTGCTAGTGAGTTGGCGTTGAGTTTTTCCATGACCCGGGCGCGGTGAATCTCGACAGTGCGCTTGCTGATATTCAGATCCGCAGCAATAACCTTATTGGCCTTGCCCTCTATCATCAGGCTCATTACATCTTTTTCTCTGGGTGTTAGGTCCTGCATGTTTTCCAAAATAAGCTGTTGCTGTAACAAGCTGCCTCGGTTTTCGTGGTCTAGGAGCATGGCCTGACTGATTTTATCGAGCAGCTCCTGTTCGCGGTAGGGCTTTTGCACGAAATCGACGGCGCCCTGCTGCATGGCTTCTACCGCCATGGGCACATCGCCATGACCGGTAACAAAAATAATCGGCAATATGGAATTGAGATCGTTGAGTCGACGCTGTAACTCCATGCCATTCATGCCGGACATGCGAATATCAAGTATTATACAGCCCGCCATTTGTTCGCTGTACTGGGCTAGAAACATGTCAGCACTGGCAAATACATCGACATTTCGGCCGACTGATTCCAGCATCATTTGCAGGGAATCACGTACCGCCTCATCGTCCTCGACAATATAGACTCGACCTGTATATTCCACCGTAAAATCTCCTTGTTATATTAACGCTTTTTATTTAACACTTATGCTGTGTAGAGATAAGGTTGGGTATAAGTATCCCATGATACCTTACAATTCATGCAAACAGTCCCTATGTGGAATGTATAGTTGTTTATCGTCAATTGTCCAATGAGCATGAGCGTACAGGCAAATAAAGTGAAAATTGGCACAAAAAATGGTAAAACTAGGATTAAAAGTATTGTGCTCGGGTTGAAATTTAAGCATTCGGGTTGAAATCGTGGCATCTGGGTTAAAGCGGTGAAGTAATGGATATTTCTGCGAGTCGATTAGATTTTCCTGAATTGGGCTCAATATTGTTAGTCGATGATAGCCCAGTAAATTTGCAAATTCTGTACCGGACTTTACAGGGCGCCGGCTACCGCTTGTACTTGGCTGAAAACGGCGCTTCGGCGCTGACGTTGGCGCGGGAAATAAAGCCGACGCTAATTCTGCTGGACATATTAATGCCCGATATGGACGGATACGAGGTCTGTGAAATACTAAAGCGCGAGCCCGCGACTAACGGTATATCGGTGATATTCCTATCGGCACTGGGCGATAGTGCGGCCAAGGTCAAGGGTTTTGCTGTGGGCGGTGTCGATTATATTTCCAAGCCCTTCCAGGCCGATGAAGTACTTGCCCGGGTTCGCAATCACATTAAGATTCATCTGTTAGAAGAGCAGCTAGAGCGCCGTAATTTGGAGTTGGAGTCGGAGAATATACAAATTCTCAACGCCGTTAGCGACGGTATTATCGGTTTGGACAGTGAGGGCAGTATTAGTATCCTCAATCCCTCTGCGGCGCAGATTATCGGCTGGCGCGCGGCCCAGTGTATCGGCAAGCCACTGTCGCTACTGGAGTTGTTTAATAGCGATGTGGATTACCCTGTTCCCGAGCAGCGGACCATTCCCTACCGCAGTTATCGATTGCGCCAATCAAGCCATAGCGACATGGAGCTTATCCGCCGGAAAGACGGCGTTGTTGTTCCAGTGTCGATAACGGCAACACCGCGTCCCGAGGGGGGGGCAGTCGTGGTGCTGCGGGATATTAGCGATTGGGTTGAGAGTGAGGAAAGGCTGCGGTTTACCCGCGAGGAGTTGGAGTTGCAGCGCCAACATATGGCCCATATGGAGCGCCTTAATACCAGTGGCGAAATGGCAGCGGGTATTGCCCACGAAGTGAATCAGCCGCTGACCGCGATCGCCAATTACTCCGGGGTTGCGAAGCGATTACTTGCCTCGCACCCGGTCGACAAAGTGAAGATAGCTGAATTGTTGGACAAGCTTGAGCTGCAATCTAGGCGTGCCTCCGATGTTATTCAGCGCCTGCGCGGCTATGTGAAAAAACCGGATGCTGGGCAGGATGCGATCGATATCAATACGCTCATCCAAGAGGTGATAGCCCTGGCGGAGGTCGATGCCCGTATCAATGATGTGGGTGTACATTTTCAGTCAGAGCAAAATATCCCGCCGGTTATTGTCGACGCTGTGCAAATTCAGCAGGTTGCCCTCAACCTTATTCGCAATGCAATGGAGTCAATGGCCAATCACTCAGGTCGACAGCAGGGGGTATTGGTGAGTACTCGCTATGAGTCTGGAAATTTGTTTGTCGAGGTTATGGATAGTGGTGCAGGTGTTGAGGAGGCGAGTAAAAAAGAATTGTTTGATCCGTTTTTTACCACTAAAGAGGGGGGTATGGGAGTGGGTCTGTCAATTTGTCAGTCGATAATTCACGCCCATGGCGGCAATATCGGCTACCGAGATAATACCGGGAGTGTCGGCTCAACATTTTATTTTAGCCTGCCTTCTACCCGGTTACAGTGAGTTTGTCCTGTAGCAAATTTGGCTCATCGAAAAGTCTTAGCAATACCGTTAGGTTACAGTGCGAAGAAAATGCCCCCGCCCTGCCCAGAGGGCGGCGGGAGCATTGTGTTGCCGTGATTTTGCCAGTTTAGCCGTCTGGTTGTATTGATTCCTGGTTGGGGGCTTGGGCTTGCTCACCTTGAATACGGTTGTACACTTCTTCGCGGTGAACGCTCACTTCTTTGGGGGCGGCGATACCCAGTCTGACCTGATTGCCGCTGATGCCCAGTACGGTGATTTTTACATTGTCGCCAATGATCAATGTTTCTCCTAGGCGTCTCGATAAAACTAACATGCTGCTATACCTCTCCGTGGAAGTAAGTTAATAAACTGTAATGATAAGGTGCCACCCTAGCGTGTTGGCGAGGGGGTAGATATGCGTTTGAATACATATTGCTGTAGAGGTAAGTACCTACGGTGACCGATATGCTAATTGCCAGAGCTGTTGCCCCGTACGTTTTCTTGAGCGAATACAATTAGTTGCGGTGGCGTTGCACTAACCCTTAGCCTTTCGCCGAGAGGAAAATCATGATGGCTGCGAAGCAAAGATTCGATCACTGTACCACTGGGAAGTGTTAGGTGGTAGTGGGTCGAGGCGCCTAAAAACATCTTTTTAGTCACGGTGGCGGTGATAATGCTGTCGTTATCTAGCACAATATCGCTGGGTCGCAACAGAATCTCAAGGGGCTTGCCGGCAGGGGCCCGATGTGGGCTGGTCCCGTTAATCGGGCCCAGCTCGGTGTCGACACTATGAGTATCGATGGCGGTAGCGGCAATAAGTTTACCGCTACCGATAAAATTGGCAACAAAACGGTTATTGGGTTGGTGGTACAAATGGTAGGGCGTGCCCCATTGTTGCAGCGCGCCGTGGTGCACAAGCCCAATTCGGTCGCCAAAGGCGAAGGCCTCCTGCTGGTCGTGAGTGACTAAAATCGCACTGGTGCCTAAGGTCTTTAAAATGTCCTTAACCTCAAGATTGAGGTGGCGGCGCAACTCTACGTCGAGGTTTGAGAACGGCTCGTCTAGCAATAGTAGCTTGGGTTGAGGTGCCAGTGCCCGTGCTAAGGCGACACGCTGCTGCTGTCCGCCCGACAGCTGCTGAGGGTAGCGATCAGCATTGTCCTGTAGCCGTGTGAGCGACAGCAATTGCTCGACCGTCTCATCCTGCTTTGCCCGGGATTGCCGATGAAGGCCGAAGGCAATGTTGTCGCGAACACTGAGATGGGGGAATAGTGCGTAATCCTGAAACACCATACCAATCTGCCGTTGTTCCGGTGGTAGCATGGTGCCGCTGTCACTCAGAATCTGGCCGCCTAAGGAAATACTACCCTGGTGCAGCGGTTGAAAGCCGGCGATGGCCCGCAGCGCGGTGGTCTTGCCGCAGCCGCTGGGGCCCAGTAGGCAGCAGATTTCACCGGGCTGGACGGTGAAGCTGAGGCCTCGCAGCACCGGTTGCTGGCCGTAATGACATTCAATAGTATCTACTGTTAACACGAGCTAAAACCTATCTCGACTAGATTTGGGAATAACGACATCAGATTGCTCGATTCGCGCCTAGCTCAGCCGTAATTGAGTAGTAGTTCGATTAGCGCTTTTTGTGCGTGCAGCCGATTCTCTGCCTCTTGCCAAATGACGGTATCGTCGTCGTCCATGAGCTCAGCGCTAATCTCCTCACCGCGGTGGGCAGGCAGGCAGTGCATATACAGTGCGTCGCCTGCAGCCTGGGCCATTAATTCGCCATTCAGTTGATAGCCTGCAAACTGTTCTATCCGCTGGGCCTGTTCTTGCTCCTGGCCCATAGAGGCCCATACGTCTGTCACTAGCAGATCGGCGCCGCTGGCGGCCTCGGCAGGGCTGCGCATTACGCTGACCCGGTCGCTGTTGGCTGCGACTAAGTCGGCGCGCGGCTCGAAACCTTCGGGGCAGGCGATACGCAGTTCAAAATCAAACTGTTTGGCGGCGTTGATATAGGATTGGCACATATTGTTGCCATCGCCGATCCAGCTAACCACTTTACCTTGGATGCTGCCACGTTGTTCAACATAGGTCTGCATGTCGGCTAGCAGTTGACAGGGGTGGAAGTCGTTGGTCAGTGCGTTGATCACTGGCACGCTGGAATACTGAGCGAAGCGCTCGATGATTTCGTGCTCGTGGGTGCGAACCATCAAGATGTCGACCATTGAGGACAGTACACGGGCGCTATCTTCGACCGGCTCGCCGCGGCCTAGTTGAGTGTCGCGGGAGGATAAAAACAATGAGCTGCCACCGAGTTGTACCATGCCGGTCTCGAAGGATACCCGGGTGCGGGTCGATGCCTTTTCAAAAATCATGCCTAAAACTTTGTTTTTAAAGGGCTCGCCGTGGCCGCCCTGGCGCAATTGCGCTTTCATGGCAATGGCGCGATCAATTAAGTCGCGCAGTTCGGTAGGCGTTAAATCCATCAGGCTTAAAAAATGTTTTGCGGGCATGTGCTTATGTCTTACTCTCGGTTAATAACGAAGTCGGCCTTTGTCTTACTGGCTGGTCGATAGTGATATCGATTGGCCCAGCCGTCCAGGGTGCTATACCCTGAACGTTAGTCCTTGGGCTCGAAGGCATTAATTATTTTGCTTAGGGTGGTCAGTATATGCTGAGCCTGTTGCCGGTTGATAATAAGCGGCGGCAGCAGGCGCACGACGTTGCCTGCGGCCACATTAATTAACAGGCCCTGATCCCGAGCCAGGTCGACCAATTCTGGGCAGGGGCAACTGAGTTCGATACCAATCATCAGGCCCTTGCCGCGAATATCAGTGACCCAACTATTGTCACTTAGAGACTCTTTGAAGCCCTCTACTAAAAATGTGCCGATGTTTTTGGCATTGTCACAGAGGTTGTCCTTGGCAATAGTGTCGACCACGACTTGGGCGGCGGCACAGACCAGCGGGTTACCGCCGTAGGTGGAGCCGTGGTTACCGGGCCCAAACACCGAGGCCGCTACGCCCTTGGCTAGGCAGGCGCCGATGGGTAAGCCGTTGCCTAGGCCCTTTGCAGTCGTCACGACGTCGGGGAAAATGCCCTCAAGCTGATAAGAGAAATAGGCGCCGGTGCGGCCATTGCCTGTTTGCACCTCATCTAACATCATTAGCCAATTTTGCTGGTCACACAAAAGCCGTAGCTCGGTTAAAAAGCCTTCTGGCAGCAGGTTGACGCCGGCCTCACCCTGTACCGGTTCCAGCAGTACCGCGACAACATTGCTATTATTCTTGGCAATACTTTCGAGGGCGGCAATATCGCCATAGGGCGCGCGAACAAAACCTGCTAGCAGCGGTTCAAAGCCCGCCTGAATTTTGCGATTGCCTGAGGCTGTGAGGGTGGCTATGGTTCTGCCGTGAAAGGCGTTTTCCATAACGACTATCTGCGGTTGCTCGATGTCTTTGTTATGGCCGTACAGGCGCGCAATTTTGATTGCCGCTTCGTTGGCCTCGGCGCCGGAGTTTCCAAAAAACACATTGTCCATGCCTGATATTTTACACAGCGATGTCGATAGCTGTTGCTGCCGCTCAATACCGTATAAGTTGGAAGTGTGGATCAGTGCGCCTGCCTGCTGGCAGATCGCCTCGGTAACTGCTGGATGGGAGTGGCCCAGAGCATTGACACCTATACCGCTGAGCGCATCCAAATAGCGGTTGTCCGCAGCATCATAAAGATAGACGCCTTCGCCCCGGGTGAAACTCACCGCGGGCTGGCCGTAGGTATTCATCAGTGTTGGCACGGTCATTACTCTATTCCTCAAAGTGCGCTGCTGTAACACGGGGCCCAATAGCTTTGATGGTCGGACAATTGGCTAGTGTCTAAAACGCAAAAAGGCAGCGAGAGCTGCCTGATGAGTGTCGATCATATCGCGCCAATCGCGCTTTGGCAACAGCGCTATTGGCAACAACAGCCAAGTGCTTTGTCGGCCGGCGCGGCAATAAGCTGGTCGATGCCTGTTTGGCGGATTGCTGAATTCTGGTGGCCAGTGAATGACTGAGCTTTTTTCCTTAGTTTTTGTGGGTCTATTGGGGGGTGGCAGTAGGGGCGGCAGCCCCAGCAGCGCTCGCTTTGAAGAAATTTGCAACAAGGGCTTGCCCAGAGCAGATTATTGGCAGATTATGGCGCGAATAGCTGAAAATACCGGTATAATCGCTGGCTTATCAGTACAGACTGTCGCAGCCAATTGTTACGGCAGTGATGGCAGATTGAAACACTATTGCGACTCATATTAAAAGGGTAGATCGATGGATATAATGGAAACGATTAAAGGCCAGATTGAAAGTAACCCGATTATTTTATATATGAAGGGATCGCCTAATCAGCCCCAGTGCGGTTTCTCGGCTCGCACTGTGCAATCCGTGATGTCTTGCGGCGAGCGTTTTGCCTTTGTCGACATCTTGTCAAATCCCGATATTCGACAAAACTTGCCTGTTTACGCAAGTTGGCCGACCTTCCCCCAGTTGTGGGTTGCCGGCGAGTTGGTCGGCGGCTGTGATATTGTCTGCGAGATGTTTGAAAAGGGCGAGCTGCAAACGCTGATTAAGGAGGCTGCCCCCGCTGTCGAAGAAGGTGAGTAACCTCTAAAGTGCGCCATCAGCGCTCATTGCGGTACTTTTATCGTCGAGTGGGCGTGGGTTGTGTCTTAGGTTTTTGTGGTTTTGATAGTTTATGGCTATGGTGTAGATTGATAAATAGGGCTGGGATTGGCCGTTGTGGCTGTGTATTATCCGAGCTCTCTTAGGGGTGTCCAGGCGCGCCGAATGAGCAGTAATTTTACTAATAAGTTGTTTAACGCTTAATTTTTAACCCAATTTTTTAATAATGTGGAGACTCACCAAAATGAGTGTACTTGTCGGCAAACCCGCACCAGATTTTACCTGTAATGCTGTCTTAGGCAATGGCGATATCGTAGAGGACTTTAATCTTACCGCGACTATCAAGGGTAAAATTGGCCTGGTGTTTTTCTACCCGCTGGATTTTACCTTTGTTTGCCCTTCAGAGTTATTGGCCGTTGATCACCGTATGGATCAATTCAAAGCTTTGGGTGTGGAGGTGATTGGCGTTTCTATCGATTCGCACTTTACTCACAATGCTTGGCGCAACACCCCGATTAACGATGGTGGTATTGGTCAGGTTGGCTACACCTTGGCCGCCGATATTAATCACGATATTTGCCGTGCCTATGATGTTGAGTCAGAGGGTGGCATGGCCTTTCGCGGTGCTTTTATTATTGATGAGAACGGTGTTGTGCGCTCACAAACGGTGAACGATTTACCACTGGGTCGCAACTTCGACGAATTTATTCGGGTAATCGAGGCCCTGCAATTCCACGAGGAGCACGGTGAAGTGTGTCCTGCCGGTTGGACCAAGGGCGATAGTGGTATGACTGCTTCCCCCGACGGTGTAGCGGCGTATTTGTCGCAAAATGCCGACAAGCTGTAACATCGTCTAAGAAACGCCTAAGCAGCGCCTATAAAAAAGGACTGATTTATCAGTCCTTTTTTCTCGCTACACCTATTTACTGGCTCTGCTAAAACCCATTGCGGCTGATATGCGGCGGCTATTAATGCCCGTGCGCTTACAGCGGCCACCCCCCCATGTTTTTCCATTTGTTGACGATCACACAAAACAGCTCCGCGGTTTTAATCGTGTCGTAACTGGCGCTATGTGCCTGTGCGTTGTCGAAATCTATACCCGCGCTCAAGCAGGCCTTAGCCAACACGGTCTGGCCAAAAGCGAGGCCCGAGAGGGTTGAGGTATCAAATACCGAAAACGGGTGAAAGGGATTGCGTTTTATCTGGCAGCGCTCGATCGCAGCCATCACAAAGCCGTGATCAAAATGGGCGTTGTGGCCTACCAGGACTGCTCGGTTGCAGTCGTGCACTTTGACTTGCTTGCGAATCGCTTGTAATAAGTCGGGAAAGGCTATTTCTTCCGGTATGGCTTCCCGGAACGGGTTGTGCGGGTCAATGCCAGTAAATTCCAGGGCGGCGGGCTCCAAATTTGCCCCAGCAAAAGGTTCGATATTAAAGTCATAGCTCTTACCCGCACAGAGCTTGCCCTCCTCGTCCATAGTAATAGTGGTGGCGGCAATTTCCAGCATAGCGTCGGTCTGGCTATTAAAACCACCGGTCTCCACATCGATCACCACCGGTAGAAATCCGCGAAAGCGTGCTGCCAGCGGATGTTTGTCTTGTTCTTCGTCTTCGATCACGGGCTGTCCTCTTCTGCCACTGCCCATTGCAGTGTTTCGCCAGCACCCAAGGGCACCAATACGCTGTCGCCTAGGGCCTGGGTAGCCGGTACTTGCCAGGGTTTCTTAATTAGGCGGATCTGGTCGCTGTTGTGCCCTAAGCCGTAAAAGTCCGGACCGAAATGGCTGGCAAAGCCCTCCAGTTTATTCAACGCCCCGGCCTGTTCAAAGGCCTCGGCATAGAGTTCTATCGCCGCATGGGCGCTGTAAATGCCGGCGCAGCCACAGCTGGTTTCTTTTAGCGACTGAGGGTGGGGAGCTGAGTCAGTGCCGAGGAAAAATTTCGGGTTGCCACTGGTCGCCGCTGCAATTAGTGCCTGCTGATGGCTGTTGCGCTTGAGAATGGGCAGGCAGTAGTAGTGGGGGCGGATGGCTCCCACCAGCATGTCATTGCGGTTGTAAAGCAGGTGATGGGGGGTAATGGTGGCGGCGATATTGTCACCTGCGGCGCTGACAAACTCGGTGGCATCAATAGTGGTAATGTGTTCCATGACCATGGCTAGTGCCGGGAAGTCATTCGCCAAGGTACATAGCGTGCGGTCAATAAAGATTTTTTCCCGGTCAAAAATATCGATGTCAGTATCGGTTATTTCGCCGTGTAATAAAAAGCGCATACCCTCGGACTGCATGGCTTCCAAGGCCGGATAGATATTGCGAATATCGGTGACGCCAGAGTCAGAGTTGGTGGTGGCGCCGGCGGGGTAGAGCTTGCAGGCGATCACTCCCGCGGCGCTGGCGCGACGGATGTCCTCGGCACTGGTGTGGTCGGTTAGGTAAATCACCATAAGTGGGTCTAGTTGCCGCGGGCAGTGGGCCTGGGCCGCCATGATACGCTCGCGATAGGCCAGCGCTTGTTGGGCATTGCCAATCGGTGGCACTAAATTTGGCATAACGATGGCGCGGCCAAAATACCTAGCCATTGCCGGTACCGTGTGTGCCAGTGCGCTGTCGTCGCGCAGGTGAACATGCCAGTCGTCGGGGCGGGTAATGACAATCTCGGTTGTGCAATTACTCATAAATCGATAAGTCTCTAACAGCCTGCTGCTGACCCTGGGTTATGTCCCTGGGTGTTGCGAGCTATTGTCGCAGGGTCTAGTCCGCGTTAATGGATGATATTGTTTTCCACTCTGCCAGCGCGGCAGATCGGTTATTATAGGGGGGTAACAACGGCGGTCCGATGCTCTTGGCCGCCGCGCCCGCGCAAGTATATAACTGTATGCGTAAGCCGTTAAAGATTATACAGCAATTGCCGATAATTACTTGCAAGTCTGCCGCAACATTTGTAGATGTTGTCGTCGCTCCATTGTTAAGCTTATTTAGAGGTATCTATGTTAGCTCTGCTGTTGCGTATTAGCGCTGTCATTTTTGTTAGCCAGAGTACTTTGCTGTGGGCGGTGGTCTACGGCCCCAGCATGCACCAGGCTGAGTGGCGCCTGCACAGCTCGGTATTTGAGTGTCGTCTGTGGCAGCCCATTCCGGCCTTTGGCGATGCGGTGTTTTCCAACCGGGCTGGTGAAGATCAGCGCTTTTATTTGGCGCCGATCAAGCCTTTGCAAAACCGCGGCAAGGCTAGCCTTATCTCCGAGGCACCGCTGTGGGACGACAGTCGCTCTCGGGAGAACCTAGGTTATGTGCCGGTAACGGCGAATATCAAGCCGGTACGCCTTGGTAGAGACAAAGCCTATCGACTGCTCAATGAGCTGTACGGTGGCATGTCACCCATATTTACTCGTCAGTCCTGGTACCAGCGGGACGAATCGATTCAGGTATTTTTGTCGTCAATACACTTCCGCAAGGCCTACCGGCAGTATCAAGGCTGCCTGAGCACGTTGCTACCGGTGAATTTTGATCAGATAGTACGTTCGCGCATACATTTTACCAGCAATGAATCCGAGCTGACCGCACTCAGCAGAAAGCGATTAGATCATATTGTGCTGTATGTAAAAGCTGATCCGCTGGAAATCAGCTTCTATGTCGACGGCCATACTGATGATCGCGGCCGCCGGCTTCAGAATCTGCAGTTGTCCAAGCGCCGTGCTGAGACGGTGACCCGTTATTTGATCGCCCGGGGCGTCAGCGAGGAATTGATTGTCACTCGTCAGCACGGTGAGGCCTACCCGGTCATCGATAATAAATCGGCGAAAAATCGCGCGGCTAATCGCCGGGTCACTATTCGACTGGAGCGAGAGGGGGAGGTGTAATACCTGTTCCGACGCCGACAACGCACCCCAATATCGCTGTAAAATCATCCCATCTCCCTTCTGTCTCGCAACACAGTGCCGGCCGCTGTGTTAGCTGTATTACGATTACCATTCTTAGATCATTAAAGAGATTTGTGAATTAGTTCGCGCAAATTAAGGATTTTATTGAATATTTTTGCATTTGATCTATTCTCCCAATAGGGTAAAAAATGGTAAATTGCCAAGCAGTGTTATTTGCGGTCGGGGACAGTTGCCGCAGCGGGGTCAAGATACAGGCCGTGGCCGCTAAAAATTCGCCCCGATTTGGCAGATTTTTTGATAAATGACGACAGACTCCACCAAGAGCTCGGGAAGATACTATGTTGAAGTTGCAAGAATTTGTACGCCCTGTGGGAAAACTGACTGCGGCGATGGTGCTGGGATTGTTAGTGGGTTGTGGCAGTGGCGGCGGCTCCGATCACGTGCTGGGTACCCCGGTGGTCGATGACGGCGCCGCCGATGACGGCACCGTAAGAATCGGCTCCGGCTCCGGCTCATCCTTTGAAATCGGTGTATTGGCTACGGGCATTGGCAGCAATGGCAGTTTGTCTGCCGGTGGATCGACTACATTCACAGTGACAGTGGTCGACTCCGAGAGTGATTTGAGCACTGACGAGGTCACGTTTGAGTTTACCTCGGGCTGTGTCACCGAAGCTACCGCGAGTTTTGATGCGACTACTGTAGTGACTGCTAGTGGCAGCGCTACGGTCACCTATACTGCTCAGGGCTGTGTCGGCGACGATACGATTACCGCCAGTACCGGTGGTATTGATGCCACCGCCACAATTAATGTGGAGGCGGAAGACGTCTTGTCGCTGGAATTTGTTTCCGCATCGCCGTCGGCTATTTCGATTACCGGCACCGGCGGGGTCGAAACTTCAACGGTGACATTTCGCGTGCTGGGTGAATCCGGCAACCCGGTGACTAACCAGTCGGTAACGTTTACCCTGGATACCGATGCCGGCGGGGTGGCTATTCCCGTCGCGCGGCAGAGCGCTGTTTCCAATATCAATGGTGAGGTGAACACCATCGTGCAAGCCGGCACCTTGCCGACCCCGGTGCGAGTGACTGCCACCGACGATGCTACCGGTATTGCCACCCAGTCCAGTGGTCTCTCCATCGGCACCGGGATTACCGACGCCGACAGTTTCACGGCGGTGAGACAGCATTGTAATCCCAGTGGCTGGGACTGGACCGGTGATACGATGCAGGTCTCGGCCTACTTGGGTGATGCTTTTAACAACAACCCCCCGGACGACACTGCAGTGTCCTTTACCACCAATGGCGGCAACGTGGAGGGTGCCTGTCTGACCGTAGACGGATCCTGCTCGGTGACCTGGACAGGGCAGAACCCGCGGCCAAACTTTACCGATGTCGACGGCGTCCAGCAGCCCGGTGACGCCCTGATTCTGGCCTTTACCACTGGCGCTGAATCCTTTGACGACGACAATGGCAACGGTATTTTTGACGACGGTGACAACGGTAGTTTTGGCGATTTGGGCGAGCCCTATTTTGACGAAAATCAAAGCGGGGACTACGACAGCGGTGAGCGTTTTGTCGATACTAATAACAACAAGCTCTACGACGCACCCAACGGCCTGTATAATGGCCCCGCCTGCGAGCGCGGTAATGTGTGCGCCGATTTAACGACAATTACTATCTGGGAGAGTATTCCCATTGTGATGTCGAGCAATATCATTTCGTTGTTTTTCGGCGAGGGTGGCAGCATGCCTGAACCCGGTGATACTCTGGCGGTGACCGAGGACGTAGTGAGCTTCTTTGACGGGCTCTATATTGGTGACGAAAATGGCAATGCTCCTCCTGTAGGTACCTCCATCTCGGTTGAAACGACAAACGGCACACTCGAGTCAGAGGCCAGCTTCACTATTGAGAGTATTTGTGGGCCGGTCTATTTTCCGATAGCCCTATCCGGTGATAGCGAGAGTTCCGGTGGTATCTTGACGATTACCATCGACCCCCCGCACCGGGCGAAGCAGGGATTTAGCTGGGGCGTTGTCGACTAATTACCTCGGTAGCCTTGTCAGTTAATGCTTTTGGGCCGGGCTAGTGATTATCACAAACGTAAAAAAGGCCGCTTAGCGGCCTTTTTTACGTTTGTGTATAAAGAAACTAAATGTTCAAAAGCTGTAGGTAAAGGTTGCCCCGGTTTCGGTATCGGCGTGTTTGCTGCCCGGGGGTACATCGTCACTGTACTTAATGCTGTAAAACAGCTTCAGCGACATAGCGCCGTTAATCTTCACTTTTAGCGTGCTGTCAGACTTGCTAATGGTACTGCTGCTGCCAGACTCCACATTGAGCGACTGGCTAAACTGCGCCGTGTCGGAAAACTGCCAGTTGAATTTGGTGAACAATCGAACAATGGCCTCCCCGTCGTCGTCGGTGAGGCTGTGATCTCGTACTTGGCTCTGGCGATAGCCAGGGCCCACTTCCACTTCCCACTGCATCAGTGCGTCATCCAGCAACTTGCGGCCCCAGCCTAGGGCCACGGTAGACTGGTAGTCGAAGCCACTGAAGTGGTCTTCGTCGTAGGAGCCATAGGCAAACAAATAGTCAGTGTTGTTATAGTCTCGGCCTAGTCTATTGCTGAGAAAATATTTCTCAGCGGTGCGTTGGTCGTCGGATTTAGTGTTTAGTGATTCCAGGTGGACATTGTAGCGCCATATACCCAGCTCTCGATTGAGGTCGACCTTGCCTTTGATTGACGTTTCATCGGAATTACCCGATATCGATACGTAGCCAAGCTCCACATCCCCTGTCCAAACCTTGTCCGTAGGCTCGGCGAAGGCAACGGTACTGCCGAGAGTGGCCAGCGCCGAGCAGGCGATGACTTTTGCTATTGGGCGCATTGTTATTCCTCAATCTTTTTGTATGTGAACGTCCACCTGGGGAAAGGGGATGCCGATATTGTCTTCATCAAAGCGCAGTTTCACCGCTTCTAGCAAAGCGAACTTGGTGGGCCAGTAGTCACCGGCGTTAACCCAGGGCCGAAAAACCAGGTTGACCGAGCTATCTGCCAATTCTGCCACCGCGATGGTGGTGCCGGGTTCGGTTAATACACGCTCTTCGGCGGCAATAATTTCTTCCAATACCGCCTTAGCTTTACGAATGTCGGCGTCGTAGGCAATACCAATCACCATGTCGATGCGACGGGTGTCCTCCAGCGAGTAGTTGATGATATTGCTGCCCATAATGTTCGAGTTGGGGATAATGATGACTTTGTTATCCCCAGATTTCATGATGGTGCTGAAAATACCCACTTCATTAACTACGCCGGCCTGACCCGCGACCTCGACAAAATCACCGCTGCGAATAGGGCGAAATAAGATCAGCAACACCCCAGAGGCAAAGTTTGATAGAGAGCCCTGCAGGGCAAAACCAACCGCCAAACCGGCGGCGCCGATGATGGCAACAAAGGATGCGGTCTCTATACCTAGTTGCCCCAAGGAGGCGATAACAACCACAGCCAACAGTACAGTACGAGCAATACTGCCAACAAAGTTGCTAATGGTTTTGTCGACATTTTTTTTGTTCATGGTGTTGACGATGGTATTGGCGGCAATGCCTACCAGCCATTTGCCCAGCACCAATATAAGTAGGGCCAACAGTAGTTGTATGCCGTAGCTGACGATTAAATTCGGAGCATTTTCAATAATCTTGTCAAAATCCATAGCGAGCACCTTTTTATCGTTTATTGTGGGGTATGAACTATTGCGCAGGAGTGGCTGTTAAGGATTGATTCTTGCTCTCGCATTGGAGGAAGCCGCAGCGCTGTAAAGCGATGCTATCGAATAACTCCGTCACTAGGCGATATTTTACCTGATCGCAGAAAACGATGGTAGCGCCGGGGCCCATTTTGGCCGCGGGGCATAATCGGGACTGCTATCAAATTCAAGGCTGAGCGGCGGGCATTGATGGCATAAAGAGCGCGTAAAAAAGGGTAAAAAAAACCCCTAGCGAGTAGGGGTTAGAGGGGGGTGTTGCATGAGAGACATGGATAGTAACGGTATTTCACAAGTGGTGCCGATTTGCTGTGTCTGTTGATGCTTAAACTATAGGACAACGGCGGCGGTAAAAAAATCCGTACTTACCGACATTTGCCTACGCAATAGTACTTATTTGTAATATGTAACAGTTGTCAAAAGCCGGTTTTTTCAATATAAAACAATTGCTTACGATATTTTTATTGGGCGTGACTGTGTTTGCTGAAAAGTTTATTGTGCAGGATAAATGTGAGCTAGGTCGCAAAAAATGTACATTACCGGTACAGCCCGTTGTACCCGGTGGCCGAAAAAGCGATGAGAACTGAGGCAAGTGTTGCGTTTTGGCTATGCTGCAGTGAATACGAGGCAGTGATTAATGGCCATTACAGTCGGGTTTTACATAGGTGGTGGTCCCTACATTCAGGTACAATGCCGAGCTTATTTT
>Ga0105355_10001693_pt1 | contig 20315 bp, 8 predicted proteins | sample GOMGulsemesocosm_2_FD_83508 | JGI IMG/M metagenome (GOLD analysis project Ga0105355, IMG submission 83508) | Methane-oxidizing microbial communities from mesocosms in the Gulf of Mexico - GOM9C Gulf of Mexico | ecosystem: Environmental > Aquatic > Marine > Cold seeps | place: Gulf of Mexico... | reverse complement strand
CGGTACTTGCGCACAGGCCCCAACCCTATGCATGGGCCAACCGGCCACTGGTTTCTTGGCAATGGCATGATCCATGGCATTGAACTGCAAGGCGGCAAAGCGAATTGGGTTAAAAGTAAACTAGTGCAGACCCCAATGCTAGATAAGGAAGCCAGCGACGACTATTTCACAAAAGCGATGGAAAGCCTGGATAACTCGGTTGCCAACACGCATATCATAGGTCACGCGGGTAAAATCCTAGCGCTTGAAGAATTACATTACCCCTATGAGTTAACCGCAGACTTGGACACCGTTGGCGCTTATAACTATGGCGGTAAACTGAACACAGGTATGACAGCGCACCCAAAGGTTTGCGCCAAGACCGGGGAGATGCTCTTTTTTGGCTATGGACTGTTGCCGCCGTATATGACTTATCACCGGGTAAGTGCTGACGGGGAGCTGCTTCAAACGGAAGAAATTGAAGTTGCTGCGGCAACCATGGTTCATGACTTCAACATCACCGAAAACTATGTGATTTTTATGGATCTACCGTTAATGTTTGATCTCTCAAAGGCAGACGCCGGTGGCATTCCGCTGGAATGGAGTGAAGACTACGGGGCGCGCCTCGGCGTTATGCCACGCAATGGCACCAGTGCAGATGTTGTCTGGTATGACATTGACCCTTGTTATGTGTTCCACCCGCTGAACGCCTATGAGGAAGGCAACAATATCGTTATTGATGTTTGCCGGTTTGACCACTACCTCAAGCCTAATGTGCCGTCTGTGTCAGAACGATTGACCCGATGGACCATAAACAGGCAAACGGCCACCGTTGATGAGAAAGTACTAATGGATATTCCAGTAGAATTCCCGCGGGTACCTGATGAGCTTGTCGGGCGAAAGCATCGTTATGGGTACATGGCTCACATGCACAGCAGTTTTCCGGCAGGTGTTGGTATCGTAAAATACGATTTTGAAAACAACCAAAAAACAGAATTCACTTTGCCACAGGGGCACTATTGTGGCGAACCTGTGTTTTCCCCGAGAGACAATTCAACATCAGAAGATGATGGTTATCTCATGACCTATGTGTATGACGAATCCAGTAATAAGAGTGAGTTTATTGTCCTGGACGCCAAAGATATTGAGGCCGGTCCGATTGCACAAGTAAAATTCAATCATCGCATTCCTTTCGGCTTCCATGGTAGCTGGATTGCTGACCAAGCCTGAAAAATGCGATAGAATGAGGGACTCGCTCCCCTCATTCTATTTTAATAAAACAACAAGAACCGACAAATGGTACAAGATCAACAAAAAGAAATACTGCAAAGACGGCGTGATCCTGAAGAGAAAAAAATGCGTCTTCTCAAAGCAGCAAAGGAACTGTTTGTCGAGCAGGGGTTTGACAAAACCACGACCAAAAATATTGTTAAACGATCCGGTGTTTCCGAAGGCATCCTCTATCATCAGTTTGAATCAAAACTGGGTGTCTTTCGTGAACTCATCAGGCTGTATGCCAGAGACGCAATTGCGGAATTTAGCCCGGATGATCAAACAGAACTAACCTCCGAGCAGATTATTCGAAATCTGATTGCCTTCGTAGATCGTGACAAGGCTATGTTCGCCCTAATAGACAACAGCGCCGCATTGTTACGAGAGAATGACATCCCCAGCGTACCAGACCTAGTCATTCCTGAAATTGAACGTAGCATCAGAGGAACTGTCGGTGACATTTCGGCGTTGCCGGCCAACCCAGCAATCATGGCGAAATTCCAATATGCGATCGTTGAAGCTGCCTACAGAGGGTGGTTGAGCAGTGATACAGCTGAGCAGAAAGAAGCCTTTATTCAAGAAGGTGTTCGCAGTATGCAAACGCTTCTCTTTGACTCGGCGGCGTCGGGTTAGCCCACCGGGTAAGCAAACTGTTAAAAACAGCAGTAATCTGCCACCAGCCAGAATCGGTAGCCCTCGAATGTATTCATCCGACGATCCATCCATTTCACGAATGTTTACGTGGACAAACAATCACCGTTGAAAGCTGTATTCCCCCACGTCAACAACGATGCCGCCACAAAACATGTACAAAGGTAACTCGCCAAATTTCCCGAGACTTCTATTTGTCGAAACCTGCTTTTAAACTCATAGGAAAAAGTATCTCGCGGCAATCTGCCACTGCCGCTCTACTAAGCTTATTCTTTGCTTTGTGTACATACGTGCCGGGCGGCTACTATTGACCCAGTTGTATTCAATCGAGAACAACCATGGTTTACTGTAACGATAAGTGTAATTTGTTGTTAATGATTTACCGTATTCATTGTTATTGTCACCTATAGTTTGGTCATTATCCGTGATAGAAAACTCCTCCAATCTAAGCGTTACTCTATGCCTTCTTATCCTTTTTGATAGCGCCACGTACCCACTAGCGTAATCATTGTTCACGGCATCCATTTTTTGCGGACTTTGCATAAGCGTATCGCCACTAAGGTATTGACTACTTAATTCAATTGCATAGGGTAAGTGCCAGCTGAGGCCAACATGCGTAAAGCGCGTATGCCAACCGTATTGGCCATCCTCCCTAATATAGGGTGTAGCTTGATTGTCGTAATAGCCGATAAGGAGTCGACCTTTTTCATGGAATCTTATTTTACTTTTTATGTGTAAGCCCAAATGATCATCAAGCTCTAGAAAAGGGTCAGATTTAGCTGCCTGCGCACTTAGATCGTACCCCGGCCGCCGGCCGCGGAAATCTGGAATTGCTCTTGAATCAGTCCACAAGTTTTGTCGATTGCCGATATTCCAGCCATGCCATGCCAACAGAGCACCAGCTGGGTCGTTGTTAGCAAAGACGGTAGCAGCGAGCGTAAGGTCAAAGTTTGTCTGGTTCAACTTACCCAGTCGAGTGAACGCCAACTCACTACCCAGAACCCGAATTTCTTCACCAATCCAAGTATTAATAGCTGACGAATTTAATGTGTTTCGGCTGGCCCATGCAAATGCATTATTTTCTAAGGATATTTCAGGGTAAAAAATTCCGGTTTTACTTTGCCAGCGATAGCCGTGATTATTAGGTAGGCTACGGTATTTAAGAAACGCCTCTGTAATACCTATTAGGTCCTCATTTTCATCGCTATAGGCGTTGACCACTATATGGGCACTTATTCCCACGTCCCAATCAATGGCAACCTCTGCACCTGCTTGCGCCAAGGAGAGGTTTTTACCGTTGTGGCTGGTGAATTTCCCGTAGCCACCATCAACATAGCTATCTATGGTTTTTGCACTAGTCGCACGAATATCCAAAACTCCATGCAATGTATATTCAGCTGAATATGCAATACCGATATTGAATAATAAAAAAACGGTTACAAGGATTTTTAACACAAGATAGTCCTATTCAAAAACATGCGCCTTCCGCTCTAATAACCATGGGGTTAGCTCGTTCGCGTGTTTGGGGCGACTAATAAAATACCCTTGACCTAATTCGCAGTTGTTCTCCGCCAGCCAATTGAGCGCTGCTTCGTCTTCAATACCTTCTGCCACAACACTCAGCCCCATATTGTGAGCCAAATCAATCGTAGAACGAACAATAGTTTGATCGTCCTCGTCATCACATAGAGACTGTACAAAAGATTTATCGATCTTAAGTTCGTGTACTGGCAACTGCTTTAACTGCGCTAATGATGAATATCCAGTGCCATAATCATCAATAGAAATTCGCATACCCTTTGATTTAAATTGTTGCAGTAACGCAATTGCTGAATCCGGATCGTCAACAACTGCACTCTCGGTTACTTCCAGCGTTATCTTCTCTGCCGGCACCTCAAACTCTTCAGCTGAATCACAAATAAACTGATAAAAGTGGCTGTCTTTAAGGTTTTCAGCTGAAATGTTTACCGCAACACTAATGTCTAGCCCTAGATCTAGCCATAATTTATATTGTTTCAACGTGGTGATGAACACCCACTTCGTTAGCGCGTCAATTTGCCCTGTTTGCTCGGCAATATGTATAAAATTGTCGGGCGGCACCATGCCTAAACTTGGGTGACGCCAGCGCACAAGCGCCTCTACATGAGTAACAATACCCGTGCGCATATTCAATTTTGGCTGATAGTGTAACTCAAGCTGATCACTTGTTATGGCGTCTTTCAGATCGTTAATAAGGTTTAATCGTTCAACACTATTCACATCGAGGTCTTGATGATATGTCTGTACACGTTGGTTTACTTTGTGACTGTGGTGCAGGGCCGTATCCGCCATTTGTAAAACCAACTTCGTCGATTGACAATGCTCAGGCACCGCTGCGATACCAATACGTACTTGCAACTGCAGACTAACACCATGATATTCACAATTCTCGTCTAACACTTGGTAAATAGACCCTAACAAGCTCTCTTTTGAAACATCCCGATCTATTTCTGCTATTAAAACAAATTCATCGGCGCCCACATGACACAACAACTGAAAATCTTGTAGGGAACTGAGTCTTTTTGCTGTTGCATTAATTAGCCAATCCCCAACATCATGCCCGAGAGTTTCATTCACATCCTTTAAACGACTCAAGTTTAAGTGAAATACTGTAAACGCTTGCTCTCGATCAGCTAAGGTTTGCAAATACAGTTTTAAAACACTGCGATTAGGTAGATCAGTTAATGAGTCATGATTAGCTCTGTGAATAATAGACTTTTCACGTGTTAAAATGGCCGATTGCATGGTATTAAATTCATTGGCCAGCTGGCCCAATTCGCCACTATCATTGATCTCAACTGATTGATGGTAATCGCCGCTGGCTACAAGTCTTGCCTGCTTAACAAGCTGCCTTATTGGCTTGGTAATTGATGCCGCAATAATATAAGCAACAGCAAGTGACAGTAATAGAGTGACGAACGTAAGCACTAAAAACTGTTGCCACTGTTTTTGCAAAACCTCTACAATATCCGCGCGTAAGCCATACATTGCCAAGGCCAGCTGTACGTGTCCCGTTTCTTCAATAACATGACCAATCGCTATATATTCGCCCGGCGTTGAGTTCTCTACGATTTGTTTTGTTAAATGCAAGTCAGCAATGGGGTTGGACGAAGCAATTAAACTCCAGTCATTACCTTGGTGGATGGCAAAGTCTGTATGTAGCTGTGTAATGTCGAAAAAGTGTTGTGCGAGCTCTCGATCAATTTCAAAACCAAATGCCAGCCACCCTATGATTCGCGCTCCAACTGTCATAGGTGAAAAACTCACCTGATACACTACATTATCAACCACATATAAATGCGATTGTTCTTGGTCCTCTAACCATTGTGGGAATCGGAAATCCTGATCTCGCTCTATCCCCTGTTTAACCTTTGACTTTCCCGAGCGCACTTCCCCAACAACTAATTGCGCAGTAATGATACCCTTCGCGGAAATTGCCATTGCTAGATCGGCATCAATACGCTCACGATGGTTGTTCATTGCCACCAATAAACTACGTAATTCGTCTTCAAAAACTTGCTTAATACCGTAATCTTTTGCAGCCGTTTCGGCGAAGGCCGTCAAGTAATCTCTGCGACTTTCGAATTGAGCATTAAATATCGTTTTAGCAGTGGCCAAACGGTTGTTAATCTCTTGTCTTTCCTGGCTTTCGTTCCCCGCCATTATCGTCCAGAATGCTATAGATTGTACTAACAGTAACAGAAGGACTATAAATAGGAATATTTTTGTTTGTAAGCTCTTCATAAAGAGAGTTGTCTCTAATAGTCAGATAAAAAATCGAAATCTTCTTCGCTTTTTTGTTTTGATATTTTGGCTATTGCGTGGGGTACTACTATTGTTGTTTTACGTAAATTAGGCCACTCAATCTGTTGACTCACACTATGGCCTTCGACCTCGAGCTGAGGATGCCAAACGACTAATCGATATCCTCCACTTTGCTCAATGTTCAAAACAACATTCCCTCGGGCATCGCTTTTTCCAAAAAGTGGCGTATCAACAATGTATAGATAGCCGCTCATCCAATCATGTATGTTGCAACCCATTGCAACTTCACCGAGCTGCTGAAAGTCACTTTTACTTTGAGATTGGCCTGCGCGAATTCTGAGAGAAAACTTATTTTTACCTATAGGGGAATAGATGTGATGGGTAATATCGTCTCCATTTTGAAAGCTAACGCTGTTACCCAACTGCATAACGTTGATATACGGCGTAAATGCACGATCTCGCTGGCCTATCTCGACGACTTTATCGCTGGCAGGTAACACCATAGCCTCTTGGGGTTGAGCATACACCACCATATTGGGCAGTGGCCTACGATCCTTATCAATCAGCGTTACCGTAAAGCCGGCAGCGGAGTCATGACAAAAGCTGGAAAATAGTATAAACGCAATAAAGTAAAAAGGGCGCACGTCTCAGTCCAAAATGTAGTGTAAGTAACTAACACTGACCTCAGAAACCGCTACTTTGTTACAATTCAATAGCAGTATTTCCATAAACCTTGCTTCGCTGTTACATTTTTCTTTGGCACAACAGCGACTTAGGCATTAGGAATAGCTTAGCTTACTACGCAGCCTTCAAATAGTCTTCCGCATTCTACCTGCCACTGTTAGCGTATACGGATTTACAAATGGAGCCTGAAAAATACAAAATTGCACCAATTTTTGGCTCAATCCCAACCAAACCTCGTACTTAACAGATTCTGGAGGGGTTCTGCGGTGTAACTCGTCATGTGGACGACGAATGCTCTATCGCGCAGAGCTACAGGTGCTTTGATCGTTCAGCGATGCTAGTAGTTTAAGGCCATTAGTTAGCCTAGTCACAGCTAAGGGGTGCGATTCTACCAGTTCCCCCCTCTATTTAAAATACCATGTACCAAGCACCAAAAATTGCCAAATGCTGAACAACAACCTAGTACGCGACCAATACAACCGCATTGATGACGACGTCCATATGCCCATGGTTTTATATGCCACCATAATTTGTGGGGGAATATTTTGGGGGATTGAAGGCAAAGCCCATTTCTCGGTGCGATAAGCGCCACTCGACCGCTATTCTCGCGAGTTCGTCCCGGCAGCGCCCCCTACGGTCTATCGTTAGCCATGTTAAAGGCTTCGTTAGTTCCGCAAGAGTGGCATTAGGCGAATAACCAAATTGAATACATAGCGGCCAGCAATATTCACCTCCAAAAATCACTGAGCGCGTCTAACAGACTTGAACTCCGAAGTGTCTACGCAACCGATTCGCTCCATCGCATCGCTCGCTCCCGAATCCTTGTTGCCTTACGTGTGGTGCTACAACTCGATTGCTCAGTCCGGCTGAGTTCATACGCCTTGGTGCTGTAAATCACATTCGCCATCAACTGCCGATAAGCCACACCATCGCTGCGCTGTTTGTCGGTTACAATCTTCCTAGACCCTCCCTCGCTTGACCACAGTAAACGCCTGGGGAAACATTTGTCTGCCCCCCTTCACCCATCGCTGCTAGGTATACGTCAACCACCTCACCGGGTCGCGCGCACAGCCCGCCACGGGTAATGCTGCTTACCATGTATTTAAACGAATACTTCATCTGGGTAAAATGTGTCACCGTTACCACGGTGCTTTCGCTTCAACCGTCGAGCGTTTTCATACAGCAGAAACGGATTGCTTCCCGGCTAATGGTGATGCATTGTTCCGCGAGGAGATCTTCAGTGAGTGACCTGCACTCCGGCGATGGTTGAGGTTGAGGTTGAGGTTGAGGTTGAAGCGAAAGTAGCGCCAGACTACATAGCTAATGCAATCAGGGGGGGGCATTCGATGGCGTTTGCATGTATTCATCCACCGATCCCAACATTCCACGATCGTTTACTTGGCAAACCATCTGGCGATGGTTAAAACAGCCCCATTCAATTGACTTCCAACACTCCGGAAATTTTTTCCGCAATTGAAGCCATGCTAATAGGTTTGACAATATAGTCATTCATACCGGAGGTAATACACTTATCGAGGCGCTCTTTTACGGCATGGGCAGTCAGGGCAATAATAGGGCAGGCTGATAGCCCTAAATCCATCTCGAGCTGGCGGATAATCTCAGATGCTTTAAAACCATCAATTTCAGGCATTTCACAATCCATTAAAATGAGATCATATTTTTTGCTGTTTTTATCTAGATTTTGACTTTTATATTTTTCTACCGCTCTCAACCCATTTTCCGCACGATCCGATGTGTGACCTAACTTAGCCAAGAAAGCGGAAACCACATGGAAGTTGACGACATTATCTTCGGCTACCAACACGTGTAATTTGGCCTCTTTATTGTGGATTTTCTCGTCCCCACTCTCAGTTTCAACAACGGATTCTAGCCCCAATAATTTTGCAAATGTAACTAGCAGTTCAGACGCGAGTGCAGGCTTCTTCATCGCAGAACTAACACCCCATCGCCGGTACTCGTTGATACGCGGCAAGGCACTGGTCGCCGACAGTATAACGCGTATTGGGCCGTTCTCTCCGCAACGCTCGTGTAATACTCCCATAAAATCGATTCCATTCATTACCGGCATATCGATATCAGTAGATATAAGGTCATAGGGCCTGCATTCTCTAACAGCCTTATCAAACGCGGTAAGCCCCTCCTCGCCATTGCTTGCGATATCTATATCCACACCCTGCCCTTCAAACGTTTCGCTGACTATATCGCAGTAAGTCTTATTGTCTTCAACCATCAACAAACGACTATTTTTAAGCGCATCGATGCTGACAGGCGAACGATAACTACCATCACTTACCGTTTCCAGCGGTAGCTCAAACCAGAATGTCGAGCCCAGACCAAAGGTGCTTTCGATACCTATTTCTCCGCCCATCAATTCAACAAGCTGCTTGCAGATCGTCAAACCAAGACCTGTGCCGCCGTACTTTCTCGAGGTGGAAACATCAGCTTGGGTAAAGGAGGAGAATAGTTTCTCCCGCTGCTCACGTGTTATTCCAATCCCCGTGTCACGCACACTAAATCGAATCAAGCCTGAAGCAATAGCTGGCTCGACATTGATAACAATTTCACCATGCTCGGTAAATTTAAATGCGTTGCCTACCAGGTTAAGTACAACCTGCCGTATACGTGATTCGTCGCCGCTAAATACCACCGGCATACCTGGCGCCAAGCGACATAACAATTCTATGTTTTTTTCTCTCAAAGTGGCGGTAAACAAATTGGTACAATCTTGAAGCAAACGTTCAGCATTAAAGTCGACGGCCTCTATCTCGACTTTACCGGCGGTAATTTTGGAATAATCAAGAATATCGTCAATTACATTCAGTAGCGCCTGACCGGAACTAAAAATGGTGTCGTTGTAATTTTTTTGTACGTCTGACAACTCCGTATCTGACAGCAACTCGGACATACCCAGCACGCCGTTCATAGGTGTGCGAATTTCATGACTCATTTTGGCAAGAAATTCGCTTTTGGCTTTACTATCAGCTATCGCCTTGCGCTGTTCATTTTTCAATTGACCCAAACGCAGAGACATTGAAAGAAATATTGCGAATGAAGCCAGAAGAATAAATGGCTTGGCAAACAGGGCAAGTGTGTCTGCACCAGCGATCACCTGTGTAAGGACGAGCAATGGAGCAAGAGCCGTAAAAGCAATATACGGACCCCACGTCAAGAAATACTGTTTGCCCCGACCATCTCCTTTATACCAGAGCACCATACTGTAGACAATTAACACCAAAGCCACTGGAGTCAGAACAAAAACACTGTACATAATCCACATCAACAAACTGTAGTTTGTTGGGAAAAAAATACAGCCCAGTATCCCAAGAACAGCAAAGCCTATTGCTAGCTGGCAGCTCATGAGTAACTTTCGGTGCATCGTAATTCGACCCAGTGTTTGTATTGATAGAGACAACACAAAAGCGAACGCCGAAAACCGCCCTATATATTCCGCCCGCCTATTTAGCCAGGTACTATCCTGCCATAGATACTGAGCGCCATAGCCGTCGCCAGAAAATAGATAGACCATTGTAAAAAAAATGAAAGCGCTATAATAAAGAAAAGGGAAGTTTTTTAGTCGTGCGGACAGCAGTAAACTCGCAGCCATAAGGAAGAAGCTTAATCCATAATAGAACCCGTCAACCAAAATTGTTTTTGAATCTTGCAAAAAGTATTCCCTCTCATCATATAACTCAATATGATTAAGAAGATAAGACTTGTCACCGGTTACTCGTGTCCGGATTAATAGCGTAACTTTACCGCCTACTTCTATATTTATCGGTACAAGATAGTTACGGTGAGCGGATGTTCGCCGTGAAAATGCATATCGTTCGCCCACCAAAGATTCAGCTAGTTGTGTCTCACCATCAAACTGCCACACCGTAGTGTCATAAGGGGCAATCATATGGTCAACGACAAGCATCAGATTAAGGGCCGAATCCTTCGCATTATCGATATCCATTGCAGCCCACACTGTTGTACTTTCAACTCCTTGCTGGGACTCATACAAATATGGGTATTCTTGCCACTTAATTTTACTTTCAACTACTGGTGAACTGTCATGTTGTAGTTGGTGGAAAGAAGCCACCAGTTGTAGCGGTGAATATGCCTCAGACGGATCGTCAATCACTTTATAGAAGGAAGTGAGGCTGGCCATGTGCGCAGAACCGTTTACGACTAGGGCCTCAATTGAGTTAGCCGAGCTTGCTACTATTGATAACGATAGAAGTAACAGGACGTAAAAGTAGGAACTACGGCCGCTCTGACGCAATAAGGCATAACACTTCCGCACCACGACCCTTTCCCCACTTTTGCAAACTAGACGATTATTGGCGTTCCACGAGCCGTTCTTTTATCGTAAGAAAAATAAAACAGTAATTCACCACATGAAAAACAGTTCATTAGCAACAAAAAATGTATTGCACTGCCCTAGCTGCCTTCACCGGAATCCTGTGCAAGCCGATACACTGAATAATTATCGACTAAATCGCGGATGTATTGTATTTTGTATTAGAAATACAATGCCGATATTCAATGGTGCTGCCAATCTTAGCGCAGCTACTATGCCCCCGCTTTCGATAGCGCACTTCATATCTAACGAGCCTCCTACAAAAACCACGCTCTTTTTCTGGTAAGATCAGTGACTGCATGAATTCGGGAAATTTGTGGCCAAGTCGATGCCAACAACACCATTAGCGAGAAAAATTTGGGCATTAAGTAGGGTAGTCTAGTTGAGAGGAAAATTGTCTCCCCGCGCAAGGAGATAACGAAGAATAATACATGCTTATCCCCCAACACCACTATTTTTCATACCACTTTATTACTCGACCGATTTATTGTCAAATAAACGGGAGGGCACTGCTGCGGTCAACATAGCTGAAACCACAACAACAACGCCGAGCTCCTAGCTGTCGGCACGTTTTCAACGCGAGAGTAGGCCTGCCTCTTGCGAATGTTTGGCACGAATGGCTCGACATTCCGGGATTGAATAGTTGAAGGCGGCTCAGTGGTTCACACACGAGGTGAGTGTCCGGCATCCCGCGATGATAGAGGGGAAGTATAGTCAGACTACAAAGCTAATGATCTCAGGTGGGGCCGCCTAGGTGGGGCCGCCCAGGTGGGGCCGCCTAGGTGGGACCGCCCAGGTGGGACCGCTCCGTCGGGAGATTGAGCAGGTGTGTATTCACCAGTCGACACTCCCCTTTCACGACCCTTTACTCGGCAAAACCGATCATTGTTACATGCCGGCATAGTGCTGCGCCCAGGGGTTAATTGCCTCGTAAGTCATGGCGAATTGGAGCAATTTATCGTCCTCTCCAATGGGCGCCATAAACTGAATACCCATTGCCCTTCCATGGCAGTCAAAACCAGCAGGTAGCGAAATGACCGGGCAGCCACAGAGGCTTGGGCCGATGACAACCTCCATCCACCGATGATAGGTGTCCATAACAGTGCCATTGATCTCTTCCGGCCAATGTTGGGCCTTGGGAAAGGGAAACACCTGGGCAGCAGGCAGGGCAAGGATATCGAATTGTTCAAAGCACTTATTTACGGCCCGAAACCAATTCGATCGGGAGCTACTGGCCGCATAAAGGGCCTGACCCGAGAGGTTTTGGCCCCGGCTCATTTCCCATAGTGCCTCGGGTTTGATGTATTCATGGTTATCGGTATTTTGAAACAGCCCACGATATCCGTTGCCCAGCACCCATTGCCGTGACACGAGCCAGGATTGCCACAACTCCTCCATTGAGAAGGTAATTTGTGCCGGGCTCACTGTGCAGCCTGCATCGTTTAGTCCTTTCAAGGCGATTTCGCAAAGCGATATCACGCCCGGCTCTGTGGCAAGGTAGCCGTCGTAATCACTGAGCCAGCCGATACGTAGCTTATCCGCAGATGCGGGCTTATGGCATAGTGGGTGTTGCGGTGTCGGCTGCATGCTTAAGGGTGCACGTCTGTTTGCACCCGCCATTGTGCGATAGAGCATAGCGGTATCTGCAACCGTTCGCGCCATGGGGCCGAGTGAAGACAATTGGCCGAAAAACAGGTCGTTGCTGCCGTTATCCACGGGTATACGCCCGAGGCTTGGCCGAAATCCAACTACATTGTTGAAACCCGCAGGGTTACGTAGCGAGCCCATCATGTCACTGCCATCGGCCACCGGCAGCAGACCGGTTGCGAGTGCCGCAGCAGCACCGCCACTGCTACCACCCGCAGTAAGGGTTTCATCGAACGCGTTGGCCGTCGTGCCGTAAACCGTATTGTAGGTATGCGAACCCAGGCCAAACTCCGGCACGTTGGTTTTGCCGATGAAAATTGCACCTTGCTTCCTAATGCGCGCAATTGCGATGTCGTCGGATTGGCTAACCCCCCAGTTTTGACTAAGTGGCGAACCCAAGGTCGTTAAAAAGCCCGCTAGGTTAGCCACATCTTTGACCGCGTGCGGAAAGCCGTGCATCCAACCACGATAGTTTCCGCTGGCCAGATCAGTATCGGCTTGTTTCGCTTGTTGAAGTGCACGCTCAGGATCAACCCGATTTACAATAGCGTTAATGCGTGGATTAACCTGATCGATTTGCGACAGGGTTTTCTGCATCAGTTCGACACAACTCATGTCCTTGCTCTTGATCGCATCTGATAGTTCGAGTGCTGTTTTCATCATTATTATGGCTCCAGTGCTTCGGCTTCTAAGAGCAACCTCTTGATTATAGTTGTTATTCGACCACCTAAGTTGAGTTCCCGGGGAGCATCAGCCCAACCCAAAAATCGCCAGACTGCGGACCAATAGAAATGTTGGCAGCATATCAATGTCCTGCGTTGATATTAATCGCTCGCGTCGGTAGCCTTCGAACAAGGCGTTGACCAATACATCAAAGTCAATCACGGCCAGGTGATTGCCGTCAACCATGACATTGTCGTGGTGCATGTCTGCGTGAATCATAACATTGTGTTGTGCATGTCTGCGTGAATCATACTGTAGCTTGCTTCAGGCGCGCCGTGTCCGAGCAACTGGCTTCTCAGTTTGTCACATATAACAATGACTCTTTCTTGTTGACTCGGTGATAGGGCTTCAGCCAGCCAACACGGGCCCCAAAAAGTCGATCCGCCGAGCAGACCTACGACATAGAAATGCGGCCGAGTATATTCTTCCGGGGTTGCCAGGCAGCGGTATTTGATAATAACGATTCAGACTCAATCACATCGAGCACGGCCATACCTGCCGCTGCTTGCACGGGGCTGGAAGCAAAGGTTGAAGTAGCGAGTATCATCTCAAAATATACTCACAATCTCTTTGCGAGCTGCAACAGCTGAGACTGGCATGCCGTCTCCCATAGATTAACCTGTGGTGACGATATCAGGTTTAAGTTGGCTGGTTTCGTAACCCCAGCAGTTACCGGATCGGCAATAACCCGCCGATACCTCGCCTGCGATCACCAGGCCGCCAGCCTTGTGCACAAGGTCGGTTGCCGCTGCCATAAAGCCCTGCGGGATATCGGGAAGCCCTTCAGTGGCGAACAGTGAGCAAGCAATCATACCTGCAAAGAGAATGTTATTAGCTGCAAAGTCATCGATCACATGTTGTACTTTTGAGAGATACAACTGGCTTAGTGCCTCACCGGAGAGGCAGCCATCGAGGCTACGATACTTTTGTGGGAATGGGATACTTCCAAAAATGAGGGTCCATTAGCGCTCGCATAGACATCTTTCTGACTTCGGTACTATTGCCGTGGTCGGTGGCATCAGAACAGATCATGCTTTGCCCCTGTGTTGCAAATCGTGCCATCAACAGCGCCATTTCACTGGCTTCGGCATTGTGACCGGGAAATAGTTTTGGCGTCGACGTAAAATCTCTCTCAACCTGGCACTGACAGGCAGAGCCTTCCCGGTTGCTGCCTACCCCGCCTATATGTCCGTCGACGGGGCGTGGACTATTCACTGTACAAATTGTTGAGACTGGATATTTCTGTGGAAAATCACCGGCAATTTACCTGTGGCGCACATCAATATGGATGAATTTTACCCCTATAGTTCTGACAAATGTCCCGTGACTTTTCTATTCTTCTTTGAGGCACCAAAAATCATGTTTTCTCATCCAGAGTGCGACGAATCGCGATAGCAAGTTCTGGCAGGCTATAGGGTTTATGCAAACGTTTTTCCAGCAGTTTTCGAACGAAAGAATATCCATTCTTGCGCAACTCCTCTGGCCTTTTTATAAAGCCACTTACCAGCAAGATCTGGAATGTTGGATCTAGATCATGGACAGTTTGTGCTAATTGGTAGCCATCCATATCCCCAGGCATGATAATGTCAGAAAATATCAAGTCGATATTTGCATTCTCTTTCACCATTTTAATGGCCTGCTTAGCATCTGCAGCGACTAACACTGAATAGCCGAGAAAATTGAGGTGCTCAGCCGCTATATCTACCAGTGCCTCCTCATCATCGACAATCAGAACCGTTTCCGTGCCTCGCGGTAACGCTGATACTGCCTTTTCCTTGTCGACTCCTGTTTGACCAGGTTTTTTTGCCCTAGGAAGGAAAATTTGAACGGTTGTTCCCTTCCTCAACTCGGAATAGATATTAAGATGCCCTCCCGCGCGTTGAGTAAAACCGTAAACCATACTAAGACCAAGCCCAGTTCCCTTTCCTTGCTCTTTTGTGGAAAAAAAGGGCTCTAAGACCTTTTCCTTGATCTCTTTAGTCATGCCGATGCCGTCATCGCTCACCGATATCAAAACAAAATCACCACACTCGCTGCCGCGGTTATATTTTACGTAGCTTTCATCCAAAACCTTGTTGGTGGTCTCAATGACCAAATTACCACCATCAGGCATTGCATCTTTCGCGTTGAGCGACAAATTCAAAATGGCGTCTTCGAGGTCACCTGGGTCAATATCTACCGGCCACAGATCATCAGAAAAATACGTTTGAACATCAATGGCTACGGTCAACGAGCTAGAAATAAGCTCTTCCATGCTCTCAATGATTTCATTGGCATAGACATGCATTGGCTCATGTGTTGTATTGCTAGAGAAGCTGAGTAGCTTTCGTGTGATATCTGCGCCACGATTTAGTCCCTTGAGCGCATTATCAATGCGCTCCATAGCGACCTCATTGTCGGCGAGCTTCATTTTTAGAAGCTCTAGATTGCCCATCACTATACCCAATATATTGTTAAAATCATGAGCAATGCCACCTGTAAGTTGACCAATCGCATCCATTTTCTGTGCACGGCGTAAGGCAACCTCGTTTGCATGTACCTCGGTTATATCATCAAGCCGTATAACTGCGCCTTCGACGCCATTTGCCGCTAAGGGATAAATCGTCATATTTTCATATAGGGTTACGCCATTGCGCTGGTATTGTCGCTTAGGAATAATTTGTTCTTGACGGGACTCGATCGCGTCACGCACAGACGGCATATCGACAGCTAGTCGCGGGAAGGATTGTATTAAGGGCTGTCCCAGCGCTTTTTCCTCACTGACGCCAGTCAATTTTACCGACTCACCGTTCCACTGCGTCACAGTGCCGTCGGCATCCACCCCTATAAGAACAGAGGGCATAGAATTAATAATATTAGAGAGATAATTACGTAATTGATGGACTCTTTCTTCGGCCTTGATCCGCCCGTCCAACAAAATACTAAGATGCGCAGACTTTTCCAACGCTTCATTTTTGCTTCTCAACTCTTCCCTGTGATCCTTTTTCGACGCAATATAATGTTGAACAAGCCTCAGAACGTAAGATAGAATAAACTTTAAGATCACGATCTCAATCACCGTTGTGATGAGAACGGCCCAGAAAGCAATGACGGCACTATTCTGTGCCGTTTTGAAAGTTTTTTCACTGATTTCTAATTGATATGCATCATAAGTGACTATCGCAATAGTCACCTTGTCGTATGCACTTTTTTCATTAATCGTAACACTAATAAATCCAGCGATACGAACGCCTTCCCGCACATATCTCTTAGTAACATTAACGGCAATCATATAATCTTCCCATGCCGTCCTAATTCTTCCGAATAACATCTCGGATTTTTGGTCAGCGAATTTGTGCCCCTTACCCTTGCTTAGATTAAGATCTATTTTGTCTTGGAGCGCCCCAATCTTAACATTTAGTTGATCCCTGAGACTTTTGTTTGGGGCCATTACCAGGCTCATTGAAAGCTGACGCAATTCTGAAATAGGCAGCGTAATATTGGAGGATGTCGCACTCACCTGATTTACGGACTCATAGACTTGAGCTATAGAATCATTGACACCGTCCAGACTGTAAATATTATAAACTCCCTGCAATACCAGGATAAAAGCAGCGAAGATAAAAATCCCAAGAATACGCTTTGATAAGCCTTTTTCCAGTACTGATTCCATGCTATTTATCCTTCATGTCATCGAGGGTGATTTCAACAGGCGCTTTTAGCTCAGCAGGATATTCACCCGCCCTCACCGACCAATGGTTATCGCTTACTTCAACCTCCCATAGCGGAATAAAGGCTGACGGCCGCGGGTCATAATAGACTTCCTTATTCATTGCCATAATTTTGTTCGGACTGGGCAAAAATATCATAAAGGATTGGTGGTACACATACTCAATAATTGACTTCAATAATGGAACATACTGCGGCTCGTCAATCGCAGTTTGAAACAATAGGGGGATATATTTTTCTAAGGTGTCATCTTGGCCAATTGTAGACCACACACTACCAGGCCGATACACAAAAAGTGCGGCCCACGGATGTCTAATCCAATCATAATTGCCCCATATCAAGAAGTCATACTTTGTTTCGTTCAGTCCATCCCTAGTATTGAGGAGCTGGCTAAATATATTTTTCTCCTCTTTGACCACCTCAACTTCAAGATCGATATGAATCAGCTCTAGAAAATACTCGATATCTTTGACTAAAAACAGAAAGCTTTCCTGCACCAAAAACTTCAACTTTAGTTTTTTTGCAGGATCCATTCCATATTTCATTTGATATTTTTTAATCGTGCCGATGAGATCGTTCCGAGCTGTGAGAGACAGTGGGTTCTCAGCAAGCGAATAAGGCTGCAAATGACTACTTGCTTGCCTAACACCATAAAAATTGGGAGACACCATTGTCGGTGAGTGTTCGCCCTCGCCATTCATCGAAAGCATTAATAAGGATTCTTGGTCAATCGCCTTATTGATGACTTCTCTAACCTCCCTCTCTTTTAGGAGAGCATTGCCGCTGACCATATTAATGTGAACGGAATAATTGTTTGTGGAAGGAGAGCGAATCAGTTTTGCATATTCCGACAATACAGTAGGCAATTCGTAGGAAAAGGGAATGGGCATAATATCAATCTTACCTTCTTGACCAAGCAGATCAGACACTGCAACATCTGCGTTGAGATCTAGATAGAGGGTAATTCTTTCAACCTTTGGATAATTTGGGTTCCAGTAATTTTCATTCGCCACGAGCTCTACAACTGAGGAACTTCTATCGCCCTCCACATAACCTTTGTCAAGAATATATGGGCCTAGAGCATAGGGACCGGGTGCCGCCAAATTCGGGGCGGTGGGCTTGCCATTCCAGCCATATTTCTCAAGGTACGTTTTGGTGTAAAAGTGAATCCACATGGCGTCATACAACAACAAACCGTATTTTTCTTTAAGATAGATTCGAATCTTATACTTTGATACCTTTTCGGTTCTATCATAGACTCGGTCAATTGCCGTGTAGGTATAAGGCTGTTTCTTGAAATACGCCATATTCAGCAGCACGGCATCCGCATCGAAGGGACTGCCATCTTGAAACGAAACACCTCTACGAAGCTCAAACTCGTAGGTTTTTTCGTCTATTCTTGTGTGTGAAACAGCCATATCATATTCCCAGCCACGCTCATTATCAGCCGGCTTTACCAGCCCAGCATTAACTGAGTGTGATATGGCAAGATAGGGTAGGTAGGGCAAAAAAACTTTAACATGGGAGCCTGGTTTTAGACTTCCGTCCATGGTCTCCCTACTGACATCGGCCCTTAGCCCGATACGATTACCGCCCTGTGCCCGAGCATTAGCCGAGAGGATTAACAAAAACACCAGCAGTAAAACACACAGCCTGCCTCCTAAATCAACAATTCGATTTACTGCAGGCATGCTGCTAAGTACTGGCATTGCCTCATAGACAAATTGACAGAAAAACTTTGCTAGCCCCCTATACCGTGACCTTATACAACTCGCTACTAATCTCATTGTTTTGTTCTTTGGGTTGAAGAGGGAGCTATTATGTATGTTTTTATTATCCGCAATATCATCTTGGGACATCCCGAAAGCGAAAAAAAATTAGAGCCAACAGCGTTTTCAACGCCCAAGCCCTGTCCTTTTTGGAAACTCTGTGGCCCCGGCTGATTGTATATATCACTATATCATGCAACCTCTAACGTATTATATTGTTTATAATAGACCACATAATCTCCATAAGTTAGGCCTTTTAGCTCAACTAGCTTACCTAGAATTTGAACCCCACATTATTGATAACTCTCTGTAATATTCCCTGCCAACGTCAGCCTAAACGTCTCGATACGGATAGCTTTGCCCTCCCTCCGGCGGCTCGACATCCGTTCGACGCTGGCACGCATTGCAGTGCATGACGTAGTGATCCAACCGTATCGACAATTAACAACAAAGAGCTCTTCCATGGCTCGGCTTCGACTTTCGGCAACACTGGCTCAGCCAATACTCTTAACACTCTTCGACTTATAACTAAATGAAATAGCTGCCCACCTTATTCAAAATCGGCAAGTCCGACCCAGGCCGCGGTCGGTTAAGTCTGCGAAAGACTACCATTGTGATAACAATCAGGGACTTATAACCATTGGAGTGACCGACTTTCACGTCAGATCATCCAGCTCCATGGCTAAAGGGCACTGACATTCCCGCGCCCTTGATACGAGTAACGCCTCTTAATCTCATGAAGTATTCTACTCGCTCATCCCCTTCGCCTCTGAACCCTGCGACCTGGGACTGATGCCGGTCTTCTCGATCATGACCACCGGGGCGGGCCCGAGCCTGCGACGAGAACTATCTTTGTAACTCCGTCGGATAATCTCGCGATGGGTAAAATCCTCAGGTGAATCGTCTTCATTGACGCTGCGTATAGTGATAGGTTCGGTTGTCATGGCTGGACTGGATTGACTTTGATCAAATTACAAGAATCCGCAGCGGCACGCTGTCGCGCACTGGGAACTTGGCATTTAAATATTAGTACGGTCGTGCTAACATCACCAACTCAATCCAGAGCACAGCTAAGATGACGATGAAAACAGGCAATACCAGACAGCGGAATTCGCTGGGAAAAGCTTCTCGCGAGCAAATCCTTGTGGCGTCTGAAAAGATACTAAAAAATGATGGCTTTCACTCGTTGAGCACCAGAAGGGTGGCCGATGCCTGCGGGATCAGTGTCGGTAATTTGACCTATCACTTTCCAAACAAGGCGTTTTTAGTCGAGGCCGTCATGCTGGCAGTGTGCACTCGCTACGAGCAGCAACGTTCGGCGATCCGGTTGACTGATGCCATTGATCCGGGCGATTACTTACAGAATGTTACCTGCTGGATGCTTAATGATGCAGTCCATTCTGACACCAGTGCACTGTTTCTCGAGCTCTGGGTTCTTGCGAAGCATCACGACTTCGGTACCAAAATCCTGGAACGGTTTTATGCCACTGCGATTGGGTGGTTGGTCGAGTCACTCGGAACCTATTTCCCCGTTGTCAGCGCTGATAAGCGGCAGCGCGCTGCTTACTTTCTTCTGACGCTGTCCGAAGGTTCAGTCGCCGTGTTCTCCCGAGACTACTCACGCCCGGTGAACCAAAAGGACCTTGTCCCCTTTGCTGTAACGGCTATTTTGACGATCCTGGGTGAGGAAACCTCCAACTCTGGTTCAAAAT
>Ga0105355_10001672_pt1 | contig 20439 bp, 17 predicted proteins | sample GOMGulsemesocosm_2_FD_83508 | JGI IMG/M metagenome (GOLD analysis project Ga0105355, IMG submission 83508) | Methane-oxidizing microbial communities from mesocosms in the Gulf of Mexico - GOM9C Gulf of Mexico | ecosystem: Environmental > Aquatic > Marine > Cold seeps | place: Gulf of Mexico... | reverse complement strand
TAAAGATAGATATAGTATCTAACCTCACTAACATCGCAGCCCAAAATGCGATACCGACAAAAAACAAATCAGCTAAAACACTAATAACACGCTTGACTGGGCGAGGCGCCCTAAACAAAAAATTCATAGGAGAATCAGATATACTCATATACATTATAACATCCGAGTTACTTGCTTTTAATCACTCAACCAATATGTTCTATAAATGTTGAATGTAATAGATGGGTAACAAAAATGAGCATTATACACAAATCCCCCCTCATTGCTGTAGTTTAGCTTAATATTTTAGCTTTTCCTGCCTGCTTAATAACTTTATCGACAACAGAACAGGTAATAGCTATCTCGTCCCGAGTTAATGTGGGGTGTACTAAAAGCATTAAACTCGTTTCACCTAATTCTTTAGCATTAGGCAATGACTGCTTAGGTCGAAAAGACGTATTATCAAATGCTTTCTCTAAATATACTTCAGAGCATGAACCTTGGAAGCAAGGCACACCTAATGCATTAATTTCATTTACAATACGATCTCTTGTCCATTCTTCATTTAATAACTCAGGTTTAACAAATGCGTAATATTTATATTGCGCATGTTCAACATAATCAGGCACTTCAACTGCGCGAATCGAATCATACTTAGCTAAAGTAACGCCTATTGCATTAGCATTGCTATTTCTTTTATCGAACCATTGAGCCATTCGCTTTAATTGAATACGTCCTATAGCTGACTGCATTTCAGTTAAACGCCAATTAGTACCAAAGCTTTCATGTAACCACCGGAACCCTGGAAGATGTTCTTTATTGTAAATTGCATCCCAAGATTTACCATGATCTTTATATGCCCACATTTTTTTCCATAAGGACTCATCATTAGTGGTAACCATTCCACCTTCGCCACCAGTAGTCATGATTTTATCCTGACAGAATGACCAAGCACCTATATGACCGATAGAGCCGACCGACTTATCTTTATATTTAGCACCATGAGCCTGAGCGCAATCTTCTATCACTTTAATATCATGTGCGTTGGCCAAAGACATGATTTCATCCATCTCGCATGGCATACCAGCCAAATGAACGCAGATAATAGCTTTAGTATTGTCCGATATAGCAGTAGAAATGGTCTCTGCTGTAATATTTTGACTATTAACATCAACATCGGCAAATACAGGCTTAGCACCTGCAGTCACTATAGAGCTAGCAGATGCTAAAAAAGTACGCGAAGTTACGATGACTTCATCAATTTCACTGCCTCCATTACTTGAGCCTATATTTAAAGCAACAAGCGCCAAATCTAAAGCTAACGTGCCATTAGCTAAAGCGATTGCAAAATTACAGCCTGAAAAACTTGCAAATTCTTTTTCAAATTCACGTCCTTCTTGACCTGTCCAATAATTAACTTTGTTTGATAAAAGCACTTTTTGAACGGCACTTGCTTCTTCTTGGGTAAACGAAGGCCATGGAGATAATTTTGTGTTTAGCATACTTAACCTAATATTGTTTTAAAAATGTACTTGAAATCTGTTTTCAAAGAATAATGTCTTATATATTCTTTGTTCATTTTGACTTTAGTAGGGAATATCACATTCTTATTATATAGTTCAGGATCTAGTTGGTTCGCTAGAATTTCTTCTTCATTTTTATAAAATATTGTAGCGGGCCCTGTAATACCGGGTTTTAGTGTTAAAACCACACGGTCTTCACCTACAAGTTTATCTGCAAATCCAGGCACATCTGGTCTTGGTCCAACAAAGCTCATTTCCCCTTTTAAAACATTTATTAGTTGAGGTAACTCATCAATTTTTGTTTTCCTAAGAAATGCTCCAATTTTTGTTATCCTAGGGTCTACTGAACTTGTGACAGTTGTTGTAATTACCTTTGACGACTTCATAGTCTGTAATTTAATTACCCTGAAAATATTGCCATGTTGTCCTACTCTATTTTGAATAAAAAATCCAGCGTCACCGGTACTTAACCTAGCCAATACCCAGCCGATTAATATTAACCACCATAAAAAAATCAAACCTAGTAGAGAAAATATGAAATCAAATGAGCGCTTAATCAATTTAGAATTTTCTGTCAGACCATTAAAGCTTGGTGTCATAACCTAACCTTTTCATATCATCTTCAATCAAAGGAAGTATGTCATTATATTCATCAAAATTTAATTCTTTTCGACCTTTACCTATGCTTCTAGCTGTGACTTTACTTGTTATTGTTTTTAAAACCTCATCTGTAACATCCTCTTCAAGAAAAGAAGCTAATTTCAAAAACTCTTCTTTGGGGTTTTGTACAAAATCTTCATACGATAAAGAATAAACATTATCCGAATCCAATTTTTGTAATTCTAGTTCCGCTTTATTTAAACATGCCTTCCATTGTAAAGCGCATATTCCTAATAATGAGTTATTAGATAAGACTTCATTCATATTTGGTAACGTTGGTCCCCAATATGCTAATCTCTTTTCTTTTGAAAATAATTTATATATTCGATGATATAAGTAACGTGCCCCATAAATAGGTAAATCAGTAAACGGTACATACTTTATTTTCTTGAACAAGTACGGTAAGTCGAGGGGTGCAGTCCATCGGTGTTTTGCAGAACCAATAACATCAAAGCCATCACGAGTAATAAACACATATTTAGCCTCAGGAAAAATTTCATTTATGAAGTCTACCCGCAAAGAACTAGCACAGGTTTTTTCGATTACTTTTCTTGCTCCAGACGCTTTCTTAAACTTAGAAAATTGGTTCCTAATATAAGATTTCACTTCAGGTCTAGCTTCCATAGAAGATAGTTGGTCACTTGGAAAATCGACATTACCATGCTTCCAAATATAATTAATCTCGTCGCATTGCCAAGTTTCCAATCCATCAATACTCGCTAACATATCCCTTAACATATTTGTCCCTGAACGAGGGGCACCAATAATCATAACTTTATCATTCATGTTCTAACTCCCTATATAAATCAGACCATGTATCCAACTGATTTTGTTCACCAAAAGTTTCTAGGTATTTTTTAATAATAATTTTTCTATCTAACTTAGATTCTTTATGCAGATTATAGGCCTCTATCAACGCATCTTTTATGCTTTTAACACTACCCGAATCAGCAGCAAAGCCTAATTGATTATTAACAACAAATTTAGATAACTCTGAATAATTCTCGACAACAACAAGTAAAGGACAACCTTGCTCTAAATATGTCATTGTTTTACTCGGGTAAGCATATTTGATGATCTCAGGTTGAAGACTTACAATCCCTAATCCTGAGTCTTTAATTAGTTCTTTAGCATGTTCTACAGATACTTGTGGTAAGAATTTTATCATGCCTTTTGGTATATCTTCTGCTAATAATTTCATTGTTCTCAATGCTTTACCTTCACCTAAAAACACTAACTCAAAATCATCGAGTTTACCTATTTCTTTTATTGCTAAAATTATGTTTTCAAGCCCTTGAAACCTACCTATATTCCCAGCAAAGATAATTCGAAAAATATCATTTGAACTTTTTAAGTACTTGGAATTTAATTGTTCTTGATTATCTTTATTTAGGTTACTCGGTAACGCAAAATTGTTAATAACAGCTATATTAGATTGAACTTCCGCCAACTCCTTTCTAATTTGTAAACTTTTTGCCATATCGTCAGATAAAACAACAACTCTACTTGCATTTTTACAAGCGAATGAATCTAATTTATTAAAAATTTTATAAACAAACGAGTTTGAAAACTCACCAGATAAACGCCCTATTTCTGGGTGGATATCCATACAATGATAGATAAATTTTGTATTTGTAAATTTTGCGGCAAGTGAAGTAAAAAAACCACCCAAAACTGGCGGAGCCGTTGAAATAGAAACAACATCGAAATTGCGATTCATTAATATAAAAATACAAACTTTTAGAGGAAAATATAAAAAATTTAAAAAACTAGCTAACTTTTGATTAAATTTACTTATTAAGGAAAACCTTATAATTATTCCTTTTGCTCCAAAACTCTCAATTTTCTTTTCACTAGATGAGTTCGATTTATATGACGGCTGGGTTGATAAAACTGTTACTTCGTGTCCATCACTATCAAGCCGTTCAGCTATAATTTTTAACATAGCAGCATACGGGGGAGTGTCAGGCCAGAAGTGTTTATGGATTAAAAGTACTTTCATATATTACCATTCGTACCGACTAAAGTTTTCCAAATTTTTCCATCTACCAGTTAATTTAGTAGTGCCAAGTATTAACTTTAAAACGCGTAAGGAAGTATTTTCTACAGTATATTCTATTGGTACTTCGCGCTTTGAATATAGATCCTCCTCTTGCGTTACTAGATCTACCGCAGATATTAATATATCTGTATCAAGTCCTGATAGTACAATAGACCCGGCATCAAGTGCCTCCGGTCGTTCGATAGATTGCCTAATAGTTACGGCGGGAAAGTCTAACATTGCTGATTCTTCGGCGATTGTTCCACTGTCTGATACTGCGCAGAAGGAATCTTTTTGAAGTTTATTATAATCAAAGAAACCAAATGGTTTTAAAAATCGAATATCACGAAAACTAGCAACTAAATCTAAAGTCTCTAGGCGGTTCTTGGTTCTTGGATGGGTAGATACAACAATTGGATAACCATATTTATCATGAAGTTCATTTAAACAATTCACAACTTTTCGCAAGCTTTCAGGGTTATCCACATTTTCTTCACGATGAACGCTAACAATAAAGTATTTACCCTTCTTTAGTTCAAGTGTTTCCAGAATATTACTAGCTTCTATTTCAGCCTTTTTAGAGTTCAATACTTCTAACATAGGCGAGCCAGTGACATATATAAAGCGATGATTTAACCCTTCACTAATTAAATGACGGCGAGCATGCTCAGTATATACCAAATTAAAATCGGCTAAGTGATCAACTACCTTTCGATTAATCTCTTCAGGCACATTAGCATCAAAACTACGGTTACCCGCTTCCATATGATACGTTGGAATCTTCATACGTTTCGCCATCATAATAGCAATCGCACTATTAGTATCACCCAAGACTAAAACCGCATCGGGCTTTTCTTTCAATATAACGTCTTCGGTCTTAATTAAAATTTCACCTAATACTTTACCTAATGACGATGTATCAACATTTAAAAAATGATCAGGTTCACGCACACCTAACTCATCAAAAAAAACTTGATTCAATTCGTAATCATAATTTTGTCCTGTATGAACTAACTTATGATCTGTAAATTTTTCCAACGTTTCCATTACTGACGCAAGACGAATAATTTCAGGACGAGTGCCTAAAATAGTCATAACTTTTAATTTTTTCACGATTTAAACCTTATGATAAATTGTATCGGGATTTTCGGGATCGAATATCTCATTAGCCCATAGCATTACAAACATTTCATCAGCGCCAACATTGGTAATATCATGTGACCAACCTGGTACTGTTTCTACTACCTGAGGTTGATCTCCAGATGTCAGTAAGTCATAACACTCGTTAGTTACTATGTGCCGGAAACCAAACTTTGCTTTACCTTTAACGACAAGGAATTTTTCATTTTTACTATGATGATAATGACCACCTCTGGTTATTCCAGGATGGGCAGAAAAAAACGAAAATTGCCCCGAATCTTTAGTCTTTAACATTTCAACAAAAACACCTCGTGAATCTTGATGTTTTGTCAACAAATAGCTGAATTCAGAAGGCTTAAAATAGCTAATATACGTCGAGTACAATGCTCGGGTTAAATCTGTTCCTACTCTCTCAATAACTGCTGACGTCTTACTCTCTTTAAAAAGAGCTAATTGCTTAACCAAGTTACCAACAGTTATTTGGTGTACAGGTTGTACTTCCGAGATATTAATTTTTTGACCGCGTTCAAATCTTTGTATTACACGAATGAATTCATTTACAACATCATCTATATAAACCAAATTTATCGTGGCTTCAGAATTGTTAATTTGAATAGGTAAATTATTAATGGTGTTATAGCAAAAAGTAGCTACGGCAGAATTATAATTTGGCTTACACCACTTACCAAAAATGTTTGGTAAGCGGTAGTTATAAATCAAGTTGCCGTTATTCTTTGAGAGCAAGTTCAATGCATCTTCAGCCAGTTTTTTACTCACCCCATAAGAATTATCAAGCTGAGCCTGAGTCGATGAAGAGTAAATAATCGGAGTTTTTAACTTTTGGTTTAGTAATACTTTTGCAATTCTTTTCGTTAAATCGGTATTTCCTTCTACAAACTCACATTCATTCTTTGGGCGGTTAATTCCGGCTAAATGTACGATAAAATCACAACATTTTATTTTGGTTTCGAGATCTTCATCAGAATCGGTACGTACGAAAGTAATAAAAGGTATTTTTTCTTCTTTTAAGCATATTTGTAGATTTTTACCTACAAAACCATTTGCTCCAGTTATCAATATTTTCATTATACACCTTCAGGTACAATTAAATTACCTTCTTGTATTTCTCGCATAAAATCGAGCTTAAGCAGTAGTTCTTTCATACTATCAACATCTAAACGATGCGTATTATGCGAATTATAATCTTCTATAATTGACAGATTTTGATCGCCCTCTTCTGTATATTGGGCATAATTTAAATCGCGGTTATCAGCAGGAATACGATAATAATCACCTTGGTCCTCTGCTACAAACATTTCTTCACGACTACACAAGGCTTCGTATAATTTTTCACCATGTCGGGTTCCAATAACATTAACTTTATGGTTAGGTTTCCCCATTAAACTGAAGATTGCTTTAGTTAATATTTCGATTGTTGCACCAGGAGATTTTTGCACAAATACATCTCCATTAATTCCATTTTCAAATGCATGCAATACTAAATTTACAGCATCATCAAGTGTCATCATAAAACGAGTCATATTAGGATCAGTTACTGTTAATGCATTATCTTCAATAACTTGCCGACAAAACAATGGAATAACGCTACCACGCGATGCCATAACATTACCATAACGAGTAGTACAAACAGTCATTCCTTTGGGTATAATACGAGATTTAGCAACAATTACTTTTTCCATCATAGCCTTGGAAATCCCCATTGCATTGATAGGGTAAACAGCTTTGTCAGTACTTAAGCAAACTACTTTTTTAACACTATGGTTAATCGCAGCTTCAAGTACATTTTCAGTACCTAGTACATTTGTTTTTACGGCCTCTAGAGGATAAAACTCGCATGATGGCACTTGTTTAAGGGCAGCAGCATGGAAGATATAATCCACACCACGCATCGCGTTAGATACACTTTGGTAATCTCGTACATCACCTATATAAAATTTCAACTTATCTGAATTAAATTTCTTGCGCATATCATCTTGTTTTTTTTCATCTCGAGAAAAGATTCTTATTTCAGAAATATCAGTGGATAAAAAGCGATTGAGCACAGCGTTGCCAAAAGACCCTGTCCCTCCGGTTATCAATAAAATTTTATTTTTGAACATTTATGTAATTCCTGATTGTATATAGTTTTGAATACTATAATGTAGTTACTGGTTCCGTTATGTCTTTATAACTGCATTTATTTGAATTTAGTCATTTAGAAATCAAAACTTGCAGCTAAAAATTGCTCTTTTTTGGATGACTCACTAAATGTACGTTTAATACACGTATCAAATGAGTTCTCAGATTTAAAAGAATATAGGTTTTCTATTTTGGGAAACATCTCAAATAGGCAATGAACATAGCTTTGTTCTAATACTAATGCTGGTTTATTAAAAGAAATAGATTCAAAAATTGGTAAACATACGGTTTCAGTTTTAGATAAAACCAGTGTGAAATCAATTTGTTTATATAGCGAAGTCATGCATTCGCTTGATACATTGCCAATAAAAAAAATATCTTCATACACACTATCCGAGCAATCAGTTACTAACACGCAACATTTATTTTTTCTTAATACCCCCTGATATTTTAATAATAACTCAAATTGTTTATTTGGATTTTTAATATTTGACGCTGGAAATAGAATAAGTTTAGAATATTCTCGTCTGTACATTAGATTTAATATAAAATCTTTTTTTTCTTTAGGAAAAGTAACACCTGGCCACTTAACTTCCACTTCATAACCAGAACCAAATGATTCTTCAAAATCTCTTTTTACTCCAGTAGTTTGCACTACAAATTTACCAACCTTATGATTTAAATGTTTGATTGTTAAACGCAATAACTTAAACTTCAATGTCTTTTCAGTAAAAATTAGTGATTGATGAAAATATGTTACTTTAGGGGCATTAAAGACTGTATTAACATTTGAAAATGATAGTAACTTGTGACATTTAAATTTTATAAAATAAAAATAAGACAAAAATACGGTAAAAATATACGTGTAAAAACCAGACGTCTGTTTTTTGATCCATATAATATTAGCACTTTCAACATTAGGTTTATCGGGGGAAAGTACGTAATAACGGTCACTTGAGTCGGCATTTAGAATTAAATAATTATTCAAAATTGACCTTGCCCCTCCGCCTTTAGCTGCAGTAGCAAGAATTAATATTCTATTCATATTTTTTACTTCTTAAAATTTGTTCTTCATTATAATAAAGATAGTCTGTATAGACCCCAGTCGAATTTTTCACATGCTCCAATAAAAAATCGTCAATATCGTTTATTGTGTATATATAAGTTCGTATTCCACTTTTTTGTATATTCTTAATTTTTTCTAAGGTCTTTAGTGAGTAGTTTTTTTTGTGCTTCAATGTGATAGATTCTATATTTAATAAAACTAGAATAATGTCAATAAATGGTGTTTCTGGGTTTATGGACAAAATAGGGGTTAGCCCCCTATATTTAGCTTCGATATATTTTTTTAAAGAAAAAACTTCAACCAACACTCTATCCACTGGAAAATTATGTTCAATGAGTTCAAAGTTCTGAATTTTATCAGTAACGATTATTAAGCTTTCATTATTATTTAGCAATCTCCTGATGTCCTCAGGATAAACGACCGTCAAACCATCAAGGATTTTAACGCCCAATAGCTCTTTAGAGTCTAAGGGGTGATTCGAGTGTAAATCCCTTTCACTAATATCATGATAGTTGATATGCGCTTTAAATCTTTTCCAATCATGAAGGGCTATTAGCTTACCATCTTTTGTCTCAAATAGGTCTAACTCTATATATTCAAAATTCAATAGTACAGCTTCATTGCACGCCTCTAGACTATTCGTGTATATATTAAATTTATTATTTAACTTAATTGCTCCGCAAGCATGGCTAATAAGACTTGGTTTTGTATTCAGTATTTTTTTTTCTCTGTCTAGTTCAAAATCACTTTTCGTTGAATATAAAAACATTACAATCAAAAATAAAAACAAAAACACTAAAGTAAAAGAATATAGTACAACAGTAATTAAAAACTTTTTCATTGTAATAATGATATCTCCTGATTAAACCGTTTATCTGTTATCGATAATAAGTCCGCATATGTATGGATAAAATCTGATAAAAGAATATCTTCATTGATTACTTTTACATCTTTATTTGATGATAGTATGAAAAAAGGCACATCTTTTGAATCTGGACCTCCGTGAATCAGATAAGGTTTCCCAGTTGAATGACTTAATCCATGATCTGAAAAATATGTAATCGAGTAGTTGATGGACATATTTTCTAAATATTTGCGTAGACTAAACAAGCGCTTTGAAGTATTAAGAATCGACTGGTCGTAACACTGGTTATATTTATCGGTATACTTTTGATTTTGCAGTAGATCTTCCCCACCTTTTGCTCTTACACAAAAGTCGGGATGAGAACCAATTAAGTGTAAAAATATAACAACAGATTTTGATTTATTTCTGACTCTAATTGCATTTTTAGCCAGTTCAAATAATTTACCGTCATTTTGTGCATTAGACCAGCTTGAGGACAGAAATACATGCTCATCAGCTCTTTTTCCTATAGATGCAACTAGTGTGGAGTCATCTACTTTACCTTGATTAGAGTACCAATTAACTACATAACCCGCACTCTTAGCTAGATCTATAACATTCAAGTTAATGTCATTTTTATAAGATAAAATCTTAGGTACAGATTCTCTGGTGAAAGATGAAGGTGATTTAGCATTCGTAGCTAAGGTAATTCCTGTAAGAGAGGTTAAACTGGGTGTTGTCTTTTTTGAGTAGCCATACATATGAAGACGATCTCTTCTCTCCGATTCACCGATTACAACAACGACTACTCTGTTATCATTATGATTAGAGATAATTGGTCCCCAATTATTTTGAATAATGACATCTTCTTGCATTACGTAACTGTATAGATAATATAAGCTAAGGTTGAGATCTTGCCTAACCAGTTTATTAAAGTCATATTTAGTAAATATAATGATAGAAAGAAAACAGTAAGCAAATAACAATGTCACCACTTGCTTATGCTTTAGTGCCCTAATTAATCGTTGAGAGAAAATAATATTCAAAGTAGATAAACATAACGATAGAAGACCAATCCTACCATCCAGAGTACTCAACAATTCAAGAGCTTCAGTTGTATTTGTTTCTATGATGGAATAGACAATACCAGTGTTTAATAATCCATATTGAAAAATTATATAAAATAATGCTAACGAAAATAAGAAATAAAGCCCTAACAAAAATCGATATTTAATAATGACACTTATTATTAAAATGGTTGACAAAGTACTAATCGTCGCTTTAATAAAAACTATGATTATTGTATTAATTGACAAACTGTAATAAACCACGCTATTTGCTGGATAAGAATTATAGAAAGCAATGAGGTAAATTAAGTGTATACTTAGTAAATAACAAATCGGTTTGAGATTTTTCATATTATATAAGACTCAACTTGTTCATTTTCTCGCTTCTTGAAAGGAAAACTCTGTGCGTTTCCTAAGTAATACTCAAAATCGCTTTCAAGTTCAATAATTTTATCATTCAAATTCGAAGATAAACCAATGGAAAATATCAGACCTGCATTATAAGGCGTTACCATATCATCACTACAACCAACCATCTCACTTACTAAAACTGGTAATCCATAATATAATGCCTCATCCACTACCAGCCCCCATGGTTCTGATAATGAAGGTAAAATGAATATGTCATGCTTAGCATAAACATTTACTAAATCTTTATTTTTTACATGACCATAAAAAGTAATATTGGACTTGGCATTATTTTCTAGATTCTCTCGTATTTTTCCACTTCCAACAATAGATAAATTTTTTCCATTTTTGTTAAAAACATCAATCAACATATCTATATTTTTTTCATGCGACAATCTTCCGACATAAAGGTAATTTAATGCTTCATTAGATCTTCCAATTCCCCCCCCCTCGTATTGTTGTCGGTTAATTAAACCTACACCATGAGTGAAATATATATCACCTCTAAAGTTTGCAAACGTAAAAATATCTGATTGTAATTTCCCTGATGGGAACCCTCTCTCAAAGCGATTTATCAATATCTTTTTAAACTTCCATAAGTAATTTTTTGTAGATACATCATGTATGCTACTTTCTACGACTAAACACCTTTTGGATTTTTTAACCAAAGGTATCAAAAGGTTAAGTTCTATAATTTGCCAACCTGGAAAATAATAATATTTAGCTCGGTGACTTAAAATAATTTTCAGTAGTCGAATAAAGGAAAAAAATTTCCCTCGATTTTCTATATTGCCAACATTAGCGACTTTATAATCAAAGTTAATATCATTTGAAAAAAAATCTTTTTCTCTTATTTTAGATGTACTGCCAACAAAAACCACCAAAATATTGATTCTCTTTGAAAGTTCATTATAAAGGTTTACTTTGTAGAAAGAAGGTAAGGTGGTAAAAAAAATAGAGTGATAGTTGTTCATCCGAAATAATATCCATTGTTATATGTAATTATATTAAACGCGAAGTTAAGTGTATTTTTCAAGTAATAGACGATCAGTATCATATCTATACATAACTTAAAAACACTTTTATTTTCTGAAGTCAGAGTAAGATAGGAGAAAAAGCAGAATATCACTATCCTGTCCCCACCTAAAAAGGCTATACATGTACCTAAAATGATATAAAACAATAAAATCAAAGCACTGGAGTATCTTTTATTTAAGAACATCATTGTGATAACGGTAAAAACAAAACATTTAAAAACACCATCAAGTGCAATTTCAGATAGTAAATAAGAATAAAATTTCCCACTAATCTGAGCGAAAAAAACAAGGGTTGTTAAAGAAAACAAACCTAAAAGAACAATAGCCCCTTTATTGATGATTTTTTTGAAGAACATATCATCCAACACTTTTATTCCGAAAGCAGAAAAAATTAGAATTAGAGTTTGCACATGAGAAGCGATTGCTAATACTAAAGCATAATATGATATTTTTTTATTACCTTTACTGACAAACAATAGGCCTAGAAGCAGGAACAAAAAACCATATTTTAAACGCTCACCGGCAAAATACAGCATATGCATATAATAATTGGAAAAAACAGTAACTACAGAGAATAACCTAGAGTAGCCAATTATATACAAATATTTATATAGGGTTATAGCTAGTATTACGTTAACCAACGAATTCAAAACATCTTTATTTATAGACATTAACTTTGCTAAATAAATCACAGTAAAGTGAACAACCTCTACACTACTTATATTTAGCGTGTAAAAAACAAACGAGTCTCTTATGCTACTAGTAGGCAGGTTCTCATATATATAACGATAACTTTCCTGATCGCCATACAGATACAGTGAGCCTAAAAAATAACTAAGTACAAATATAAAAATTGAAATAAATGCAATGACCAATGTTTCAGTTTTGATTATATATCGTTTTAAAGGCAAAATTTATTTTCCAAAAGTCAAATTTAATACAGTAAATAATTAATTGCTAGATAACATCTTAGCAGGAACACCTGCATAAACCCCTTGAGGTATTAACGATTTATTAACCAAACTGCCTGCGCCGACTATACAATTAACTCCTACATTACCGCCAGCAATAATAGTTGTCGAAGCCCCTAACCATGCTCCCGATTCAATAAATATATTTGTATAAGTCCCTTCACCTGCTCCTTTATCAACCCCTTTTTTGTGACTCCCATTTACTATTACAACATTGCTTGAAATGTCGACATCATTAGCTATGTTAATCATACCACCACCTAATAGAATTAGAGTTTGATGACCTATAAATGTATTATGTCCAATAATTAGTCGACCAGCCCCCCAAATTTTAACACTGGAAACGATTCTTACATTATCCCCCAGCTCTACCCCTGCCCATTTATATAATATACTTTTTAAAGAATATAACTTGCTGGGAGGGAAAGCACTAGTAATTGCATTTACGATAAACAAACGTTTGGATTTCATTAATTCAGCTCCCAACTTATATTCCGACTCAAGAATTCTGATAACTTTAAAGTATCTGCTTTATATATACTTTTTATTTTAAGTTCAAGCTCAGGATTCAAATTGATTTCATGAATCTTTGATTTATTAAGGTTCACAGAAATCACCTTATTTCGAATTAAATCACGATATTCAGGCTTGATTAACTTTCTTAACATTTTCTTTAAATTACTGTCCCCCAATATGACCTTCATCAAAAATTTTGATTTAACTTCTCCCCCAGCATTGTCTTTGGCCATCAATACATTCATGTCCTCATGACTAACGCCCACAAAATCAGACAATTTATTCTTTATGACAGCTTCATTCATAAGTTCATCCGTAAATAAATAGAGAAACTGAGCATTTGGAAGTAACTTCTTCCATTGTTCTAACCATTTGTAATATAAACCATAATCTATATACTCTGTTTGAAGACCTTTTTCATAATTTGAAATCTCTTTTGTGATCAATTCATTGACATCAAATTTATTAATGGATCGTGTTAAGTTATGATTGATATGCGAAAGTAATCTACGAAAAGGATCTCGAAGGACAAAGACAACATATAAAGTTTTTTTCGCTTTATCTTTGTTAAAACAATCAGCTACGACCTGAGGAAATAAGATATAATTAGGTGTAGCATCAACTACAAAGCTCTCTCCTTTTACTTTAGAGTATTTGACTTTTTCAAGATTCAAACACTCTTCAACATTGGTCGCTTTATCGAAAATATGAGCTTCTTTATTTATTGGCACAAAAAAATCATCCATTTTCGATATAAAATTAGCTAAAGAGGTTGTACCTGTTTTTGGTGAACCAGCGATTAAAAAATTTATTTGATTCATTACTTAATATTCCAAATATAAGAAGGTTACGTTTCTATTAAAATTGAGCATTATCTTTTAAATATATTTAAAGTTAAAAAACCTAAACGCTTTTTTATCATCAGCATTGCCAGGATATTTTGAGTTGACAGCGAAATTGATGTCGTTAATGCAGCCCCTAAAACCCCATAAATTGGTATTAAAATGGCTCCTAATAAAACAGCAAAAACGCCAGATATAAATACAACATTTCGCATATCTCTTTCATGACCTGTCATATTTAATAAAAACCCAACCGTTCCAGTGATTACATTAATGTATTGCCCAATAAGCAATATTGCTAAAATATTAGTCCCTTCTTTATAATCACTTCCAAAAGTGTTCATAATAGAATCCGAGAAATAGAGAGTTAGAACCAGAACAGGTGTAGCGATAATAAAGATTAATCTACTGCAAAAAATTGATGTTTTTTCTAGTTCTTCAGGTTGATTTAATTTATAGCTAGCTGCAAATAAAGGCGCTGCTACAAAATTAATAGACACTAAAACAAAACTAGCTAACATTGAAACTCTTTGTGCCGCAGAAAAAATAGCTAATTCATTAAATGTTAAATAAACGCCTCCAATAAAAAGTCCGCTATATTGTACTAACATTGACATTAACATCATAGTCCAAAGCGGTTTAGCACTTTCTTTTAATGACTTAGTATGGCTATAGTTTGTTGTTCCTTTTAATTCTTTTTGATTTATCCACTTCACATACGAAAGTATGCTGGTAATGATTATCGCTAATGCATAAATGAAAACCATATTTGTGATGTAAATTTTCTTAGAATAAAGTAGCAGCGTTGAAATACATATAATTACAAACAAAGGTATTGCAATGTTTGATAAAAAAACAGAAAAATGTTGTTTCTGAATCCCTTGAAACGAAAAAGAAACTAGTTGAATAACAGCATAAAAAGGTATCGCAAAAGAAACTAATAATAAAGGGGTAGTTAACTCATTTTTGTTAAATATATTATTGCTGATTTCATTACTGAAAAATGCAATCACAAAAGCTATAACAAGCGAAAACATTACACTACACTTAAGACCATAAAAGAAAACTCCTTTTATAGCAGACCAATCTGATTCTACGTAAAAGCCCCCCATAAAGCGAACAAATGCATTAGTAAAGCCTAGTGTACAAAGTGTAGAGATAGAATAACAAATAGTGATAGTTAAAAAGAAAACGCCCGCGTCTTCAACGCTCACATTATTAGTGATGACCATCGACATTATAAGGCTGACTATCGCTCCTACACATTTTAAAGAGAAAGTTGATAAGGATTTATAGATAAATTTTTTTCTGTTTTTCAAAATATTATTAACGTATTTAATTTACAATTTACAATTTACAATTTACATCACCAAGTATTAAGCTTATTGCTTTCTAAAATGGTACCGAGTGAGACTATTCAAACTTAAATTATTTCTCAAACGACAGGATACAATCTGCCGTTGTTTTTGAAACCTTCTTTAATTCATATTTAATATCGAACATTGGAATCCCCCCCCCTCTTTTATAGTTATTGAATATGTAAGAGCATAACTTTCCTCACTATAAGTTACGATGTAAAATCTGCTATCTATTAAAGTTTTTATCTATTTATACCGAAAAACATTATTGTTCATTACCTGATACTTATCACTCTTTTATGGAAAACATTTCTATTTAGAGTTTACGATAATTTAAAATTAATGCCTTGAATATTTTCTAACAATATTATAGAAAAATTAGCGCCTTACAAAACTTGTTGTCATTGAGGTATTTTTAATACTATTAATTGCCCATTATTCGTCAAATTGTCCTGTTGAATACGGAATTCTGTCCTACAAAAATGGCGTTTCGCCGAGAGCATAAACTATCGACTTAGCCGAATTCTGGCACGCTTCCGCTCCTGGGTTCAGCTCAGGAATGCTGTAGTTCACCAAGACATAAAGTGTTAGCCTGTTTATCTCGAATTCCTTATTTGCCAACCCGACTTGCGTATTATTATTTATTATATTGACCAATAAAATGGAGCGTTCGCCCCCACCAATGCGATGTAAAATCGCTTAGTAGCCCACTCCCCCCCCTTCAGGGAACAGAATTTCATCAACCACTTTGAGCAGTCAAGTGTCCTTCGTGTATCGTTAATTATTGCTTTATATGGTTGTCCAATGAGTAACCAACTCTGGCAATCTTTCCGCAAAAGCGGACAAAGCAGAGTATCTCGCGAGTCGAGTGGATGCCATTAAAACTGACAATATCCCTCATATTCTTTCGCCGTATGATAGGCCGTCGCACGGTTTCATTATTGAACTTGGTGGTTAATAGGTGCTAGCTGTCATCATTATTTTTCATGAGCGCACCTATAAAATTTAATGCTGTTATGTACCAGCTTTGCCAACTCAAGAACGCCAACGTCTTAAACGACAGGCATGCACTTATGCAGTGCTCTTCTTATGACTAGAATATCGGACTAATACCAGTAAAATAGAGAAAATGCTGCCGAGAATACTACCTAGTAACACTATCAGTGCGCGTTTAGGGCTATCTTTAATGTCGGGGACTTGTGCCGGATCGAGTGTTTTTAACACATACTCAGCGTTAACTTTAATTAACATCATGCTTTTCGTTTGTTCTTCAATTAGCTGATAAAAAACCACTTCCATTGCACTTACTTCGGTATTATTTAACTGCTTAGTTAAATAATCTATAGATGCTTGAGCTTCTTGTTCATCTTGCTCACGCATAAAGTTGTTCACATCGGCAACGAGCCAAATCAACCATTGCTTGGCGAGTGTTGGCGAATAAAAATCGATACTGATGGTGACTAATAAAGTGTCCTTATCTTGAGTAACTGTAAGTAATTTTAGCAGTGATTGGTACGATTCCCAAGGAGATGGTTCTGGCTTTTTAGGAGCAGAAACTTTACGCAGCCATTTTTTAGAGGCTGTATCGTAAAGAGCATCATCAATAACGAGAGAGTCATTTGCCCGTTCCCATTTTTTGCTTGCCATTATTGGTACCAACAGTTCGTGTTTAGCAATAAAGTTTTCTAAAAAAGCACGTGACTTGATAATTTCGAGGGCAAGTGCTGTTTTATCAGTACCACCACCACCTAAGCTAACACCAGCAAGGCTAGCTAACCCCCCCAACTGCCCAGCAAGACCTCCCATTCCTCCCGCGCCTTCACTTGAAGCGGGAGAAAGTAATACGGATGCTTTGTATATATCAGGTTTTGATAGTGCGAAGGCGATTGAGGCTACTGCAAATATAAAGGAGATTGCAATGATAGTTAATTTACCTGACCATATTGCACGCCATAGTTCAGACAAATCTATTTCATCACCTGAATTTTTTTGTAATGCTTGCTGTTGCGACATTTGTTGTGAAAGTAAAAATGCCTCTGGAGAGAAAGTAGAACCGGTCGGTTTATCACTACTTTTAGCTGATTGATTTTCAGTTTTAAGCACAGGCACATATTCCATTATTAACTATTTAATTGCTGTAAGGCCCACCCTTACGAAAACTGGGCGGATTATACTGCTTTCTAATACTATGTGTAAAGAGCAATCGCCTGTTTGACTTAACAAAAATATTGATAGAATATCGAATTATATAATTTTTTAGTTTTAAAATGGGGGTTGGGCAATATTGACCTTACTTTCATGCTGAATTTATTCTAGCGTCTTTTTTTGACAGTTTTATATACTGAAATACATGCCATTACTCCTGACTAAGCCATAGTCCCTACATCCAAGTTGGCAATCTCAGGATGACGGTATTTGCAGCATTAAAGGCTGTGCACTCCCTGCCTTTATGTTGATTATTAGTTAAACTTTTTAGCTAGTTTAGATATTTCTCCCCAGTCATTGTTAATTAGGGATTGTTTTTGTCGTTTATTCCATAGTCTCATTTCTGTTTCTATGGCCGTTGCTTCTTGTTCTGTTCTAAACTTTTGTTGATGAACTAACTTAACAGGTAAATTTACATTCATCCCAACAAGTAACTTTTTGTATTTATCATATTTTGCCAGAACTACTGCTAGCTCATCGCAGCAGCCTGTATGGTAGGTTCCGTCCATAGCCTGTAAAATATATACATAGACTAACTTATTCATCTCAAAATCCTTTTTAACAATTTATTTACATGTCAGTATTGTAGTTAGCCTTTTATTATTTACCAGTTTAGACTTTAGATTTTTCTATTTTCTGTGTTGTTTTTTTTGTTTTTTTGTTTTTTTGTTTTTGGATGATTAATCTTATTCAGTAGGCCCTTGCTTTTATTCTGTAAGTATTAAATCCTGACACACTGATTTATGACTCTTGACTAAACCTAAGCCCTACATCCTTGTTGGCAAGTTCGGGGGACGGTATTTGTTGTATTAGTTGCTTTAAAATCGACAATTACCAATTTCCACTAAGATTTAGGCATTACGGTATCTTGTTCAATTAAATTGACATTCCATTTCGGCACCAATTTTTAATTGTTTTTCACAGATATAGCATCGCACATGATTTCGACTGATTCGAAATATACTAATTTTGTTAAGTTGTATTTACTGGTAAAACCTGACGTAATTTTTAACTTATGTTGGTATTCTTTTTGAGGTAACTTGCTTGTTAACCAATGTATAGAGTAGTCTCTCTATTATTAGTCATGATGTAAAGATGAGGATGCTTCATACTAATTTCCTTTTCAGTGTAAAATAGAGTACTGAGAAAAATCTTGAAGGAGTTCAGGGTGTTGAGTATCCGATTTCGTCATGCAGAATCTGCATACAAGTAGGTACTTAGTTTTAGTCTTAGTCAGGAAGGAAGGAAGGAAGGATACTGCTTCGTTTTATAATCTATCTTTTATTTGTATATGTTTGAACCATAATTATATCATCAGTTCGGATTGTTATGATATTCCTGTATCACGTTGTATTGCATCAACGGCCTTTTCGCAAAATGAAGCTAACCTTCGAGACTCCTCATTTTTCACTATCGTTTTAATAATTGATTTATCAACATTAATGTAGTCATGTAATAATAAATTACTCAAACCTATTATTTTCCGCCATTCAACAAGTTCGATTTCAGAAATAGCACCAACATCTTGTAAAGCAATATAAGTTTGATCGCATTACTGACCGCCCCATTTTTAATAGAGTTTAACCAATGTTTAGCTAAACCAATCGAGACTTCGGTGAGTAATTGCAATAAACGCCCAGTCGCCCTGCAATATCGGTTATTTAAAACGTCTATTTGTCTCAATTCATTCAGTTCAGTCAAGTGTTCACTGAAATGAAAAATTCCCTTTTTAAATAAAGCTGTAACCACTGCTCTACCATAGTGGTACCTACTTACTATTTATGCATAATGGTTTCAAGCATAAATTGACTGTATATACGTTGTATTTCCTTAAGCTCTCGTTCTTTATTTTTACAGCATATAACCCTGCCATATTCGACAATATTGAACGCTAAATATACGGGAACATTAGTATTATCGATAATAGAGAACTTATCATCAGACAAGTTTAATTGTGCAGACAAGATTAACGGTAACTATTAAGGACGCAGTTTCTGTCTATATCTGTTAAGTTAAAGTTTTTAAATGTAATAGCAACAACACTATTATTATTTGATGTCTCTTCCGCTTGCGAACCATGAAAGCAGGTCACTTCTTCATCATCAACTTCCGATGCGTAATTAGTGATATGTTTAAGTATCCCGGTGATTTTTTTGCATTTAATATGCTTACAAGATGTTATGTAACTATCCTAGCCCTAGAAATTAATATTAATAAGGGCTATTTCAGTTAAGTTATTTGTATTTTTATTATTGAAAATAAACACGAATTAACCGAGCGAGACTAAAGGCCACCAATAGCAGCAACCGCAACCGCAGTGTTATACATAATAGTCGTAGCTGATGTCCATAAAGTTAAGTTATTCATATATTCTGCATCAAGAGGTACAACAATTGAATCACCTGGTTTTAAATTTGAATTGTCATTTGATGAGAACCAATTACTTCCTTCTAAGATTCTAATACTACCATTGGACGAAATAATATAAATCCGCTCTTCATCGGCTCGCTTTTTAATACCACCACTTTGCTTTATGTAATCATCAACACTTTGAGACGAGTCAAACATATGTGAACTATTTACTTGAACTTGCCCCATAACATTAATCGAATTCTTACGGGTTGGGATATATAGAACATCACC
>Ga0105355_10001664_pt1 | contig 20471 bp, 19 predicted proteins | sample GOMGulsemesocosm_2_FD_83508 | JGI IMG/M metagenome (GOLD analysis project Ga0105355, IMG submission 83508) | Methane-oxidizing microbial communities from mesocosms in the Gulf of Mexico - GOM9C Gulf of Mexico | ecosystem: Environmental > Aquatic > Marine > Cold seeps | place: Gulf of Mexico... | reverse complement strand
TGCGATTAAGCACGGCGTTTTCTGAAAGCGTAAATGCCTGCACCATAGATGGTTTTGAAGAATACTGGCCAAGTACCTAAGTTTGCTTTTGGTTGCTGTCGTTTAGCAATACGCGCGAGCTGTGCTTCGTACCAGGTAATGTCTAGCATCGCGATTTTATCAATCGCGCGAACGCCCGTAGTTAGTTTTGGTAAACTGATCTTATGATCATCCGATGCCATTAATTTATTTGGTAGCTGAGTATCTAACGACATAGGTCGTGCTATGCCAATAAAGTCTGTCGCGTTACTTTGTAGTGCTGATAGCATGGCTTTACTTGAACGGAAACCACCTGTTACGACTAGCGGCGTGTCAGTAATGGCACGTACTTTTTCTGCATAAGCAAGGAAGTAAGCTTCACGTTCTAACGTTGACTTCTTCACTTTATGACCGGTCATCGTTGGGCTTTCATACGTACCGCCACTGATCTCGATTTGGTCGATGCCTGCATTAGATAATGCTGTTACTACCTGCATTGACTCTTCTTCGGTAAAACCACCACGCATAAAGTCTGCTGAGTTAAGCTTAATGCCAATTGGGAATTCATCACCCACTTCGGCGCGTATTGCTTGGTAGATTGATAATACAAAGCGCATGCGATTTTCGATCGAACCGCCCCATTGGTCGTCACGTTGATTATGACGTGGAGAGAGAAACTGATTGACTAAATAACCGTGGGCACCATGAATTTGAACCCCTGTAAAACCGACTTGTTTAGCGAGTTTAGCACTGGTTTGGAATTGGCCAATAATGTTTAATATCTCTGTTTCGCTTAGTGCACGAGGGGTATTAAACCCTTTTTCCAAACCATTCGTTAATGCGATTGCCGACGGTGCAACAGGCTCTGCATTAATAAAATTCGGGGTTTGTTTACCTGGGTGATTTAACTGCGCCCACAGTTGAGTTCCATTAATACTGCCTTGCTGTGCCCAGTGTTTGAATTCTGTAAGATCACTCTGTTCATCGAGTACGACTTGCTTTGGCTCGCCAAGTGCTTTGCGGTCAACCATGAGATTACCAGTGATTGATAGCCCTAAACCACCCAAAGCCCAAGCGTGATAAAGCGTTGCTAGCCCAGGTAATGGATTATGGTTAATATCGCTTAACTGTTCACTCATCGCCGATTTAAATAAACGGTTTTTAATATGAGTGCCATTTTTTAAGGTAAAACCTTGTTGTAATGTAATTGTTGTCATTATTAATCCTTGCTTATAAAATCATTAGACCGGTCGTCTTAACTTCAGTTCGAAAAAAGCGATATTACAATGAGAGTCATAATATCGCGGTCTGCTTGTTAAGTTAGTTTGCTTTTAAAATGTCATCAAAAATGAAATCAGTGATCTGAGTAAGATTATCGGTATTACCAGCAATTTTCATTTCGATTAAACTGCCTTCCCATGCTGTCCACATTAATGTAGCAAGCTGCTTCGCGGGTAAGTCAGTACGAATTAATTGCTGTGCTTGCGCATCGCTAACTAATCCAGATAATAATTGGTTGAGGGCCTTAACCGAACGCTGCATTGCTTGTTGGCATAATGCACTCGAGTCACCAATATCGTTAGCGACACTTGCGACTAAACAACCTTGCTTACCTTGATTTTCGGTATATTTTTGACGACCTTTTTCGAAAAGAGCACGCAATTTTTCTATTGGGTTCAGGTTCGAGTCATCCAATAGCGGTTGAATTTCCTTTGCATTAGCGTGCATATCGGCTTCGATAAGCTCGGCAACAAAAGCTTCTTTGCTATTAAAATAATTATAAAAGGACCCTTTAGGTACTTTCAGCTCATCTAGGATCTGTTTTATCCCAGTACCGTGATAGCCGTGTTGAGAGATATGTTTGATACCAACTTCAATCAGGGCTTCGCGTGTATGTTCGTTTTGTTTAGGTCTTGGCATTTGCTCATTCTATGACCGATCGTCTTGAAATGCAATTATTATAAGAATTACAATTAAGACGACGGCCGTTATGTTTACGCCTGTTTTTGAGTGAGAGATGTTTTGGTTTTATGTGCGAAAAAGGCAATGAAAGTATAAAAAAGTAACTCCATTGTTTCTTCTGAAATATTTTTTACATCACGAACGTATTGATTTCCCATCACGCCTTCCCAGAAATCACCCATACCATAAAGTCTTGAAAATACGAATAACAGAACAATAAACGTAATCAGTGTCTGCATGTACTTATTCTCTAATAATGTCGACATTTGTGTGTGTAATTGATCACCTTGTGCTGCGTATACGATAGCTCCAAAAGCGACGGTTAAAGCAGGGTAAACCCAAAAACCATGGAAAATGAGATCAAAATAGCCATCAAGTTCTCTAATAAATAAAACACTAAAAAAACCACCTACCAATATCGCTGCTTTTGGTAGGAGATTAAGGTGTTTTAGCTGATAAAAACAGACAACTGAAAATAATAATAATACGGCCTGCAATAATTCAGTAACGGACTCTTCACCCAGTGAATTTTCTAACCAGAAATAATCGAGTCTTTGTACTGCAATGACGATTAAGCACAATAACGTCGTTATCATTATGTTTTGTACTGTTTTTAAAATGGCTGAATTATTTTGCTTAGGTGTGTCAATTTGATATGCATCGTGAGACAAATTTGGAGTGATTTCTATATTCATTCTAACCTCAATTATTAAATCATCCGTGTTTGTTAAGTCCTATAAATCATGACGCGCTGAAGAAATAGTTCCTTCAGCGTCTTCAATTCTGTTTAACCTTTATTCTGCTGCCATTTATCAACAACCAGTGCTGCAATAAGGTCACCTTCGACGTTCACTGCGGTACGGAATGTGTCGAGTGGACGTTCGATAATAAGTAAGATTGCGATCCCTTCTAATGGAATACCAGCCGCTAACATTACTAATTGCATACCAGACATCGAGCCAGATGGCATACCAGGTGCACCGACAGATGAAACCATTGCCATAATGAAAATCATAATGATGCCAGTTGTACTTAAATCGATACCAAATAATTGTGCAAGGAAGATAGCAGCAACACCTTCAAATAAAGCGGTACCATCCATGTTCATCACTGCGCCAAGGGGCAGCACAAAACTACTGGTGCTTTGTGATACACCGAGGTCTTTTTCTGCGGCTTGCATTGAAAGGGGCAGTGTTGCAGAGCTTGACGATGTTGCAAATGCCATTGCTAGCGGTGCAGATATTGCTTTAAATAATGTGCTGAATTTAATGCCAGTAAAAATCTTGGCTAAGGTGGGTAATACAATGACACCGTGGATAAGCGTGAGTACAAAGACCAGTAGGGCGAATAATGCTAATTGACCAAATAACCCTGTGTTGCCTGTGACTGTAAACTCAAACACGATCGCAAATACAGCAATGGGTGCGAGACGAATAATGCCCTGAACTAATTTATTCATGCCTGTATTCAAGCCCGCGATAACATCAAATACCACGTGTTTTTGAGGTAATGAGAGTAATAACGACACTGAAAATAACAGCGAAAATAATACAATCGCTAATAGGTTACCGTTTACTAACGCTGAGAAAGGATTAACCAATGCCATCGCAAGTAATTTTGTAGTGATGGTTGAACCGGTTACTGCACTTTGTTCGATAAATTTGATGTTATCACTGACAGTCACAGGCTCCACAAGTGGCTGCCATTCTGGCATTAATAGCGCAGCACCTAGCCCTAAGCTGATAGCGATAATGGATGTTAGGCTATAAAAAATTAGCGTGCTTACACCCAGTGTTTTTAATTTTAATGTTGAACCAATATTGGTAATGCCTTGCATTAACGACAGCATTACCACGAATCCGATGACCATTTTGAGTAAGCCGATATACGTGGTCTTTCCTAACAAGATTAATTGATACCAAGTTTGTTCTGTCACTGGTTCTGTAATATTGGCGACTGCAGGCATGATGGTAGCAAAAACCCAAGCTAAGATAGCGGCGGTGAGTAATTGCAACGGCAATGAACGCTTGATAGTTGATAACATCATATTTCTCGTTAGGAGGCTTAGGCTAAAATGAGGGGCGATTATATTGGAGTTATTCGATGATGATAATTAGCCTGATAAGCAAATCACTTTTACTGGTTAGTAATAATTTAGGTTTATTGTACGGAATAACTTATAATTGTTACCTAACTGTAGAATAAGAGAGTGTATTAATGAGTGATTGGTCCGGTGTCAGTGAGTTTGTTGCTGTTGCAGAAACAGAAAGTTTTACCGCAGCTGCAAAACGCTTAGGCATCTCTACAGCACAAGTGAGTCGACAGATTTCTGCGCTTGAAGAACGGTTATCGGCAAAATTATTTTATCGTACAACACGTAAAGTATCGGTAACTGAGGTTGGTGGTATTTATTATCAGCATTGCCGTCAGGTGATGGATGGTTTAGCGGATGCCGAACGTGCGATCAGTAATCTGCAAAGTACGCCTAAAGGTAAGCTGAAAATAACAGCCCCTATTACTTATGGTGAAAGAAGTGTTGCACCCTTAGTCAATGACTTTGTGACGCAATATCCTGAACTCGAAGTACAGTTAGTATTATCAAACCAACAAATTGATTTAATTGATGAAGGCTTCGATTTAGCGATCCGCTTAGGACAGTTAGGTGATTCATCAATGATTGGTAAGCGACTGGCTACCCGTAAACAATATGTGTGTGCTGCACCTGAATATTTAAGTGCGTTTGGTGCGCCACATACCTTGTCAGAACTAGATCGTCACAACTGTTTATCTGGCACGTTGGATTATTGGCGCTTTCAAGAAAAAGGCAAGGCGCGTAATATTCGTGTGAAGGGTAATTTTAGTTGTAACAGCGGTCCAGTATTAGTGGATGCGGCATTGAAAGGTGTCGGTATTGTGCAACTTCCCGATTATTATGTGCAGGAATATATTAATCAGGGCCAGCTTATTGAAGTGTTACCTAACTATCGAGAACCGGATGATGCGGTGTGGGCTTTATACCCGCAAAACCGCCATCTGTCGCCGAAAGTACGTATGTTAGTGGACTATTTAGCGAAAGAACTCGCGATAAGTTAGTTTGTAAAACACGGATATTACTTTCTTATATGAGTGAAATAGGGAACCGATAGTTAGCGGCTCCCTGTTGTCATCATTCAATGCTTATAGTGTTAGTCGATTAATGCGCTAACGGTTTCTTGCAATTCAGCTAGCTGGGCTTTAAGCGTAGCGACTTCCTGTTCAAGTTCATCTACTCTACTCGATAATGCGTCATTTTCATCAGAACGCTGATTTATCGTTTGTACTGCACTCTTTTCTTCAGCTCTAGCTCCTGCTGTTGAGGTTACCTCACCGCTAAATAAGTGGGCATAACGGCAAGCACTTTGCCCCGGCTCTCGTGCAAGTTTAACGATAAATGGACCCTGCTCATGGTTGAGTAGCTGATCTAATGCCGTTTCAACTTCGTGGACATCATTAAACTGACATTGACGTGCTGAGCGAGTTCGTAATTCACCGGGTGTTTGCGGGCCACGTAAAAATAGCAATGTTAATATAGCTAATTGTTGTGGGGTAAAACGTAGTTTACTGAACTCTGTATTACCAAAACGATGACGAATTTTAGCACTGCGCTTACCGCCGTTTTCATCATTGATAACCAAGTGCTTCTTCACTAGATCATCAACAATGTTTTGTACTTCATCTTGGCTAAGTGAGAGTACTGGCTCTCGACTGCTTTTTTGATTGCAGGCTGACGTTAACGAATTTAGTGATAGCGGGTAATTGTCGGGTGTGGTGTGTTCTTTTTCAATTAACGCACCTAATACGCGGGTTTCATGTAGTGATAGTTCATCCATTACCAGTCAATTCCTATTTGAGCTTTAATGCCTGAGCGAAATGCGTGTTTTTCTTCTCTCACTTCACTTACGGTGTCTGCGATTGCGACTAAATCTTTGTGTGCACTTCGGCCTGTGACAATCACGGTTTGATCGACAGGACGATGACGAATAGCGCTTAATACCTCTTCCAAATCTAAGTATTGGTAACTGAGCATGTAAGTCAGTTCATCTAATAACACCATTTTTAGATCGGGGTTAGCGAGCATCGCTTTAGCATGTTCCCATGCTTGTTCTGCTGCTGCAATATCAGCGGCTTTATCTTGTGTGTCCCAAGTAAAACCTGTTTTCATTGCGTGATAAGGCATGTCGGGGCGCACTTGTTGGATAAATTTTACTTCTCCAGCTTCCCATGTCCCTTTAATAAACTGTACAACACCTGCGTTAAAACCATGGCCAATACAGCGAATCACATTACCAAAACCAGCACAGGTTTTACCTTTACCGTTACCTGTCATTACGATCAGAATACCACGTTCTTCAGTGGCTTTATTCACGCGTTTGGTGACTGTTTCTTGGATTTTTTGCATCTTCTGTTGATGCTTATCTTGACTGTTTTCTTCCGTCATTGCGCATTCCTTTAATACCTAGTGTTATAGACTTCAGTGTAAGGCTTTTATGGCTAAATGGAAGTGGATAAATTAAAAATCACCATTAATTAGTTTTTGATAAATTTGATCTTTTAAGGTTAATCGACGGTTTTTTAATTCGACAAAATGGCTATCTGTGGTTGGAATATTACTGGCTTCAAGGCCGTAAATATGGTGATCGAGTTTGTGGTATTCTTTGGCAAGAGCGGCAAATTCTGGGTCATCACTTTTTAATTTAGCGATGTCGATAGCGTGTTCGGGAAATTCATGCGTGATCGGGTGTTTTTCATTCTGCATTATGATGACCTTAGTGATGAACGGGTTCATTGAGTGTAGTCGAACCCGTTCATTGCGTCATTTAATGTGAAACTTGTTCTTGGTGCCAATGATTAAGACGTGGCATTAGCATCATTGCTAATAATATTGCAGATAAACCACCCATTAATACGATAACCGCGTAAGGGGCTGTTAAGCTAGTTTGTTGTATTAAACCAACAAGCAGTGCTGCACCACTCATTTGAATACAGCCTAACATTGCTGCGGCTGTGCCAGCGCGTTCACCAAATGCAGCGAGTGCCATACTTGTTGCTGGCCCCAGTAATAATGCAAAGCCTACACATAACAGCATCATTGGTAGCATGAAGGCAAAGGCTGCTGCCATTCCTGCTGTTGGGCCCCATTGTTGTACCGCTAATTGCAGTGCTGCGGATGATAGTAATGCGGTAAAGGCAATGATAACGGTAGGGCGATTACCAAAGCGTTTAATTATTGTTGGTGCAGTAAAACAGGCGGCAATATTGACGATGGCATTAAGGCCAAACAAGCCGCTAAATTCTAATTCTGCGATGCCTAAATGGCTGATTAACCAGTCTGGTGCATACGATACATAGGCTAGAATTGAAGCCATACCTACCATACAAGCGATAGCGTAAAACATGAAATGTGCATCGTATAATACGGGTTTGAAGCGTGACCAGTGGTATAGCGAGCCCGATGTATCTGTATTTTCTGGGCGTGTTTCTGGTAGTTTATTGATGATTAGCGCTAATATGATTAATCCGTATAACGTCATAAAAATAAAAGTCGAACGCCAGCCAAACTGCAGGGCTAATAGACCGCCTAAAGTTGGTGCAAGCGCTGGAATAACGCAGATGACGCCATTTAAATAGCTGTAATAATGCGCGCCTTTTTTAGAGTCAAAGCTATCGCGTACCGCACTAAATACTACGATAGATGTTGCGCATGCAGCGATACCTTGTAGTACTCTGGCTATTTGTAACCAGTGAAATTCAATTGCACCAGCAGCAAGAATACTGCTTAAGCAATACAGCATAACACCGCCAATAGCGACTGGACGGCGACCAAATCGGTCTGCTAGTGGTCCAATTAATATCTGACCAACACCCATAGCAAATAAGAACAATACTAATGTTGATTGTACGTCACTTGATGAGACCTGAAATTCTGCAGCCATTGCAGGCATTGAAGGAAGATAAATATCGATAGCGAGGGGGCTAAGCACCACCATTGCCATCAAAATAGGTAATATATTTCGGCGCATTGTTATTCTCGAATAAAGGCTAGTTTAATGCGGGGCAGTTTACGTAAAGCATGATATGAATGGAAGTGGTATAATTTCAGTATTGAATTTCCATTGAGGAATATCTTGTGAATTTAGATAATCTTGCCAAAATAGATTTAAACCTCTTAGTTATCTTGCAGATCTTGCTTGAAGAAGAAAGCGTCACTCGTGCTGCAAATCGCTTGCACCTCAGCCAGTCTGCACTCAGTAAGAGTCTCACCCGATTACGTGATACCTTAGATGACCCATTATTTTTACGTACAGCACACGGACTCAAACCAACAGCGCATGCGTTGCAGTTAAAAGCGCAACTGCCAACCATACTGCAGGGTCTGTATCAGATCAGCTTACCACCGAGTTTTATTCCCGAAAAAAGTTATCGACAGTTCTCGTTTGCGATGCTTGAAAGTGCGTATGAAACATTGCTGCCTTATTATATCGGCCCTATTTTGTCACAAGCACCTAAGCTTAATTTAAGCATTTATGGCTGGGATGAAAAATCCTTGCTCGGCTTGCAGCAAGGGCAAATTGATTTTGGTATCACGGCCAGAGAACTGCATCCTACAGCTGATTTCCGTCTGAATAATTTACCCGATGGTATTGCTCATCAGCGCTTATTTACTGACAACCAAGTATGCCTTGTCCGTAGTGGTCACCCGATGTTAGCGAGTATTCATGCTGGAAATTGGGATGTTGAAGCTTACTTAAATATGTCGCATGTACAGGTGCGTTGCGAAGGTAATGATTGGTGGTTATTGGATTATCAGTTAGCAGAATCAGGTCTACATCGTCATATCTGTGCCACATTACCGGACTTTTATGGGGCTGCGAGTGTTTGTGCACACAGTGATTTAGTTTTTACTTTACCGTCTAGCTTTGTCCCACATGCGCAGAAATTATATGATCTCGTTGAGTTAACGTTACCGATCAATTTTTCTTCATTAGTTTATGTATTGCTGTGGCACAAACGTAATAATGATGAACCGGGGCATAAGTGGGTAAGGGATATGATTTGCCAAAATGTTGAAGGGGCTATGGAATGAAAATAAAAAGCCCAAGTCATGATGACTTGGGCTTTACTATCTGATTTCTAATTATTGTTTTTCAATTTCAATAATAGTTAGATTTTCAGGTGCTACGCGGTTAGAACCTTGTACATATTCACCATCACTACCTAGTGAGTATTCAACAAACGATGCCGCTTGAATTGTTAACTCTGTTGCTGCGCTATCCACAGAAGCGTAATCAGCATTACCTTCTGTTTCTGAACCTGTAAGCGTACCAGCACCAATATTATGTGTACCAGTTAGGAAGCGAGTGTAAGAACGGTCTGTACTGTTCAATACATTACGTAAGCCAAGCTGTGTTTCTAGTGGCTCCGCTCCCGACAGTGGAAACTCAGTATTATCAAGTGAGTAGTAAGGTTTCGCACTCGAACCGTTAAAGCAGCCCATATCTTTGCTTGCTACTGCACCTGCAGACATTTTATTACAAACTTCATACGTTGTTTGACCATCTAGTTCCACTTTAATTGGCACTGTTTGATCGGCAGTCGTTAGGAAGCTACCTTGAATATCTTTTAGAGCTGGTTGTTCTGAAACACTACCAGCCACTGTTAAAGATAAAATCGGTTTACTTTGTAACACGTCGGTATAATTTAACGGGTCTACAGTATCGACAACAGCTTGCATTAGATACTGGAATTCACTGAAATATTCTGGTGAAATTTTATCTGATTTTTTCTTGTACTCAGCAGGATTTTGCTCTGCGTATGCACGAACAGCTGCTAGCGTTTCATCTGAATCATCAGTAGCTAACCCAAGCTCTTTTGCCATTCGTAAACGAAATTCAGGCAGAGCTTTAATCGCGGGAGGTACTTCACTGTAACCTAACCACACTGAATTCATTAGAATACCGGCGATACCAGCACCTGGGTTTGCTAAAATAGCACCTTTAATCTCTGTCGGTGTTTTCTCAACGATACCACTGAAAGACGCTGCTGCAATTGAACCCATAGAGTGTCCCATTACATACACATTGTCGTTATCTAGTTGTGCTGATGTTGCAATACCAGCATCTTGATAAGTTAAACCATTTTTAATGGTTGCACGTAAATTGATCAGATCTGCGATGCTTTGGCGTAAATTATCACGTGATGTTAATAATGAGTCTGCTTTTAAGAAATTTTTAATATCGGCTTCGTCGTGTCCTGGGAATAATCCACGTAACGACTGGCTAACGTTAATGTCATAAATACCATCATCATTTAGATCTACAGCGCGAGTATTATGCAGAGGGTGATCTATCGCAATGACAGCGTAGCCTTGATTCGCTAATTCAGCCTGAACGAAGTTATCGAGTAATAACATACCGCCATTACCAAACTCTTTTGCTGCTGTAATACCGTGAGAGAAGATCACGACAGGCCAGCCATTTGTTGGCATTGGTGTTCGATCTGGATTTGGTAATACAACTTGTACTGCTAGTTCTTGAGTATTCGTAATAATTGGCATATCAGGTTTAATTCTGTCACTGCCCCGTTTTTCTGTTCCCCATGAACTATAAAGTGGTGCACATCCTTCTTTAGTGTAACGGTAGCTTTCAAAATAACTTTCGTTTTCAGCAACATTAATCCCGTCAATGTTAAACCAGAACTCTGCATCATTTTTATTATTTTCATTAGCCTGGCAGTTGTCAGATGTAATAGCTGTAGAATCAGCAAGATAATATGGAAGAGTCACTGTTGCTTGTAGCTTACGTACACATTCTACAAAGAGACCATCGCCGATACTACTTTCACAGAAGTTAGGATCTACATTAGGTACACCGATAATTCCGCCAACAATGCCTCCTACTATGCTATCTAAGGCTGACGGAGGTAGACCTGCACCAACTAGATGCTCTTCAGGTATATCATTTGACGTAATCCCTGCGGCATCTGCATCAGGTGTTTCCGCTAGATTAGTCAAGGTTTTACCAATACTTTGTGTTTGGATTCCTGCGATATAAAGTACGTTGTCAGTTGTAATAGATTGATCGACTAATTTAACAATTAAGCCATCAATTTGTGTTTTATATGCGATTGATAAATCGTCACTTGGTGTTTGTGTTAATAAAGAATCGAATGCCGTCGCTCGTTCAACCTTTTCACCTGATGTCGTCATCAATGAATCTGTGATAGCTAGGATATAACCTGTATTACTGTCTAATGGTTTTAGCGGCAATATTTGTAAATGATTAAACTCAGTGATACGTACAGTGAAGTCTTTATCATATTTTAGCTCACTATAATCTGGTCCAGGTAGCAGGAGTGAACCTTTGGTAAAAATATGGATACTGTCAGCAAATGTGTTGATATCTAATTGAGTAATATCACCCGTCATAGGCAAAGTGAAAGGTGCCGTTGTTGACCAACCGTTTAAGTCTTCTAGGGCACACTTTGTTGCGTTTTCAATATTTTCCGCAAGCTCATCATCATTATCATTAATACCACAGCCAAAAACTGTAATATTTTTATTTTTTGTTCCATCTTTACCGATCAGATACAGATCATTTGGCATTGGAATATTATTATTATTAGCAATCTCTTTCGTATTTTCTAAACCAAATGAAAATTGCAGATCTGCTACGGGTTGCTGGCCTGTATTATCATTACTACTATCTGAATTACATGCAACTAAACTTGTTGCAGATAGGGCAACCACTAGTGCTTTAGAAATTAAATTAAGTTTCATTTTTATTATCTCTGTTAATACTCTGCTCGACTAGCAGAGCAAAGTATTATTCGAAAGTATAAGAGTATTGAACCGCGTAAAGCATGGCTGTACTTTTAGTTACTTTGAAGTACTGACCTTCTTCTTCAGAAACTGTACCGTCTTCACCTACAAGGTAAGTGACACCAAGATCAAAGGCGTGTTGACCTGTGTAATAAGACATACCTGCTGAATACCAGATACGATTTGAATCAGGGATACTTGCTGTTAGATGTTCATCGGTAGGGGTTTCGTCATAAGCAACACCAGAGCGTACCGCCCAGTTATCATTTACTTGATAAGTTGCACCAACTGCGTAACGGTTTGAGTCTTTCCAATCTTCAGTTTTTTGTAAGCAAACATTATCATCTTGACCTTTGGTGCTGCATTCACCATTAACAGAGGTTGCTAAGATTTCTTCAAATGAACTCCAACCTGTGCGTACCCAGCTGTAATGCATCGCAAACTGATCAGTTAGTTGGTGGTAACCTGAAATTTCTAAAATAGAAGGTAAGTTTAGGGTTAATTCACCGTCAATACCTTCGACATAATCTAGTAGGCCATTATCTGTGTTTGCTTGAACACCAGTAAATTCACCTTCCATATCGATATCGGATGCGCCTGTATAAGCAATACCCCAACGATGGTTTTCATTTAGTTTGTATAAGCCACCGACTTTATAACCAAAGCCAATACCTTGACCTTCCATACTTGCTAGTACGTTACTGTCGCTGACTAATTTTGCCATGTTGGAATAACGGTTAAGCTCCGCCTTAGCCAATAAGATGCTACCACTAGCGCCAATAGCGAAATGTTCATTAATTTGATAGGCCAAACTTGTATTCAAGTTAACGACTGTGATCGCAGTATCACCTGCGATAGTACCGAACTCTTCGTTTACTTCATCGCTATAATCAGACGCTAAACCAAAATCAGCATACGAACCAAAACCAATTGTAAATTTGTCATTTAGTTGGTGACTCATAAATGCACTTGGCACGAGAGCATAGGGTGCTGCTGAGTCTTCAACTGCATCGACAAACTGGCCTTTACTAAACTCAACTTGTACATTTGGGTCAATATAAGTAATACCGTTTGATACTTGCGTACCTTCTAACATGCTTAATGAGGCTGGATTACGCGCTAATGTAGCGGCGTTATCGGCAATGGCTGCTTCACCTGCAAAGGCGCGTCCTAATCCAGAAGCTGAGTGTTCTGAAATTTGAAAACCTGCCGCTGATACAGAGTGAGATGTCGTCGCTAGTGCACAGCTTATTGCAAGTGTTGTTAACACCATTTTTTTAGTCATTACTTTTTCAACCTCATTACCAAGTGGATTAAATACTATTAATGCCTGAAATATGTGTTATTGATGACATTAAATATTATTTCTGGCCGTATTATGCGGTTTAAAGCACTGCTATCAAGCAAGATATTTTCTATATTAGATTGCAAATTTAGTTCTTTTTAGAATTATATAAGGCGGGTTGTATTCATAATAAATGTTATGGTTTTCCTTATTTCAATATAGGAGTCTTATGATTCACGAAAGTGGTACGATGAGATCGATTAGTGTTTAAGCTCTAATTTTTAAAGGGTTATGCTTTGAATTGGCATGTTGACTGCAGAATATGTAATTGACGTTAGCTAGTTGGATATTTTGTCAAAATACATAATTAAACGCATTGTTAGAATAAAAAGTTGTTTTACTCTTAAGTGGTAATTTACGGTTGCGGAATAGCTTATTTAGCTTAGACTCCTTTATGTGATTTAACATTTAGATCACATTTCATTTTTGGATTAATTAGTTAACTGGAGGTACATATGAAAAATTTAAATCTTGTTCAATTCGTCTGTGTATCCTTTGATCATACGAGTCCCATGATGGCCTTGCACCACGCCTTTATGACCTGTTCCGATCGAAAACCGGCAACCAATAACTAACTAATCCGTACCCTTAAAGGCTGCGGAGAAATGGCAGCTTGATAGGGGGGTTACTTCATTTAGATCTCTTGAAAGTCCGAAATATTTCACGCCATTTTTCCCAGTATATTTTTGAATACTTAAATTTATACACTGGAGAATTATTATGCGTCATTCAATCTATTTACACCTTGCGGTTTTATTTGTTCGTGCCGATATTCGTCGTGAAGAGCGCGTGTGGTTAGCAAAAGTCCGTCGTGCAAAAAATGAAATCCCACTGGGTAATACTTACCTACTAAAAGACATCGGTTTGAATGCAGATGGGCGTCCACTGTGCAGCTCGGCACCTCGTGATGTAGCTGCGACACGTCGTGTGCGTCATCTTCGCCGCGCTTGCCGATTGAAAATAGCAACGTAATAAAAGGGGCTAAGTTGTATATACAGCTTAGCCCCACACATATCTAAATGTTTAAATTGTAGAATTTTATTTAATGTTCAAGCGCTGCTGAACCGTCTTCATTAATATGAAGTTTGGCTTTACATTGTTTTATTAATTGCGCTGCATAAGAAGGTGAGATTGAGCGTAAGCTACCTTTTCCTGTGTGGAACGACGGTTCCCAAGCTCTATCTTTGTATCGACCTGTTTCCATAAATTCCACAACTACTTTCATAACGTACCTCTATATTTTGGTCTTGTTCGATACCGATTACGAAGCGATTATCGTCCTGTAAGGGGTAACTCTGATAAATAGTAATATAATAAATAAGTGGTCGCTTCAAATATAAATGGCGCTTATTTCAAATGAAGCTAAGGCGTAGATTCGTTATTCTTTTATCTATATATGCAGCGATAGTTTTTCGTATAGATGACGGAAATAACGATGCTTTCTGTTATAAGAAGCGAACTACCTCAAACTGACACAAGAGAGATTAGCAACTAAACTATTAGCAACTAGGGTATAAATACGATCACCATTTTATCGTTCCTGAGGTGTACATATGCGCAAGGTGAAATTAACAGCTTAGCGTTAGACATTCGGGAGGAGGGTTAGTATGAGAGATAATTCTGCCGTTGAAACCTATCGTAAAAATAATGGATTGGAAAAACTCACTTATCACACGGTTGAAGAGATTCAATCTGGGCACTTTGACTTAGATAAAGCACAGGCTTTTCTCGCCTTTCAAGCCCGCATCAATAACGAATTACTGAATCACAAAGTGATTACTGCAAACCCTTACACTAAGTGGTTTAGCGAAGCGTCACTGAATGATGCTCAAATTAAACAGTTAATCGTGCAATTCTCCGTTTTTTCAAATCAATTTCTTGTCGCGCAATTAGAGAAAATGCTTAATGCAGAATCGATTGAAGAGATGCGTGCGTCGAAAGAAATTTTAGCGAATGAAATCGGTGTCGTTTATAAAAATCCGAAGAGAAACCGAGATTCTCAATTAACACAAGATGAACGTAATTTTGGTGATATAGAAGGTAGTATTGATGGCGGGTCTTTTCATTTTAAAGCGGCACATTTTGAACTATTAAGCCAATTAGCCGATTATTTTGGTATCGCGTTTAATCAAATTGGGCGTCGACAATTTGGCTCGGCAAAGACCTTATTTTTTTGTGATGAGTTAGTGCGACTTTACGGTTCTGCAAGTTATGCAACGTCAACCGCGGCTTCTTATGCGGTAGAAAATTGGGCTGCGGCAGGGTTCTGGGATGAACTTGTAGCTGGTTTCAATCATTACCGTCAATCTCGGAATCTAAAAGGCTTACCACTGACCTTTTTTACTTGGCATGCAAAGCTCGAAGCTAATCACGCCAATCATACTCAAGAAGAGCTTGAGGCTTATTATTTTAATAATGAGGTGGATGAAGCGCACTTTATTCAGAGTGGTAACGAAATGCTTGATGGCGTTTATGCGTTTTGGCAAGGCCTTGATGAAGAAAGAAAACGTATTCATTAATACGGTTTTCTTGGATTGGATTGGCACTTAGATATGGAATATCACTGATTGCTCGATAGCGCCGAAAATAGATTTTCCTTCATGATCTAACATTTCAATTTTGACCCGATCACCCACTTGTAAAAAAGGCGTGGTGATCGTGCCTGTCGCTATTTTCTCTAACATTCTTTGTTCGGCAATGCAGGATGAACCAACTGAGCGATCGCAATTAGAGACTGTTCCTGAGCCAATAATTGTTCCTGCGGTTAATATTCTGGTTTTCGCTGCGTGGGTTATCAATTGGGTGAAATCAAATGTCATGTCGGTTCCCGCATTGGGCTTTCCAAATAACTGGCCATTGAGGTAACTGTATAAAGGGAGGTGCAACTTAGCACCATCCCAAGCATCACCGAGTTCATCGGGAGTCACTGCAACAGGAGAAAATGCGGTCGAGGGTTTACTGTGAAAAAAACCAAAGCCTTTTGCCAATTCTGCGGGGATTAAATTTCGCAGCGATACATCATTAACCAATGTGATTAATAAAATAGATTCACTAGCGGCAGATATTTTTATGTTCATGTCTATATCGTTGGTGATCACCGCAACTTCGGCCTCAAAATCTAATCCCCAAGTCGAGTCTCGTAGGGGGATATTATCGTAGGGGCCTAAAAAGCTATCTCCGCCGCCTTGATACATTAATGGTTCAGACCAAAATGAGTCTGGCATTTCTGCGCCTCTTGCCTTACGTACTAATTCGATATGATTAACGTAAGCACTACCGTCTGCCCATTGGTATGTTCGAGGTAACGGAGACTCCAGTTGGCAATTAGTAAATGCAATAATGTTGCTTAGCGCACCACTATTTAATTGGTTGTAGTATTTTTTTAGCTGGGGTTCGACGGTGGCCCAATGCTCTACGGCATACTGTAATGTTGGGGCTATCGATGCCACACAATATGCAGATTGTAAGTTCTTACTGACGAGGTGTAGGCTGCCATCTCTTGTGCTATCTCGTAATGTTGCTAGTTTCATTTCGCTTTCCAGCTATCGACATAGCCATCCCATTCAACGCCTTGCATTAATGCGCCAATATTTAATCCATCTCGAGTATCAATCATCACCGCTACTTCATCGGTTTCTTTTTTTACTGAGTTACAACTGGCACGATAGGCTTTGGGGTGAGGGCCGTGTGTAAACCCACAAGGGTGAAAGGTTAGCATACCGGGTTCAATATTATCACGACTAAAGAACTCGCCAAGGTGATAAAAGATAACTTCATCAAAATCATCATTACTATGATAAAAAGGAACTTTAAGTGCACCAGGATCGCTTTCTATCGGCCTTGGCACGAAAGTACAAACTACAAAACGACGAGCCACAAACGTTGTGTGTGCAGAGGGGGGAAGGTGTACTCGGTGACTCATTAAAGGGCGGATATCTTGCCAATTAAGCCGGACTACTGAGACATCGCCATGCCAACCCACAACATCAAGGGGGTTAAATGGATAGGTGATAATAGATTGTTTATTGCTGCGTTTAATCACTACTTGCCATGGTTTTTCATCTTGTTGCTGTAGATAAATATCATTTATTTCGGGGGTATCTAATGCGGTTTGATCGAATATAGCATGTTGTCCCACCACGGCTTTATCCGGTAAACCATAATAATCATTGGTTGCTTCGATCATGAGTAATGTCATCGGGATAGTCGGCTCTAATCGCCATAAACAGGAACGTGGAATAAGCAGGTAGTCACCTTTTTTTACACTCAAGTGTCCGTAGTCACAAAACAAATCGCCATGTCCTTGGTGAATGAAAATGAGGTCATCACCATCGGCATTTCTGACCAAGATTTGCATGTTTTCGTTGCACTGCCAGAAACGTATTTGGCAATGGGCATTACTTAACAGTAGCGGAGCATCCCACGGAGAAAATTGTGTGTAAGGCAGTTTTAATAAGTTATAGGCTCTTGGTCGTAGTTCGCCTGACCAATCACTCCATCCTGTGGGAGGGTGTTTATGATGTAGCTGTGTGGCTGGCCCGTAGAAACCTTCACGACTGACTTCTCGCTCAAACACACCTTGTTCGGGTAGATCGGCATGCGCCTGCCGAGAATAGGTGCCTTTACGTAGTGGGAAACTGATTCTACGGATCATATCTTTTCCTCTGGAGCACTGTTTTATTTATCTTTCGACGAAAGTACACCACGTGCGAGTTGGTCTCTTTCAATGGATTCGAACAAGGCTTGGAAATTACCTTCGCCAAATCCTTCATCTCCTTTACGTTGAATTATTTCGAAGAAGATAGGGCCGATGACTGTTTTAGTGAAAATTTGCAGCAGTAGAACTAATTTACCTGATTCCATATGACCATCAATGAGGATACGATTCTTTCTTAGTTGTTCAATTGCTTCATGATGACCGGGTAAGCGCTCTGAGATCATGTCGTAATAAGTGTCGGGTATATCCATAAACTCGATACCGTTAGCTCTTAACGTCGAGACAGTTTGATAAATATTATCTGTGCCTAAAGCAATATGCTGGATCCCTTCGCCTTGGTATTCCTGTAAGAACTCTTCTATTTGTGATTTATTATCGCTGCTTTCATTAATGGGGATGCGCAGATTACCGCAAGGGCTGGTCATCGCTCGGCTACGTAACCCGGTCATCGCACCTTTGATATCAAAATAACGTATTTCACGAAAGTTAAAAATACGCTCATAGAATTCAGCCCACGGATCCATATGGCCACAATGCACGTTATGTGTGAGGTGGTCGATATAAGTGAGTCCTGCTGATTTAGATGGGTCTTCCGTTTCGCCTGTTAACTCAAATTGTTCCTGATAAAGTCGTTTTCTCACATCATCATCGACCAAATAAAGCAGACTTTCGCCAATACCGTAGATTGCTGGCACACCGAACTCTAGAATTTTACGCTTACAAGGTTGAGCTTCACGGCTTAATGCATGCTGATAGGCTTTTTCAGCATCAGTGACTTTAAAACCCATAGCACAGGCGGAAGGACCATGTTGTTTAGAGAATTTTGACGCAAAACCACGACCTTCAGTACTAACCAAGAAATGAATTTCACCTTGTTTAAACCAAGTTAAAGGACGTGTTTGATGTTGGGCAAAAGGATGGAAACCCAATTGTTTAAAAAGTGCTGTGAGTTGCTTTGGATCGGGAGAGGAGAATTCGACAAACTCGAAGCCTTCGGTACCCGCAGGATTGCTAAACTGCTGTTTAGTATAATCATACGCATGACCCATGTTGACCTCCTTTGCAGACATAGGAGGTGGATACCAGTCTACAAATTTAAAAGGAACCTAGAGGTAGTATGGATGATTTATGGTGGTTTTGCTTATTTTGGTTTTTTAATATTAAGGAAGAGTACCTATGGATAGGTGACTAAATATGAGTTCGAATGATTCAAGAGGACGTTATTAATCCTATTTTATTGAGTGCTTTTTTTAGTAAAACACTGACCTACCTGGCTGGTGTTTTTGATTATTTAGCGAGATTAGATTAAATGATTCAATTTAATCTAATCTCAACGATAATAAATTAAGATTGTCTTCTTAATCTGAATGATGCTAAACCAACCATACTTAATGCAAATATTCCAAGAGTCGACGGTTCTGGAACTGTCACTATAGGAGCACTAAATGAGCCCAGTAATTGAGCTGTATTGTTACCGCCTTCGGGAGAGCTGAATGAATTAGTTGTCACACCGTTGTAACTAAATCCTAAAAGGTTGAGGGTATACATTTGTCCAGCAACTGTAAATGTGTCTGATGTCACTAAGTTAGAGAAACTCACTATATCGTTGGCACAGTTAGGTTGTGGAGAACAGCTATTTGGAGTCTCATTGTGGATGAAGGAGAATGTAAATGGACCTTCTGTCAGTGGTACTCCTCCTATTGTTAAGTCTGTGGTGATATTTAACTGAGCCCCTGAGATCCCTCCTCCTGAGAAAATGGGGTTATTAAAGTGAGTCAGATTACCAAATGAAAATACATCTCCTGTATTAACTACCATTGATGGGGGCGCTGCACTATCAAAACGATAACCACTGTTTACTGTAGCGACTGGAGAGCCTACACCCCAACGAATTTCTTCGTTACCAGCAAGTCCATCAGTATTAACGTAAGAGATGTTACTCCCCCCTACTAGGTTATTCCAATTTGCGCTAACTGTATCAACAGTGATGGATAGTGCAAAAGCTTGAGAAGAAAGGCTAAGTGCTGTTAGCGCTGTAGCCGTTTTAATTAACATATTCATATGAAAATCCTCTAGGTCATTTATTTTGGGCGGGAACCCATTTGTATTCCTATTCGACAATCTTCTTATCTATCGTCCTTGACCTGCTAAATGAATAAGCATGTTTTGTGCCCATATTTAATTTTATTTTTTTCAACGTCTTACGGTGGACTGCATAGTTTGTTGTAAACTATTTCGACGTTGCAATCGAAGAAATTATGTTTATGTGGTTACTTACATGTTATGTATGATGTCAGAATCTATTAGTTGAGATAAAAGTTATAGATGAAGAGTTGTCGTTAGTTATTTTTGCAACCTGAAGTCGAATTATTATTGTGAAGTGCTTTGTGGGTATAAGTGAGTTATTTTTATTGACTGGCCATTAGGTGGTAATTTAGATTAATAGCGGCTATCGTTCTAAAGATTTTTGATTTTAAGTCGTAAATGACCTTAAAGGTAAGCCCTCAGTTGAACTGAGAGCTTTGAATTATCGTAATTAAATTATTTTAATGTTATTCAATATTCTGTAACTG
>Ga0105355_10001659_pt1 | contig 20487 bp, 14 predicted proteins | sample GOMGulsemesocosm_2_FD_83508 | JGI IMG/M metagenome (GOLD analysis project Ga0105355, IMG submission 83508) | Methane-oxidizing microbial communities from mesocosms in the Gulf of Mexico - GOM9C Gulf of Mexico | ecosystem: Environmental > Aquatic > Marine > Cold seeps | place: Gulf of Mexico... | reverse complement strand
CATCCATTACAAAATGTTTTAAGTTATCAAGTGAAAAAGTACCTAGCTTTAAAAGGTCAACTAACCGCTTCGGTGTTGCAATAACAATATCAGCACCACGTTTAAAACGCTTAACTTGAGATTCAACTCTTACACCACCAAAAATACTGATAGTACGTAAGTTTAAATCTTTACCGTAGTTAGCAATTGATAGCTCTAGTTGTTGTGCAAGTTCACGTGTTGGTACTAAATAAATAGCACGTACAGGGCGTACTTCATCTTGACTATGATCAACTTGACTTAATTCTTGTAATGTAGGCAATAAATATGCGGCAGTTTTACCAGTACCAGTAGGGGCAATTGCATAAGTATCAGCGCCAGATAAAACAGCTCCAATAGATTTCTTTTGTATAGTGGTAGGTGTTTTATAACCCAAGCGTTTAATGTTTGCTTGAAGGGTAGCGTTTAGGCCCAATTCGGCGAATATAGTCATTTTGATCAACTTATAACAAATAATGGGCGGCATTATACCTACAATCAGCCGCTTTATACATATAAAACGCGCGTAAAGTATTGTAAGTCGTATATGAGAGAAACTTCACTGATTGAATTACAGGCAGAGGGCTGCCTAAATGCATGGCCTATATACCAATAATCTGAAAAATAAGTTGTGATAACAATAAATTGTACTTAATCATTGAATCTTAGAAATATAGATGCTGATTCTTTAAAATAAATAGTAAAAACACTCTTGACCTCAAGTTAACATGAGGTTTTATAGTTTGCGCCAGATAACTTAATTAATGGAATAAATATGGCAACGGTCATTTCTCTAGCAAGATTGAAGCGCTTTTCAAATTTAATTTGGATAATGCAAATTGGTAATTTTTTTATTCGTGGCACTTACTATATGGTTTGGCCATTTTTAGCTGTGATTTTATATCAAAAATTTAATTTGTCGGCATCAGAAGTCGGGTTGTTGCTAACTGGTTCGTCGGTTTTCTCTGTGGTTTTAGGTTTTTATACAGGCAATTTATCTGACCGGTTTGGTCGTAAGCCTGTCATGGTGGTGGCTGCATTATTAGGGGTTATCGCCTTTTCTTGGTTGGCGGTAGCTGACACTTTATTTACATTTTGCGCTGCGGTGTTTTTAGCAACTTTACCACGCTCATTGTGGGATGCACCGAGTAAAGCGGTATTAGGTGATGAGCTTCCAGATGCGAAAGACAGAGAACTTGCAATGCAAATGCTCTATTTTTTAGTAAATGCGGGTGCTGCGATTGGTCCATTAATAGGTTTATGGGCAGGCTTAACGGGAGAGCAATCGAGCTTTATATATACTGCCATATCCTATGTTGGATTATTAATTGCTGTCTTAGTAACTTTTAAAAATAAAAAGGTGAACAAACAAAATCTGGATCAAACAACACACAACTTCAAGCAGATTATTGCTTTGTTATCAAAAGACCATGTTTTTTTGTTAGTCATGTTAGCCAATATGCTGATTTTATTTATATACGCACAGGGCGATTCAAGCTTAATTCAATACTTAACCCGCGCCGAAATCCCAGAACTTGTCACCTTAATTTCAGCAATTATTGTGTTGAATTCATGTGTCATTGTGATTTTTCAATTTCCATTATTAAAATTAATGGAAAACATCGAAATTAAAAACAGGTTATATATCGGTATTATATTATTGGCAATATCGCAATTGGTATTTGCATTTAATCCTGTTGATTACTTTTTTGGCTGGCTGATAGGCACTTTTATACTCAGTATCGGAGAGGCTATTTTATTCTCTAATATGAATGTTCATTTAGATCGATTAGCACCTAAAAAACTAAAAGGCAGCTACTTTGGCGCCGCAGGGTTATGTTCATTAGGTTTTTCTTTTGCACCTTTACTTGGCGGAATTGTATTAGATGTATGGGATGGACCAACATTATTTATCATTGCATCAGGCTTAAGTGTCATAACCATATTTTTATATCAAACAAGTGATAAATTAAAACGTCCGGATTTTGAGGCTTTGGAATTAAGTTAAGGCTAATATGTTTTTCGATGCCCTCAAGAGGGCGTTGATAAATTAAGAAACAGATGTTTTACACCAAGGGGCATTTCTACAGCGTTTCTCTAAAAAATCTAGAAATATTCTTACTTTTGGAGGCAAATGTTCTCTATGAGGGTAAACAGCATATACTCCGACGGGATCAAGTTCATAGTCAGTTAAAATAGGTGTAAGTTTACCTGTATGGAGTTGCTCACAAATGCCTAGTTTTGCCAATGCGGATATACCTAATCCACTTTGAGCAGCCGCAACAACAGCATCAACAGAGTTTGTTTTTAAACTGCTATTTACTTGAACATGTGTTGTTTCACCTGTTTTTTTATGAGTGAACTCCCATTTTAAAGGTGATGGTAAAATAGAAAGATTGATCCATTGGTGATCCACTAATTTTTCAGGTGTCTTTGGCGTACCATAACGTGTTAAATAATCATTTGAAGCAAAAACGAGAGTAGGGCTAGAGCACAGCTTTTTAGCAATCAAGTTTGAATCTTGTAACCAGCCAATACGTATCGTTAAATCTATGCCTTCTTCTACCATATTCACTACGCGATCTTCTAGCAATAACTCAATTTTAAGTAAAGGATAGAGACAGCGTAATTCCTTTATGATTGGTATAAGCTGATCTCGTCCAAAAGCGATTGGACTGGCTATTCGTAATGTGCCCGTGGGTTGATGTTGGTATTGGCGTAATTCATTTAATGCAATTTCAGCACGATCAACTATTTGCTCACAGTGCCTAAAATAGATATCACCAGCTTCTGTTAAACTCAGTTTTCGAGTTGAACGATTAAGTAAACGAACGCCAACTTCTTGCTCTAATAAACTCACTTGTTTACTTACGGCCGATTTAGCAATGCCCAATTGGCGAGCTGCTTGTGAGAAGCTTTTTGCTTGTACCACTTTAGTAAAAACGCCAATGCGTTTAAGTTCATCCATAATGATCTTTATTGTTCTCTTAATGAGAACAGTGTTATATAAATTATCACTCTAGTAAAGATTTTAATAACTGTCAGAATGGATTTATTGAAAATTGAGATACACATTTAGGAGAAAGGACATGGCAACAGACACATTATTTAAACAAGTAGATCTCGGTGCTGGTTTGATATTAAACAATAGATTAGTAATGGCCCCCTTAACGCGTTGTATGGCTGATGATGATTTAGTACCAACGCAAGCGATGGCTGCATATTACGCAAGACGTGCTGATACAGGTTTAATCATTACAGAAGCAACTATTATTTCACCATCAGCACAAGGCTATCCAAATACGCCAGGTCTATATAATCAACAACAAGTAGATGCATGGAAAGATGTCACGCAAAGAGTACATCAAAATGGCGGTAAGATATTTGCGCAATTGTGGCATACAGGCAGAGTATCGCATCCATATTTTTTAAAAGGCGAAAAACCAATGGCACCTTCAGCCTTGAGTATTGAAGGCCACGTTCCTCGAATGGAAGACTTACATTATGGCGAGCCACAAGAAATGACATCTGAGCATATAGAGCAAGTAATAACCGATTTTGGGCTTGCTGCGGCTAATGCTAAAAAAGCAGGGTTTGATGGTGTAGAAATTCATGGCGCAAATGGTTATTTAATCGATCAGTTTTTACATTACGCTGCAAATCAAAGAGAAGATGAATGGGGCCAAACACCCCAAAATATGAGTCGCTTATTGTTTGATGTAATTGATGTGGTAAAAAAAGAAATTGATCATGTAGGTGTACGATTATCACCTGCTGCATATTTTAATATGGCACATGATGCAAAAGATGTTGCTGTATCTGATTATGTTCTAGATAAACTAAATTCACTTGAACTAGCTTATGTGCATACAGGTATGTTTGAAGATAACAAAATAGACTATCTTGATGGAACCGTAACTCAATATATTCGTAAAAATTATCACGGGACAGTGATAGCAAGTGGCGGTTATTCCGCACAAACTGGAGAAGAAACGGTATTACGTGGTGATGCTGATTTAATTGCAATTGGGCGTCCGTTTATTGCAAACCCAGATTACATTGAAAAAGTAAAAACCTCGAAAGCATTAACTGAATATAATGATAATATGTTAGCCGAACTAATTTAGTTCTAGTTTAATTTAAAAGTTAAAATGTCAGCATCTCAGTTATTGAGCTGCTGATACTTGTGCTAAGTAATGCGTGATATTTTTAATATCAGACGTGGTAAACTTTTCCTCAGTTGTTTGCAGGGTTTGTATACGGTCAATGCGAAACTCTCTATAACTTTGCCTTAATAGGCAAAAAGCGATTATGGTCCAAGTTTTCCCCCAATATACTAAGCTCAGTGGCTCTATAAATCGCTCACTAGCATCCTCTTTTGCATCAATATAACTTATCTTTAATACATTAAAAGATTGAATGGCCTGTCGTATACTTGCTGAAAAATCGCTGTGTGTTTGGTTTATATGAAAATCAGGCACTAAAAAAGGCATTGGATGATTTTGTTGTAAATGCTCAGGAATGATGGCTTCTATTTTTTCAAATGCGCTGGTGGCACTTTTGGCTAATGTTTTATCACTCCAAGCTTGCACCATTTTACTACCAAGCATCAGAGCCATGAGTTCATCAACTGAAAACATCAGTGGCGGTAACTCAAAATGGCTCGGTAATAAATAGCCAATACCGGCTTCCCCTTCTACAGGGATCTCTGACAATATCAAAGCTTGTATGTCCCGATAGATAGTGCGCTCTGAAACTTCTAATGTTTCAGAAAGCGTTTTAGCGGTAATAGCTAAACGACGACCTTTTAATAAAGTAACTAATTGAAATAATCGCTCAGCTTTACGCACATTATATCCTTATATAACTCGAATTTAGTTAATTTTATGAGGCCTGATTTTGGCTGTCACATTGACTTTGAGCCAGTATATCTAAATGATCTAATATAACAGAGTCTTTTTCGATACATTCCATAAACGTTTGGCAAAATGATGAATCATAAAATGCTTGTTGTGCTAATTGCGCTTGCTCTAAGCTCTCCCAGTAAACGATATCAGTATAAGTTGCAGTTGACTTACTTTTACATAATGAACGATACAACATGCCTGGTTGTTCATTTAGAAACTTTTCAAATTCATTATTTGATTTTAAAAAATCAGCATCTGTTACATTTTCATTAAGTTTAAAGTGTACTATTTCAACAGCCTGTGCCATCTTTCTCTCCTTCGATTAAGTGAGTGACAAGTGTAACTGAGGCTACTGACAATAAGTGTCAGGAGTGATTTTTTTAAAATAAAAATTAAGGAGGGGCGTGCGAAGCTAGGTTTATACATGGCTAAATCTATAAAGTTTCATTCAGGATAAATAAACGTATTTATTAACCTTTCCCTGCAAACTTGGCTAAATCTCTGACTGCATCATGAATGACTACTATATTTCGGTTAATTTCTTCACATGTAATACTTTGCTCTTCTACAGCCGTTGCAACTTGTGTCATATGACTACTAATATTGTCAATTCCGGAGGTGATTGTTGTTAAAGAGTTGTATGCTTCTTCGCTTTTGCTAACAGTTGACTGAGTTTTTATTACCCCTTCAGATACTTTGGAAACTGCACTTTTAACCTCTTCTTGTAATTTGCTAATAAGGCTACTAATTTCTTCAGTTGATGCTCTCGTTTTTGATGCTAGCCCCCTTACTTCATCGGCTACAACAGCAAACCCTCTTCCTTGTTCACCTGCTCTAGCGGCTTCTATGGCAGCATTAAGAGCAAGTAAGTTAGTTTGTTCTGCAATCATATTGATAGTTTCAACAATACTGCTGATGTTTTCACTACTAGTTGCAACTTCTGATATCGCATCGCTTGCTAAAGTTATTTCTGTCGATAAAGCCTTAATTTCCAGGACAGCATGAGAAAGAATTTTTTGTGTCTCTTCAGCTGAAGATACTGCATCAGTTGCATTATCAGCCGATTTTGTTGCTAAATTTGAAACTTCCCCTATCGTCGTTGACATTTCATTCATTGCTGTTGCTACATTTTCTATTTCAGTACTTTGTGTTTGAGTATTGGTTATAATTAAATTAGAGCGATCAACTAGGGCTTGCTCTATTTCTTTTCGACGTTGAGACATAAAGTTGATGGATTCAGCCACAGTATCATTTTCACTACGTTTGTTCATGCAAGCACTGAAGTCACCTGCGGCGATTGCAGTGCAAAGTTTATTTATTTGTGAATATGAAGAACCAACTCTTGCTAAGCTCGCTTCCATTGCTGATATTTCATCATTTCCTGTTGACTGGCTGAATGAGATTGAAGATAAATCACCGATTGCAATGTTTTCAGCCATTATCATGACTTTATTTATTCTAGAACTAATTGATTTTACAAACCATAAAGATAAGGCTATCAGCAATAATACACAGACAATTGCGAAGATACTTGTTTTAATAAATAGTTGACGTATGGGACCTATAACTTGCTCTTCTGGCTCTGCAAGTATGACTAACCAATCTCCTGTCTTAATAAAGTCACTGGCAAAATAAAAAGTTTGATCCGTTATTGGATCTTGTAATAATTTAACGTGTTGCTTCTCTCTGTTTTGATAAATTGTTGTGAAATGGTTTTTAAATACTGAATTAGCAATGGATTTAGTTTGTAACTCGAGACCTTTAAGCGTGGTTGAAATAAAGTTGCCATCTCGACTGATCAAAAAAATCTCTCTATTGGTCTGTTGTTTTATTTTTAGCAGGTAAGTTTCAATATCAGTCAAGGAGCGATCAACACCACCAATTCCTAAAAACTTTTTGTTTTTTGTAATTGGGTAGCTTTGCTCAACAATCATTTTACCTTGATATATATAAGGTTCAGTAACAAGTGCTTGTGGTGTATTCGTTTTTTCGAATAATTGCTTTACGCCATTATAATAAAGGCTAGATCCCATATCCGCTAAAGGTGCGACAGCTAAATCATTATTATCATCTCTGTACCAATATGGGAGGAATCGGCCTGATTTATCAGTCATTTTGTCGATATATTCAGTCGTGGTGTATTTAGAGTCTTGACCATTTATATTTTTTTCATAACCAAAATATGCACCTGTATATTCGGGAAACTCTTCTAAAATCCTATGTGCAAACTGACTTGACACAGTACGGTTGCCAAACATATTAACTTCTTGCGCTAAAACCATTATTTTAGCGGTTCTAACGGCATTTGCATTTCGACGTTCAATTTCTAATGCAACAACTTGAGCTGCTTGCTTAAGAGAAAATTCAGCCTGTTTTCGTGCAGATGAAAATGATGAGTTGGCTATCACTGCAACAATGGTCACTATGAACGCGATTGTGGGAAGAGTAAGATAAAGTAAAATTTTACCTTTTAGGCTATTGATAAATGAAATTTTGTGTGCAGCCATGAATATTTACATTTTTAGTCAATGAGTTAGATAAAGGCTAGTTTACAAATGATATTATTTCAAAGAAGTGTAAGATGTTGTGATCTAAAAATTAGATTATTCTGTTATTTTAAAAAGGGAAAGAATAATGTGGATCAAACCACTACAGCTTGAAGGTGATTTTGTTACTCTGGAGCCGCTTAATGAAATGCACATTAGCGATCTTGTTCTTGCGGTAAAAGATGGTGAAGCTTGGAGAATTTGGTTTGCTAATGTACCACACTTTGATGAGATGCATGACTATGTCAACGAAGCGATTAAAGGCAGTCAAACTGGAAATATAGCTTACGCGGTAAGGTGCAAATCAACGGATAAAATAGTCGGTACTACTCGATATTATAATGTTGAAAGCCAACATAAAAGGGCGTTACTTGGTTATACTTGGTATTGTAATTCAGTGAGAAGAACAGCCATAAATACAGAATGTAAATATTTATTATTACATAATCTATTTGAAAACTATCATGCTAATGCCGTTGAATTTAGAACGCATTATTTTAATCAAGCCTCTAGAAATGCCATTGAAAGGTTAGGTGCTAAACAAGATGGTATATTAAGAAATCATCAAATAATGAAAGATGGCTCCTTTAGAGATACAGTTGTTTATTCTATTATTGCGAGTGAATGGTTAGCTGTAAAATGTAATTTATTAAGTAAGTTAAATTAATTATGTCTTTGTTGTGCATATGTCGTTTTGAGTTACTTTAAAGACCACTTATTTATTAAGTGAGCTCTATGTATTTCAAATGCATACCAAAAGTTATCTATTGGCTTTTGGTGTGTTTGATAAAACTCTTTATTAAATGCGGCATGCCACTTTGTTTTTAACAGACTATGTTTTGTTGCCATAAGTTTATGGTCTAACTGCAATTCTTTACTTAGATATATACCTATTTTCCTATCAATTACAAAGCCATCTAGTTTGCCATTAGCAACAAATTTTAAGCCTTGTATTGGTGTAAGGTTTAACGAACTTAATACATTTTTATCTTCTAATATTTTTCGTACTACATAACCTAAAGGTGCAGACAATCCATACTTTGCTAAAGGATAATATACAGAAAGGTTTAACCCATTTTTATTAATTAACAGATGTTTAGTTTTGTCTAAATCGAACGGTCCATTTTTTTGAATGAAAATAGCGTATTCACCTTTAAATAGATAAGCCTGTTTGGATTTTTTTATTTTAGGGAACGCAAATACTTGGCTTCTTTGTTGTGTTTGTATCATTGCTAATAAGGCATTAGCTTGGTTTTGTTTCACTAATTTTTGGCACCGTAACCAAGGTTTAGTTATAAATTTAACCGTTATTCCCGCATCTTTAGCTGATAATGAAATCAAATCTAACATTAAGCCTTTTGGTTGTTCATTGTTTGAAGTAGAAAAAATATAAGGGGGAAAGTTTCGATCCTCATAGCAAAAAGTAACTTCTAATGCATGAAGCGAAAATGAGGTTAGTAATAATAAAATACAGGCTATTTTCATTATTAAATTTTTTAGTGATTGTTTATTTATTTTAGCTGATGTTTCTGTGTTGTGGATGTAAACATGAAAGAGCTAATTATATGTGAGTTATCAAGAGCATTGAAATATATAAATTTCAATTGCGATGCAATATGCAAATTTACATGTTTAACGTATATTTTTATCAATAATATCAGTAGATTATTTCTGGACTGGTTTTTGAATAAGCTCTTATTAAGAAAGCTGATTAAATTACAATTCAAAAATAGGTTATTGAATATGAATCTAAATATATGGCAGTTAATATGCTTGATTATATTTTTAGGCTGTAGTGCAGTCAATACATCAAAAATAGACAACTCAAATAAACACAGTAATGTACAATTTAGTAGAGATATATCAACTTATATTTCTATTTTACCTGAAGATTATGGATTTAGTTCTAGTGAGGTATATTTGAAGATTTATACATCAGATAAACGCGTTTTATTTGTAGGGAAGCTTGCAAAAATGAAAGCTTTTTCTTTAGAACTCCCTCAAGTAATAGATAAAGTTTATTTTGAATTATTTTCAGAAAACCCGGCTGAAAAACAATTTAAGGGAGAGATCAGATTATAAGTTGATTTTTATTTTGTTATAAATCACATGTAAATACAGTGTAATAAACTTGTTTTGAATACGTATGCATCATATGTATTAATTTCCCCCTCCTCGTTAGACTGATTATTGAACAGATAAAGGAAGATGTTTCACTCTTTTATAAAAACAATAAAACTTGGAAAATAATGGGGTTCAAAATTCATGTCTAAATTCAAACCAACATCCTTGATGGTGGCATTAATATCTGCAGGGTTATGTTCACCTTTGGTATTTGCTGATCAAGACGTAGTTAAAAAAGCAGATAAAACAAATTCTGAACAATCTGATATGGAAGTTATTGAAGTATCGGGTTTTAAACGTAGCCTGATCCAGGCTATTAACCAAAAGCGGTTTTCCGATACTGTCAGTGAGCAATTATCTGGTGACGATTTAGGGGCACTTCCAGATGTCTCAATGGCTGACGCATTAACGCGTTTACCTGGTATTTCGGCCGTGCGTACAGGTGGTCAGGCTGCACAAATCAATATTCGAGGTATGTCGGGTGATTTTGTTTTCTCGACTCTAAATGGGAGAGAGCAAGTATCAACTAGTGGTTCTCGCAGCATTGAGTTTGATCAATATCCTTCAGAGCTTATTTCATCGGCTGCGGTTTATAAAACACCTAAAGCATCTTTAATTGAAGGCGGTATTGCTGGTACGGTTGAATTAACAACTGCCAGTCCACTATCTAATGACGAAAAACATAAATTTAATATTAATACTCGTATGATGTACAACGACCGAGCATCTGAGATCCCTGATGCGACGGAGCTGGGTCATAGGTTTAGCCTTTCATATCAAGGTAAATATCTTGATGATACTTTAGGTGTCGCTGTGGGTTATGCTCGCTTGTTACAGCCTAGCGTTGCCTCACAATTTATTGGTTTTGACTATAGTGAACACAGAGATGTTGATGGGTTAGATAATGATACTAATGGTTCTGAAGATGATCCTGCAGATGAATATCTCAGTAACGGTTTTGAGCTGCAACATAAAGGCGGTGAAGAAGTTCGTAATGGCTATATGACAGCGATTGAATGGGCGCCAATTGATAATTTTACGCTCAAAGCTGATGCTTTCTATTCTACATTTGAGAAGGAAAATTTCGCCCGAGGTTTTCGAGTTATGCTTGATCCCACGCAATCAGCAATCGCCAATCCAATTTATGATGGCAATGCGATAATTGGTGGTAATTTTAACAGAACTAAAGCCAGCTCACCCCATGTTGAAATTGTCAACGATGATAATACGGAACATGATCAAATTGGTAGTTTTGGCATAAATGCTGATTGGCAGATAACAGATAGATTTTCTGCTACTTTTGATGTTTCACATTCTAATGCAAAAAGTGATTTCAGAAATGGGTTGTTATGGGCTTTAGTTGCTGAGGATGCCAATGCTGAAGTACCAGTGCTTGATAAAAATATTTCAATTTCATATTTATTAAATGGTTCTGATTTACCAGATGTTGGATTTAATCAAGCAGCAAGATTTTCAGATATAGATCGTGTTTTACTGAGTAAATATGGTATTTATCCGTATCAGAATGAAGATGAACTCAGTGCGGTTCGTCTTGATCTTAAATATGAATTAGAAGATAACAGCTTCATCAGTTCGGTAGAAGTTGGTTCACGTTACTCTGATAGAACCTATTCAAGTAATCGTTCTATGTTTGAGTACGGTGATGGCGGGGCGTTTAGCTCAGTTGAAACTCCGTTAGTATTGACAGAAGATATGGTTGAAATCGTAAGCTTTGAAGGTGAATTTGCACATTTTCCTGATTACTTATCAATTGATCTCGACAGTGCACTAAATGCCTGGTTCCCTGACGGTATACCACAACCCGTTCAAACTTGGGGTGACACTGCTCCTGGTGTGATCAATGGTGCGGCCACGGGTAATAATTCAGAGTGGACAATGCTGCAAAGTGGTGAAGTATACGAAAAAATATTTTCAGCTTATATGATGGCTAATATTAATACTGAATTAAACGGTATGACGGTAACAGGTAACCTGGGTGTTCGTATGGTTAAAACTGATCAGTCGGCCACAGTATTACAGGATGTGGGTGGTGATGTTACTCTCGGTGCGCAAAATATTACCGATGACGTGGGTTTAATTAACAACAACTATCGTCCTACTATCCAAGGAATTTCATACACAGATTACTTGCCCTCTATTAATCTTAACTTCCATTTAACGCAGAGTTCACAATTACGTTTTGCTGCAGCAAAAGTGATGTCACGCCCAGCTATTAATCGTTTGGCTTCAAATGCCAGCTATTCAATCAACGAAGATATATCGAGTTCAGATACTGGTGAGATCACAGGCTCTGCAGACAATAGTCCACATTTGCGCCCGACTTACGCCACTCAGTATGACATTTCTTACGAGCAATACTTTGAAGAAACGGATGGCGCTTTTGTTGCTGCTATATTTTACAAAGATATAGGCTCTTTCATTCAATCAACTCAAATTGAAGAATTTGATTTTGCTGCTAACGGTTTTAATGTGCCTACAACGGTTGATATTGAAGATCCGATCACAGGCGAACAGTTAAGTGTCGACACTTTTAATGGTTCATTTAGCACAGCGGTGAATAATGAAGAAGGCGGTTATATTCGTGGTATTGAACTGGCTTATACACAAATATTTAGTTTTTTGCCTAGTATCTGGTCTGGTTTAGGGACCAACGTCAACTACTCATATACCGAGAGTGAGATTTTGCGGATCACAACCTCAGGTGAAGTTGTTGGACCTCAACCAATAGCTGGTTTATCTGAAAATGTTTTTTCTGCGTCATTGTTCTGGGAATACCAAGGGTTTGAAACTCGTTTAAGCATGCGTTATCGCGATGAGTTTGTTTCTGAGCAGTGGGGTGTTAATGAGCAGGTTGTGAATTTTGGTAGCGAAACGGTTATTGATTATCAGGCTTCTTATCAATTTACAGATAACCTAAGCACAGTATTTCAAATTAATAACCTAACTGACGAACCCACTAAAAGCTACTTTGGCACCGAGCTTAAAACGGGTACACAGCAATATTTTGGCCGCCAATTATTCTTAGGTTTTACCTACTCAATGTAAACAACAAAAAGGTCATGATCTCAGTAGAACGTGACTAATAAAAATAAGATTGCAGGAGATTTTTCATGTTTAAAGATATAAATAAGCTACAGCTCTCAAGTGTCGCTATATCCATTGCTGTCCTTTTGGGCTGTGGTAGTTCAAGTGACAGTGCACCAGGTGAGATATTATTAACGTGTAATACGCCCATGGTGCCCGATGCGGCAGGTGCTATGTGTATTGCGCCAGTGGCAATTCAGTGTCCACTGCCTACAGTGCCAGATGAAAATAACGAAATATGTGTTATTGGTTTAGATCCCAATGCTGCCATACCTACAATTTTTCCCTCAGAAAATCAGGCTGTATTATTTTATAATCGCCCAGATGATAAAGACAATACGACGAGTAATGTCAATTACGATAATTACCGCCTCCATACTTGGAATGATGATACCTGTAATGCTTATGGGGCTGAGTATAGTGAAAGTGACTGGAATGATGGTCATAAATTCACAGGTATCGACCCTGTTTATGGTGCTTATTGGCAAATTGACCTATTAGAAGATCATAACGGTTGTGGTAATTTTATTATTCATGACGGTGATGATAAAGAGCTTGGTGGTGGCAATAAAACAATGCCGTTAAATCAAGATGATCCGGACTATATTCGCATGAACTTTACCATTTCTAAAAATGGTGATGTTTTTGAATACCCTATTGCCAGTTTAGGTGAACAACCCTTACTAATAGAAGAGATAGCGGCACATTGGATAGACAGTAATACTCTTGTATGGGATATCGCAAGCCTCGATGCAACAAGCGTTAAACTACACTATAGCCGTGATGCCAGTCTTGAAATTGACCCAGATACAAAAATGCTTAATGGCACGGTAATCACGTTAACCAGTAGCGAGCTTAATGATACTCAAAAAGCAATCGCACCATTAGTAAATGAATGGTTGGCATTTGAAGGTGAATGGAGCTCAGAAGAAGCCAAAACAATGCTTAAAAGCCAAATCGCATTGGCAGCTTATGATGCTGATGGTCAGTTAATAAAAGCAACCTTTATTCAGGCTGGCAAGGTTTTAGATGCCCTTTATACTTCAGGTGATAATGATGCCGATGAAGCGGTATTAGGCGTTAACTATGTTGATGATAAAATTGAGGTTGCTGTATGGGCACCAACAGCACAAACCCTTAAACTCAATGTTTATAATAGTGATAAAACATTGGCTAATAGCATCGATATGGTTGAAAGCAGTGCTACTGGGATCTGGTCGTATAATGGAGATGTTAGCAGCCTAGACCGTCAATTCTATAAATTTGATATGAGTGTTTATCATTCACAAAATACGGCAATTGAACAGTTAGAAGTAACAGATCCGTATTCAATCAGTTTATCAACCAACGGTGATTACAGCCAGTTTGTTAACTTGAATGATGAGTCACTTAAGCCTGATGGTTGGGATGACCATGTTGTACCCACAATTACTGATCCAGAAGATGCGATTATTTACGAAGGGCATATTCGTGATTTCAGTGTATCAGATAGCAGCACCAGCGAAGCTAATCGCGGGAAATACTTAGCATTTACAGAAGATTCAACGCCAGTAAAACATCTAAATACACTCGTAGAAAATGGCCTAACGCACTTTCAATCGTTACCATCAAATGATATCGCGAGTATTAATGAAGGCAGCTATAAAAAAGTTAATATTACAGATACGGTTGGTGACTTATGTCAGCTAAAACCTGATGCTAAAGTATGTGTGAGTGAAGATGAATCAACCATTATTACTGATGTATTCGCTAGTTATTCTCCGTATACCAATGATGCACGTGATCTAGTTGAAGTTATGCGTGAATTTGATGATTTTAACTGGGGTTATGATCCAAAGCACTTCAATGCGCCAGAAGGGAGCTATTCTTCAAATCCTGACGGTGTTGCCCGTATAGTTGAAATGCGCGCTATGAATATGGCATTACATGATGTTGGTTTACGGGTGGTGATGGATGTTGTTTATAATCATACTAATGCAGCTGGTTTATGGGACAACTCAGTATTAGATAAAGTGGTACCTGGTTATTATCATAATCGTGATATCACTACCGGTGAAGTTATTCAGTCAACTTGTTGTAATGATACAGCCCTTGAACATCAAATGATGGACAAGTTAATGGTTGATTCGTTGCTAAACTGGACGACTAACTATGCCGTTGATGGATTTCGTTTTGACTTAATGGGTCATGGTACCAAAAATCAAATGATAGCAGCTCGAGAGTCAGTACAGGCGGTTGATCCGGATAATTATTTTTATGGTGAAGCGTGGGACCCATTATATCAAGGCGGTGATCGTGGTTTAGTGCATGCACACCAAATGAACTTGGCGGGTTCTGAAATAGGCACTTTTAATGATCGCTTACGCGACCGTGTTCGTAATGGCGCATTATTTATTACCGATGGCGACTTGAATGACCAAGATATTATTCGATTGGGTATGGCGGGTACTTTAGCAAACTACACACTTAAATCCTCAAGTGGCACAGCAAAAGAAGGTCGAAGCTTTTCACCTAGTGCTTATGCCCAAGATCCCGCCGATATTATTAACTACATTGATAAGCACGATAATGAAACTTTATGGGATAAGTTACAACTGAGTTTACCATATGAAATGACATTATCTGATCGTGTACGTGCTCAAAATGTGGCGCAGTCAATTGTACTAATGAGCCAAGGTATTCCGTTTATGCAAATGGGCAGTGATTTACTTCGTTCTAAATCACTAGATAACAATACTTATGACGCAGGAGATTGGTTTAACCGTGTCGATTTCGAAATGAGTAGCAATAACTGGAATGTAGGTTTGCCGCTTAATAAAGGTAATTTATCGGATGATGAGCTGGTGGCATTTTCCTCTAATCCACAAACCAGTGTTTCGCAAGATAACATCTTATTTGCTTCAAATATCTTTAATGAATTTCTTAAAATTCGTAGTCAAAATAAACTACTACGTTTAACCACAAAAGAAGACATTATTAGTCGTGTTGGTTTTCATAATATCGGAAAATCACAGACTCAAGGCTTAATTGTAATGAGCATTGATGATGGTCTTGCTTCAATCGAGGGCGGGGTTGATTTAATCGATATAGATGAGAATGTTGATGCCATTGTTGTAATCGTAAATGCGAGTTCTCAAGAGCAGTCACATAACATTGATATAGCAGTTGGTTTTGAATTGATTGCAAATCAGACAAATTCAGCAGACAGTGAAGTTCAGGCTGCAAGTTTTACTGACGGGACCTTTAAGGTGCCGGCTTTAACAACCGCTGTTTTTGTAAAGCCACAAGGTGAGGTGCAAGGTATTGGTTTATCAGCCTTTGCTACAGCAGGTGCGCCAGATGTTGTGCCATTTGGCGATACAGAAGTATTTATACGCGGTGGCATGAATGGTTGGAGTACTGACGATCAACTTGTATATCAGGGGGAAGGTATTTATGAAGTTGAAATTACTTTAACAGCTACCAATTATGAGTTTAAGATTGCCTCTGAAGGTTGGGATATTGTAAATATTGGTGGTGATTACACCTTAGTTGAAAATGAAGCTGTAACGATAACCTCTGGTGATGGCAATATGAAATTCACTCCAAGTAAAGATGGCACTTATATTTTTACTATTGATGCCAATGATACAGCGGCGCCTATTATTACCATAAGTAATGAAGATGTTTATGCTGATACAAGTATTTATGTTCGTGGAGATATTAATGGTTGGGGTGAAACTGATCCTATGATGCATATTGGTGCTAGCATTTATAGTGCGACAGTGAGTATTTCGCAAGGTGGAGATAAATCATTTAAAGTAGCTTCAGCTGATTGGAGCACGGTTAACTTAGGGGCTATTGATACTAATGTAGTTGAGAATCAATGGTCAGAGTTATTATCGGGCAGTAACGACAACTTTAATTTTAACTTTGATGTTGCCGATTATACCTTCTTAGTTGATGCTGCTGATTTTGATAACCAACTTGTAAGCATATTCAAGTCAAAGTTATTTGGTGAAACTACGATATATATCCGAGGTACTATGAATGACTGGAGTACTGATAATGCCTTGGTATACCAAGGTAATGGTACTTACAGTACCACCTTAAACTTGAATGCTGGTGATTACATGTTTAAGTTTGCTGATAGTGATTGGAGTACATTCAATTTTGGCGGTAACGATGCAGTTACACTTGGGCGTAATTATACTCAAATAGAGTCGGGTGGTGGCGATATTCCACTTACGATTATTGAGGAAGGTAGTTATACCTTTACGATAACGGGGCCAGAATTGAATTCTCCAACCCTAAAAGTAAGCCAAAACTAAACATTTTACTTATGAGTTATTAACTTTAAAAATGCCCAGCAATTGCTGGGCATTTTTTTAACATCGTTGGTAATAATTAAAGTTAAAGCACCATAGCTGCAATCCAGCCAAATATTAGTAAAGGAATATTAAAGTGAATAAAGGTTGGTACGACTGAGTCCCAAATATGATCGTGTTGGCCATCAACATTTAATCCTGAAGTTGGTCCAAGTGTTGAATCAGATGCTGGAGAACCCGCATCACCTAACGCACCAGCAGTACCAACTAAAGCGGCAGTTGCCATTACAGAAAAACCTAACTCTAAACATAAAGGCACAAATAGAGTCGCAATAATAGGCACTGTAGAGAATGAACTGCCAATACCCATTGTTATTAACAATCCAACTAATAAAATAACAGCCGCTGCTAATGGTTTATTACCCTCCATAAAGCTTGCTGCACTTTGCACTAGGCTTGCAACATCGCCAGTGGCTTTCATAACAGATGCAAAGCCTTGGGCTGAGATCATAATAAAACCGATCATTGCCATCATGGCAACGCCTTTAGTGAAAAGGTCAGAGCTTTCGTCCCATTTAACAGTACCAAAAAGAGTGAATACTATTACGCCAGTTAAGCCACCTAAAATCATAGAGCCACTAATATTTTGTGCAGCTAAAGACAAGCTGATGGCTAATAAGCCAATAAACATGACTTTTGATTTGTTTTCTATTTTTACTGAATTTAATGTGATTTCTGTTTTTGTTTCATAAATACGTTTTTTTTTGTAACTAATAAAAATGGCAATAAATAAGCCAATAACCATACCAATAGCGGGGATAATCATCGCCATTGGCACTTGTGTATTTATTATTTCTAGGCCATTTTCAGCTAAGTTTTTATGAAGAATATCGTATAAATAAATACCACCAAATCCATAAGGTAAAACCATATAAGAGGTCGCTAAACCAAACGTTAAGACACAAGCAATGGCACGACGATCTAATTGTAATTTATTTATGATAATTAACAGTGGCGGAATTAAAATAGGTATAAATGCGATATGAACCGGGATCACATTTTGTGATGAGACAGAACATAATAATATAACGGTTAATAGTGTAAAACTGAGCAATGTTTTTGATTGATCGGAATGAGAGTTTTGTACTTTAGATAATAATTTATCAGCTAAAATAGTGGTTAATCCAGATTTCGAAATAGCAACGGCAAAAGCGCCTAACATGGCATAACTTAAAGCAATTTGTGCGCCGCCCGATAAACCTTGATTAAAAGCATCTAACGTTTTCGTTAAACCTAAGCCTGCAACTAATCCAGATACAATGGCGCTGACTGTCATCGCGACAATCACATTCACCCGAATTAAGGTGAGTATTAGCATTAATAATACGCCTAAAATCACAGCATTCATTATTTTCTCTTTATTTATTATCGACTCAATGCAATATCTTCTCAAACATTGCTAGTCGTTTTGATACCCTTGATTTGAGCGGGCATTGTATACAAATTTAAAGGAGGAAAGGTAGAATTACTTTATATGGTTGAATAATTGGAACTTTAAATTTGAATATTTTTATATCTATGGATTGTTATAAATATTAATCTAAATTGTAACTATGTTCATATAACTTATGGATTAATTTTTAAAAGTTCTATTTCAAAAATAAGTAACGAACCAGGTGGGACTTGACCTGTTTTGTTATTACCATAAGCTAAATGAGAGGGGATAAAAAAGCGAAACTTATCACCAATAACCATAAGTTTGATACCTTTTCGCCAGCCTGGAATCACTTGATTCAATTTAAAAGTAATTGGTCGACCTCGGGCCTTTGAACTATCAAAAACATCACCATTTAAGAATGTTCCGTGATAATGTACTGTAACTTGGTCATTACTTTTTGGCCTTACTTTACCTTCACCTTTGACAATAACTTTATATTGTAGTCCTGACATTTTTTCAATGACACTACTATCTTTTTTATTTTTCCTTAAAAATTTTTGACCTTTTGTAATGTTTTTTTCAGCTTCCAAATCGAAAGCATTTACTTGAACTGGGTGCATTACTAACATTAAAGTCATTAAGCTCCATGCAATAAATTTGTTCATATAGTTTCCTCTTTAATATTTAGTTCCTCTGTGTTTAGTTAAAGAACGGGAAAGTAACTAATTTAGTTTAATAATATTATGCTATAAAGCAAAATAAATATAATAATAAAGAATGTCATTAGGGGAAAAATAAAGATATACAGAAAGTGGGAGTTGAATGCTTAAGAAGTACCCAAATATTATAGGTTGAATATAAAGTGTAGTTTTAATTTATGAAACAATATTTTAGAAATGGTCGGAGTAACAGGATTTGAACCTGTGACCCCTTGTCCCCCAGACAAGTGCGCTACCAAACTGCGCTATACCCCGACTTTAAATTTAGATGTTTAAAATGAAACTAAGCATTGGGTGATGCTGACATCTGGCCGCTATATTACTTATCTTATGCGGAAAATCAACATATTAACTAATATATGAATTTGTTTGCTGATATTATAAACAGTTCTACTAAAAGCCACTCTAAACAAAGGTAAAGTGGCTAATTGATTCATTTTAGCTTTTAGTTGAATTAACCCAGTTATTAATTTCTAGTTCCATTTTATTTCTAATAAAAGGTTGCGCGGCTTTGTTTGGGTGAATGCCATCCGCTTGCATAAACTCTTTATCTATGGCGATATCATTCATGAAAAAAGGCAATAATCTGGTTTGGCTGGTCTCGGTCACTTTTTTAAATGAGTTAATGAACATATTACTGTATCTCGAGCCATAATTTGGTGGTATTTGAATTGTCATAACTGCGGGGATGGCACCAAAGTCACGAGTTTTTTCAATTAATTGTAATAAATTATTTTGTAATGACTTTATCGGAAAACCGCGTAAGCCATCGTTGCCACCTAATTCGATAAGTACAAAGTCAGGCTTCTGCGCCTTTAAAATAGCGTCTAAACGGCGTAATGCGCCGCCACTCGTTTCGCCACTAATGCTGGCATTTATTAATTCGATTGGTTGTTTTTTATCTTTATACGCAAGTTGTAACAAATGGACCCAACCTTGCTCTTGCTTTAGACCATAGCCTGCACTTAAGCTATCACCAAGAATAAGTACTTTTGAAGCTGAAAAAGCCCCAGTACTGACTGTTCCAAGACAGAATAAACATAAAAAACGAACTAAAATACGACTATAAGAACTTTGAATTTTTGAGTAAATCATATGACTGAGCTTTCACAATTAAATATTATTCAGGTAAGGGCATTATCTAAAAAGGTAAATACCCTTGCTGGCGAGTTACCTATCCTTAGCGACATTAGCTTTAATGTCAAGCCTGGTGAATCAGTTGCCATCGTTGGCGCTTCCGGTTCTGGTAAATCTACTTTGCTAGGATTGTTAGCAGGACTTGATGCTACCAATGAAGGAGAGATCTATTTAGATTCAGAACCT
>Ga0105355_10001657_pt1 | contig 20497 bp, 15 predicted proteins | sample GOMGulsemesocosm_2_FD_83508 | JGI IMG/M metagenome (GOLD analysis project Ga0105355, IMG submission 83508) | Methane-oxidizing microbial communities from mesocosms in the Gulf of Mexico - GOM9C Gulf of Mexico | ecosystem: Environmental > Aquatic > Marine > Cold seeps | place: Gulf of Mexico... | reverse complement strand
TAGCCTCTCTAAAAACAGTCGTAATCAAATAAAAAGAAGTAATAAGTTATTAGCCAAGTATGGCGAAATCACTTTTAATGTAATATTTAATCGGGAGTCACAACTAGAATTGCTTAATGAAGCACAGCAATGGCATACAGATAAGTGGGAAAATACAGCAACAGCCAGTGGTTTTACCAATACAAATTTTGTTAATTTTCACAAGAATCTAATTCTGTCCTCTTCCACATCAGCTCAAACTTTTGTTGCAAAATTAACGGTTAATGGAGAATTATTCGGTTGCTTATATTGTTTCGTTCAAAATAAAAGCGTCTATTATTACCTCAGCTGCTTAAAGCCAATGAAAGACAATAAGATTAAGCTGGGGTTAATGATGCATACCTTATTAATTGAATGGCTAATATTAAACAAAAATGAATATACAGATTACGACTTTCTTGCAGGAGATGTCCGATACAAACGCTCACTTTCGAGCGATAAAGATGAATATGCACAAGTAATCATCCAGAAAAACGTACTTAAATTTAAAATAGAAAATGCTGCGATACTGTTAAAGCGTCGAATAAAGCATACTTTTAAAAAACTACAGAAAACTATTAATTGATGTATGAGCACTATTAATAATTTTCTATAGCTATAATATGGAATATTAAGGTAAGTTTTTTACTAAAAAAGGCCCCAAAGTATTGGCAACCGGTAAAGGCAATTTTTTCCACATTTTAATCGCTAAATCAAACTTACTATTGCTTGGAGAAAGGTTAGGTAACTCTTCACCTTCAGGAACCCAGTGATACCAGTAACACTGCTGAGGCTCTGCTCCCCATTGCTTTTTAAAGCGATAAGTCCCCGCATCTATGGTTGAACGGCCGAAATCAAATTCTTTGCAGCCAGTTTCTATCGCATTAGACAAAATCTGCCAATATAAATACATATTTACAGAAATACGATTTGCGTAACTTAATGTACTTGCCCAAGGGATTTCTAACCGGTCCTTATGTCTAATTAAAAAGCCAGCGGAAACAGGCTTTCCTTGCCAGTAAACAATACATAGGGTGCACTGTTCTTGAAAAGAATTCAAAATATTTTTGAAAAAATTCTTACTGTATACCGGTGTGCCGAGATCTCGCATGTTTTCACAGAAAACCCGATAAAAGTCATCAAGAAGTTCTATCTTTCCAATTTTATGACTTACCCCTTCCTTGATTGGGCGCTTAATTTGTGAACGCCTTTTAGAGCCAATCAACTTGCCTAACGCATCTGGTGATTCAGGTAACTGTAGCACCATATTCACTTTATCTGTCACCGCTGTTAACTCAGAATCGATTCGGGCAGCTTTCTCTCTATATTGTACATGGCTTACTTTGTTTTCAGCCGCTTGCACTTGAAGTTGATCATTTAATTGAGTTGCTATGGCAGAATTATCGGCAATAACACCGCCATAATTAAAAAATGGCATTGAAACAATATAATTACCAAAAAGTTTACTTTTTAAATTAACACTGGGTAATACACCACAAATATCATTATTTTCATTTACGGCATAAAAGTAATAACACTTATGACTAAAAGTATTTTCAATCAAGCTCTTCCATGAAGACAAATGATAAACAGATGCATCTGGATGGCCATCAACATAGGCATCCCACTTTTCTTGATTGTTACTATCCAGTAAATGGATAGATATATTTGACGTCTTATTCTCTAACATAACCTTCCTAAACAAATTATGGTTCTAATTCCTTTCACCAACAATACTTATCGCTTCAATCAGTTGCTGAATTTGCGAAATTTCAGGGATATAAGGATAAGGTTTTAATTTTGCCTTCTCTCTACTAATATACCAAGGATTTCTTTTGCTAAATTCATTGGGATACAAAAAGTCACCAACCATTGTATTGTTTTTGATTGATACTTTACTCGCCTTTTGATGAGCTATAATAACATTCGCTCTTTTTCTGTCTAATAGAAAAAGGTTATTCGTAATATCTATTCGGTTAACTTCAAATTTATTTTTTAGTTTTTCCAAGCCATAGGAAATTAACTGGCTATTAGAACTATTATTTCCTTGTTGTAAAATACTATCGCTTATAATTAGCTCCCCATAATTTGCGACATCAATAAGTCGGCTATCTTTTGCATTAAGTGATGTCAAAATACTGTTTTTAACTACCGTTTTTCTCGAACGTGATTTCAAACCACTGCCTTCTTTACCTGTTGCTAAAACCTGAGAGTAACTAAAGACAAACTCTCCTACATTGGCATAAATTGCATGAGCATATCCTCTACCAACAGCTTTTCCACCAAGGTTTTCAAATTTAGAAAATTCGATATGTAAAAAACCATCATAATTAGTAGTAGTCATGATACCCGACTGGCTGTCATGAGCATATAAATCTCGAACCGTTAGGTTTTTTCCTTCAAAACGGATACATGCTCCATTTAAATCCTTTACATAAATATTTCTACATTCAATATTTTCAACTAAGACATTATCACCGGCTAAAACCAGAGCCGCTTTACCATCAATAGCAGCATCATCAAAGATGACATTTTTTTCACCGATAATTTCGATGTTACTAGCCTTTGTGTATAAGCCTTTGGTATAAGTCCCTGCTTTCAAATAAACTTGGCTACCGTCTTTAATAGAGCTTTTAGCATCTTGTAGAGAGTTGAATACTTTGCCATCAACAAATACTTGTTGAGAAAAGCAGCTAAAACTAAAAACTACTAAAAGATTAAAAATAAACTTCATATTATTATTCTCATTACAACGTATTAATTAACGCTGCGCTACAGATACCATATCAACAATCGCGTTTATAGCTTGAGTTATTTCAGCTTCAGTATTATAGATCCAGAAAGAAATCCTTAATGAAGGCTCTGCATTCATTTGCTGATGTAGTGGTTGGGCGCAATGAAAACCAGACCTAACACATATACCATGCCTATCACTTAAGCCCCGCGCTATTACATGAGGTGACACTCCTTTAATGTTAATACTATATGGCCCTCCTGAAGCATCTCCAGCTAGGCCTAATATTCTCGCATTTGGAAGTTTTGACTTAATTTCATTTTCGGTAAACTTAGCTAGCCGTTGAAACTTCTCAGTTACCTTATCCATGCCAATTTTAAGTAAAAAATCTACCGCAGCCCCTAAACCAACAACACTTTCAATTGCTGGCGTTCCTGCTTCAAACTTCCAAGGGGCATTTTTAAGAGTCACTCCATTTGAAGTGACGTCTTCAATTGTCGAGCCCCCTTTTAAAAACATGCCCATCGCTTCCAATAGTTCAGCTTTACCGAAAAGAACCCCTACGCCAGTGGGAGCACCAAGTTTGTGTCCACTAAACGTAAGAAAGTCACAATCTAAGTCGGCTACATCTATCGCAATATGAGGAGCCGACTGTGCCGCATCAATCAAGACTTTAGCGCCGTATTGATGAGAAATTCTTATGACCTCTTTAATATCAAGAATGTTGCCGGTGACATTAGAAACATATGATAGGCTAACCAAACCAATATCACCATTTTCCAGTTCATTGATCAGCTCGCTTAAATTGAGTTTGCCACAACTATCAACAGCTAAGCGGTATACATCATCACTCCAAGGCAAATAATTCGAATGGTGCTCACCGTAACTAGACACTATCCGCTTACCGTTCAATTCATAACAACGAGCAATTAAATTAAAGGCCTCCGTTGCATTCCTAACAAAAATAATTTCATTCGATTCTGCGTTTATAAAGTGTGAAATAAGTTCACGTGCCCCTTCATAAGCTTCAGTCGCTTCGTCTCCGAGAAAATGTACTGAACGATGAATATTTGCGGTATGCAATTGAAGGATATTATTAACCGCATCAATCACACATTGAGGCTTTAGTGCTGTTGCCGCACTATCTAAATAAATTAAAGGAGTTCCACATGGCGCTAAACGTTGCAATATAGGGAATTCAGTAGAAATATCATCTAGATTAAGCATATAAAGTATCCTTTTTCTTTTTAAATGCTAGATATTTACCGCTTGTTTCAGGAAGAATAAAAGCAACTTCTTTAATTTTAAAAAGGCACTCTTGACCAAATAGCCTAGTTAAACTTTTGCCTATAGACTCTTTATCAACCAAGCCTCTGCAAACTATAGTTACTTTAAAATTAGTTTTTGTTACTTGCTCTACCTTAAAGTTCAGAATGTTTTCATCCTGATAAAAAATATTATGTAATTGCCGAACTGATATAAGCTCACCTTGTTCATTACAATAAACTTCCTGTGAACGTCCAAGTACTTTGATAACTTTAGGCTGATTATTATTTCCTTCACATGAAATAACCTTACCTATATCGCCAATCTCATATCGAATAATAGGCATAGCAAAATTATTTAAATCTGTGACTACTATTTTGCCAACACTACCTTCTGCTACAGGAGCATTATTCTCATCTAGTACTTCTAGATATACTAAATTTTGAAAAACATCGGTTGAACTATCATTAGTTATAGCACAGCCTATTGCACCAACTTCTCCAGTACCGTACACGTCACAAAAAGAGACAGAGAAAGCTTTTTTTATAACCTTTATTAACTCCTCACAAGCTAAACCACCATAAGGAATGATGACTTTTAAATGAGTAAATACTAAATGCCTCTCTTGAGCTCTACGTGCTAGCCAAAAAAGAAACTGTGGCAACCCTCTAAGTACTTTTATATTTTTAATTATTATATTATCTAGGTAGTCATCTAACTGTACTTGCATATCCGACCAAGCAGCCGTATTAATGGGTAAGACGGTATTTCGTTTCATGATAATTTGTCGTTCAACACGTCCTCGAAAGCTAGAAATTGTATCGGGACCAAACAGACTCCTATTTTTTATTTTCCAGTATAAAAAATATAAAATAGGCTCTGGCTCTGCATCAGCTAAACCACAAACAACATTACAAGCACTGGGAGGAATATCGATACCTTTTTGGCCAATAGGGTGCCCTGTAGCATAAAATAAGTTTAAATATTCAGCCGCTCTAAGGTAGTCACGTTTGCTAAAGTCTGTAACCACTGACATTTTTTCATTTGTTCCAGCGGAAGACAAATATTGCCAATCATATTTATTTGTCTTGGCAGTGACTTTGTCTGGAAAACCCACCCTGTAGGTTTTTTTCTGCGTTAAGGGTAATACCTTCAAAATTGAAAGGGCTGTTTCTGGTGAAATGTCTTCTATTATTATCTGCTGTTCTTTGAATATTGTTTGCCATTGTTCGACATGAGTTCCAGCAAAGTACAATAGTTTCGCAAGTTTACTATGCTGCTGTTTACTTCTATAGCTATAATCGCTTTCCTGAAATATCCTCATCTTATTATACAATGACCAGCACTTAGTCTTAGAACATAGCTCCATTAGTGGCATCAATAGTCTTGAAATAAAAAAAGTCACTGTATTACCTTAAGAGAAGTAGTCTCTCTTATAATGAACTTAAATAGATATATTTATCATAACGCCCATGACTAACATTAACGCTTTAAACATGGTACATTTACACTACGATAATTTTACTTAAAACTCTATTTAAACAGCTTAGTTTGATTTAGAGAAAATTAATAATTTCTGCTTTATTATGCTTAATCTTTTACTATCTCTTATATACAAGTACACCTATTATAAATCGGGTGAATATCCATTAAGCATTCTCTATTATCATCACATATTTGCTCAATTTGAAAAATACCACCCTGATGACCTGTGTGCACAAGCATTTGATCGACAAATAAATTTTTTGAATAAAAAGTTTAACATCCTTCCAATGAATGAAGCGGTAAATTTACTTAAACAAGGTAACTTGCCGCCTAAAGCTTTGGTTATTTCTTTTGATGACGGATACCTAGACAACTATACAGTTGCAGCTCCTATTTTAGAAAAATATCATTGCCCTGCTACGTTTTTTGTTTCTACTGATGGCGTTGATAAAGGTTATCTATGGAATGATGTAATAGAACAAACAATAAAGAAAACGTCATCCAAATCGATATCAAAAAACATCATAGGAACAACAATTTCCTTAACAAACGACACAGAAAAAATAGCCGCTTTTCATAAAATTGTTAACACACTAAAGTTTTTTGATAAAAAAGAACGAAATGAAAAAATATTATTATTGTCAAAAGAATTAAATGTACATGACTTTTCTAGATCAATGATGGATCAGCTACAGATATTAGCCTTACATAAGCAAGGGTTCACAATTGGTGCCCATACTCATAGCCATACCATTTTAACTACAGAAACAGACAATGAGTGTAAATTGGAGCTTTCGACCAATAAAAATCACCTTGAAAACATAATTAGCTCACCTGTTGATTTTTTAGCATTCCCCAATGGACTTTTTCAACGAGACTTTAACCAATCACATTGCGATATAACTAAAGAGCTGGGCTTCAAAGCTGCATTTTCTACCAATGATGGCGGTGCAATAAGTTCTACTGATATTTATCAAATCCCTCGTTTTATGCCTTATCGCAAACAACTCCCTTTATTTGTACTATCAATCGCTAAAATAGCAGGTGAACATGTCTAAAACAATTTTAATGGTAGCCTTTGATTTTCCACCGAGTAATGCTGCTTCCGTACAACGAACACTCAAGTTTTTTGAATATTTAAATGAGTTCGGCTGGACAACAATTTTACTTACAGCTAAAGCACACGCTTACACACTTGTTGATGATAACTTTGAAATAACATTAAATGAAAATCAATTTGTATATAGAGCAACTGCGCTAGATGTTCATAAACATTTATCGATAAAAGGCAAACACTTAAGTTGGATGAAAACCCCGGATCGTTGGGGAAGTTGGATCCCTTTTGCGATAAACCTAGGTAAGAAGATAGTTAATCGCCATAAACCAGATGTTATTTGGTCTACGTTTCCAACACCAAGCGCTAATGTTATTGCGAATCGCTTAGCTAAATATAGTAATAAGCCTTGGATCGCCGACTATCGCGATCCTGCACCTTATATACATACAACAAATGGAAAGTGGCTAGACCAAGTTCACAAAAAGATTGATAATTTGACATTTAAAAATGCACAAAAACTGGTCTTTGCTACCGAAGCATCAAAGGAGTTATATCAGTCTCATTACCAATGCCACGATAAATTTGAAGTGATTGAGAACGGCTATGATGAAAATAATTTTGTAAAAGCACAAGAGCTGGCCCCCTCACATACAAATATTTTTAATTGCAATAAATACAGCCTTTATTATGCTGGTGGCTTATATCCAAATGGAAGAAACCCACGACCAATATTTAAGACGATAGCTAAATTACGAAATAACAACATATTGTCAGAAAACAATTTTGAACTTATTTTTCAAGGAGCTGGCGATGGAAGCGAATTTTCTGAATTACTTGATGGGTTATCACTAACCGATGTTATTACATTTATCCAACCAACCTCTTTCTTACTTGCCTTAGTTAATATGACACGCGCCGATGCTTTATTACTCATTCAAGATTCTCGTTTTAACCTTCAAATACCAGGTAAGATTTTTGAATATTTTAGAACAGGTAAACCGTTATTAATAAAAACAGACCCTGCTGGCGCTACAGCCGCGCTTGGAAAAACACACCAACAAGGCTTTATTGTTGATAGCGATAAAGAAATTGAGCAAGCAATAATTAAATTACTTGCTAACAATAAAGAAGATATTAAGAGCGACGACGTTACAATTCACGCAAGAAAGTCTAAAGCACGATCATTAGAGGCATTACTAGACAACCTTTAATATAAGCGCATTAAATCTAAAATTTCATACATCAACATTTGCATTAGAAGTTTACTCCTCTATGCTTTGGTTAGAACTACATGTTGTCCTAACAGTAGAGGGATAGTTCAGGAGTCAATTATGACAAAACTCGTACTTAGACACGGTAAAATCTGTATACCTGTCTTAAAAAACACAGAAAGTTATTACGCTTTCAACTTACTCATTTTATTATTTTTCTGCGTATCAAATAAGATTTATGCAGACACTTTACTTGACTTTAATTTTGAAAATAATGAGTTAAATAAAGGATTCGGAAACTGGCAATATATAGATAAAGGCGCGAATTGCGACGTTTACGATGGTATCAACTTTTCAAAATTGTGCTCAACAATTAGCAACAATAAATTTTATCCTTATTACAACTTTCGCAATAATGCTCATATGGGGTGGCTACGATACGGGTATATTGATAGTAATGACAAATACTCAATAGCAGGGAGTTCGCTTAAAGTAACTTTAACAGGTGGAGCTTATCAAAAGAATTCAGGAGAAATTGGCTATTCTGGAGCCCCCATTTTTTCAAAAATCGACTTACAAGACTCGCCAGAAGATAATTTTGGGGATCCTGAGCAAGTACTTCCAGCTGCTTTTAGTTTCTATTATAAAAGTGAAAGTGCAACCACAAAATTTTCCGAATTACAGAACAAAAATAGGCTAACTCTCTGGGTATTAATGCCTAAATTGAATGAATCATTTGATTATTATCAAAAATCAAATTCCTTAGCTCGTCCAAATCAAACGTTTGGTCTGTACCCTTTCATCAATACTAGTTTACAAGGGCACTATTACCATAGTGTATCTAATATACCAATGGGGGGCTGGACTAAAATACAATTTGACGCACACCCTCAGCACCATAATAGTGGTTCAAACAATCCCTATAGTGCCTTTTCTGTTGGAGGATATGAATACCCTGGCGATGGTATTGCATATTTTAGCAACACAACAGCCTTATCGTTTGTTGCCGGATTTTCGAGCTATCAAAAATCGCCATATAGTTTTTATATTGATGAAATAAAGTCTAGCCTTGTACTATATGAAAATGACGAGACTATTAACAATCTTGCTATTGGTTACGATCAAACAAATAAAATCTTTGACGTAAGTCTATCAGATAAATATCGCTGTTTAGAGTGTGCTGCTAAATACCAAATAAGATATTCTTTTTCTCCAATCACCCAATCAAACTTTGAGCAAGCACATGTTCCACAGGAGACCATTAACTTTAATCGTACTCATAACAATAATGTCGGAGAAATAATCAAACCAAACCCTGGCTATAATAACATTTGGGCTGCTATTAAATTGCAAGCTGTACATACTGAGCAACTAGTCGACAATACAACCGTATATTTTGCAATTATTGACATTTCAGACCGTAGTAACATTGAACAAGAGTCCATTGACTTTCAAGAGCAATTAATCCCAAATATTGGAAAGATAAAAACAATCGACTTAATTAAAACCATTGATTATACAATTCACATCATTGACTACCCCCTTACTATTAAAACAAAAACAGTTGAGGAAGGCATTATAGGTCAGTACTTTTCAGACAATATTGAGTTTTTTGGTGGCATATCACCACATAACTTTACCAATACATCACCACTACCTACTGGTTTAACATTAGATAGTTCAGGAGTCTTATCAGGAATACCAGAGGAACCCGGAGAGTTTGAGCTATCTGTGCTGCTAAAAGATCATATAAATAACCAAATTAAGAGCAATGTAACCATATCCATTAAATCACCAGAAGACTTTATTGTAGAGAACTGTATTGGAATTGTTGATTTTGGAGAGCAATCGAGCTTAGATACAATTATTTCAAATGCTTTTGATGTCGTAATATCTGACAAATATACAGGGAATTTTAAGCAAGGAAAAACAATAACAATAGGCGAAAATGGTGGTTACGATTTCCAAGGGGTAGAGGGGAATGGTTTAACATTACTCACAGGTGATACCGTAAGGGCTATTTGGTATAATAATAGTGATATCAAAATCTCATTTACACCATTAATTAGCTTTAATGATTCTAATCGACGGAACCAAGCTCCAGCTGGTAAATGGTTTGATATGGAAGCTATCACAATTAATCCTAAGCAATATCACGTTAGCAATTATATTGTATCTTCTGAACAATCAAAATTTGCACCTCTAATCAATATAAGTGTCAATTATAGTAACAATAAAACGCTTATTTTAGATAAGGTCGAATATATAAGTACAAGTTTAAGTACAAATGACACGTGCTTAACACCTTATGCTCTTTCTCAGCCCCCAGAATCTCCTGTGGCTCCAAATGTATTGGAAAAAACTATTGTCGACTTCCATAAATCAGACTCTGAAAGCACGTTTTATTATGATGATTGGGCAACTATAATTAGAGATAAATATACAAATTATTATCAAGATGGCTTAACTATTACGATAGGCAGTAACGCTGATTATGACTTTCAAGGAGTCAGAGGTAGTGAAAGGCAATTCGAGGTTGACGATCAAATAACGGTATATTGGCAAAATATCAGTGAACAAACGATTAACTTCACCCCAAATATTAGTTTTACAGATCCTGATAGAAAATATAATGGAGACGTGGAGGGTTGGTTTAAAATGAATTCACTAGAAATTCTCCCCATGGGATACGGAACTTCGTCATTCACTGTAGACAGCTCTACTCAAGGAGCTTATTCATTAATTAACATTAATAGTAACGTATCATTCAATAAAAAAATTATTCTTGATAAAATAACATTATCTTCTTCTATTGAAGAATAATTAATTTTATTCCCCTTGTTCACCTTAAACTGATTGAACAGGGGGTTTAGCATTAGCAAAGTTAAATTTTTTATAATTGAGTACTTGCATATTTAAGGTGTAAGCTGACAAACCCACGTTTATAAACGGGAAACGGTCAGGTCTGAGTTATTACAGATTAACAACCTCCATCACTTCTTTAGCACACCAATCCCATGTATATTTGCTACAGTTTTCTGCTTGTTTTTTTCTACAATTTTCTTTTTGCAATAACTCAATCAATTTCGCTGTAATCTCGGGCATGTCCTCACTCACCACACAATAACCCAGCCCTTCTTCACTTGCCATAATCTCAGGAACACTACCAACATTAGTAGCAACAGCTTGTGTGCCACATGCTAACGCTTCGGTAAGCACATTGGGGCTGCCTTCTCCTCTACTTGATAAACAAAAAACATCGGCAGCATTATACCAAGTGATCAATTCATTATTAGCAACTGCACCGACAAAAACTACATGCCTTTGTAAATTATGTTGCTCGATAAATTGATTAAGCTCTTTCCTATAATCTCCTTCAGGCCCTTCTGCACCTAAAATATAAAACCTAGTATCTTCTAATCCTTGAGTACTTATGATTTTTTCAAGACCTTTAATAACTAAATCAAAACCTTTTCGCTGAATAAGAGCGCCAACACCTAATATAATTTTTTCGTTCTTTGCTAGAGAGAGCTTTTCTCTACATACATTCTTGTTTAAGTAATAAAAGTTATCAGTATCAACGCCATTTCTTATAACTGAGGTCCTATTTGCAGTGCCTGATAATTCATCGGCTTTTAGCGCCATCTCTTCACTTAGCGAAATGACTTTTGAAGCTTTGTTAAGATAGTAAGCAACTATATGCTTCCTTAAACCAGAATCTTGTAGATGAAATGCTTCCATGCCGCGCAAGGTTACATTAAAAGCTTTATTCATTTTTTTTGAAAGCCAATAACCACATGGTAAATCAGGAAAAGTCCAATGCAAATCAATTAAGTCGAAATCATAACCAATTTTGTCGAGTACTTTTGTTACCGCACGCCGATAAGTTAATACTTCAAGTGATTTTAAATGCCCTGGAATAGAAAAAAAGCGCGGATGATACACATTAATCCCTCTAATGTTTTCTAATTCAGGAATGTTTCGAAGATGTGAAAATTTACTTATTTTCCGGTGCAAAGGAGAATCTGCAATAGGATTGATGACCGTAATGTCAGCATATTTACTCATCGCTTTTAAACGATTTAATACAAAGATGCCATGATTCGGTTGGTTACAATTGGGAAATAAGTAGCTAATGGCTAATATTTTTTTCTTCGATTGAAAACTCATTAATCTATATTTTTCCTAAGCCACTCTTCTAGCACTACTAACTGCCACAATGTTTTATGATGATCAAATTTGTCATTATTGTGCTCTTCAATTAACTGTTCAATACGCGATTTTTTGAAGAATTGATGTAATTGAGTTTCACTTGATAACAGTAAATTTTCAGCATATGCTCTTAATTCATTCTGAAACATTAGTTTTAAAGGTGTAGGAAAGCCCATTTTTTTACGATATATAATATCATTGGGCAAAATACCTTCCATCATTTTCTTCAACGGGTATTTCCCTTCCCCTTTTTTAATCTTATGGTGTGATGGAATAGTTGCTGCAAACTCAACTAAACGATAATCCAAAAATGGTACTCTCAACTCTAATGAAGCTGCCATACTCATTCGATCCGCTTTAATTAAAAGATCATCGACTAACCAAGTCTTAGTATCAAAATAGAGCATTTTATTTAAGCTATCTTCACCTTTGGTTTTTTCAAAAAGGCTCTTGGTATAATTACGACTAGTGACTTGTCCATCTTGTTCTATCAACTTTTTAAATTCAGGCTTATACAATTCTTCTTTTTGGTGATCAGGATACGTAGACATGCCTTTATAACGCTGCTCTATTGGAAGCGTCGCCATAGTCAAATACTTGGAAACCTTATGACTTTTACCTAATATTTTATTCGAAATACCGGCAAAGAAATTACTCCCGGTTTGACCAATAACAGCACGATATTTATCCAGCATATTCATATACTGATATAAATCGTAACCCGCAAAAATTTCGTCAGAGCCTTCACCTGATAACGCGACTGTAACCTTTTCTTTTGCTAGTTTGGCAACAAAAAACAAAGAAATAGCAGCAGCTTCTGTAACAGGCTCGTCCATTAAGGCAATATATTCAGGAATGAATTCTTTAAATTCTGCAGGTGTTATTTTAATTTCATGGTGATCTGTTTTAAATTTATCAGCAATAATTTGTGCGTAAGGCGTTTCATCAAAGCCCTTACCAAAATCATACCCTATCGAAAACGTTTTAAGCGGCTCTTCTACTCTGTCAGCTAATAGCCCAACAACCGCACTAGAATCAATACCACCACTCAGGAAAATTCCTAGAGGAACATCACTTCGTAAACGTAAATCGATAGCGCTATCTAATAGCTTTTTACTACCATCAACATAGTAATCAAAGCCTTTGTCTTCGCCTTTATTTTCGAATTTTAAGTCCCAATATTGAGTGATTGAAAACTCATCCCCTTGCAATATCGCATAATGTCCCGGCATTAAACGTTTAATCCCTTGATGCAGAGTATTCTCACCAGGAATATAGCCAAAACTCATATAACTATCGATTAACTGCACGTTCAGTTTAGGCTTTTTAACTAATCCTTTCAAAATGGCTTTAGTTTCAGATGCAAAAATAAACTCTTCATCCGTTTGATAATAATAAAGAGGCTTTATGCCCAAGCGATCCCGAGCAAGGAATAATTCCTTTTTATTACCGTCCCATATAGCAATAGCAAACATACCATTAAAATGCTGTAAGCAATCATGTCCATACTCAATGTATGCTTTAAGCACTACTTCGGTGTCTGAATTCGTTTCAAAGCTATAGCCTTTAGTTTCGAGTTCAGCCCTAATTTCAAGATAGTTATAAACTTCACCATTGTATGAAATAACACAATTATTCGAGGCTTCTTCACGAGGCTGGTGGCCTGCTGGCGTTGGATCCAAAATGCTCAAACGTAAGTGGGCTAGTCCTATTTTTTCTTTATCATCAAACCATAAGCCCTCACTATCAGGCCCACGATAAGGCATAGTATCACGCATTTCCTCAAGTCGTGTTTTATCAATACTACCTTTTATTCCCAAAATGCCGCACATACTCTATTTGTCTCCACAACAAAAAAACATATAAAATTACCCTAAAAAGTTATCTCTAAATTCATCATTTACACGACGACCTTTTAAAAACGGCTTTAATTTCCACTTAAATTGCTTAAACCAGTTATTTCTCCAGCGATCACTGAAGTTATCACCGCTAGCTAACACGTAGGCAACTAATTTTTCATTTAACCTTACATAAGTTTGTTTAGTGTCATATTCAAAGTACTTATAAATATTCATATGCCTATATTTTGTCCATGGCACATTATGAATAAGGGAAATGTCAACTTTATCTGGCATTTCAAATGCTCCAGAAGCAATAACAACTGTTGAGCCACATAGCTGATCCAATTCGCCTGTTTCAATAAATCGATTTGACGATTTATAATACAAATATCCATTTTCAATAATAATGGCAGATACATTTTCTATCGATTGTATGATTTTAATAAAGTCTACGTGCATTAAATCATCTGAATCTAATTGATAAAGATAACTTAAAGATTCATTCCTTAATTCATACAGCCCAGATATTATTTTTAACGTTTTATCATTGATTAAATCTTTGGTAGTAAAATTTATAGCATTTCTGTCCGGCGCTTCAAATTCAGCAACTTTAAATTTAATGTTAGAATTTAAAGTATTTTTCAAAAAATCAGGACGGTCATGTCCAACAATAATAACTTTATAATCTTGTATTGACTGAGCAACAATAGATTTGATTGTTGCTTCTAATGAATCACAAGTAACCTGCCAGTCTCTGGATATTTTCTTTGATTTGAGTGGTATCACTATCCCAATTGTCATGAAATCTTCTCTCAACTTTTTTTATACATGAAAAATAAGTTCATTTGTCTTAACCTTCTTCGATTAAACACCTTATGAACCACCCGTAAAAGCTTTTCTGTTATTGAAAAAGCTATACCTTTCTCTCTTTTCCCTATGTCTGAGTCAGTCAAATCAATTGGAACAGTTAAAGCGTGACTTAAAAAACCTTGCCTAACATTGCCACTAGCATATCGAGGTAAAAGGTCTATTGGGTAATACATGTTTTTTGATACTTTTAAAAATTGCTTAGCGCCATAGTTTGAAATCAAATATCCTCCTGTTCCATATGGGACAGGATCACATTCAATGGTTTGAAATAGCCCATCTCCTTTGACTGAAAAAATGTTTCCATCATACTTTTCCAAAGAATGTTTGAGACTGGTCCCTTGGCTTACCTTAACCCCTTTATGTAAATGGCAATCATCTATCTTCAAGTAATCAAACTCAGAAAAAACAGACTTCGATGCTAGAAACGATTTTATGTCTGGAGAAAGATAAACATCATCTTCAAGAACCACAGCATAATCAATATCGTTAGTTACAATTGACTCCCAAATGTTAATGTGGGATTGAGCACAGCCAACCTCTCCAGCTACACAATGTTGCTGATTTTCTAAAAAAAATCTTTTTTTAGAAAACAGTGTGCTGGTCTTATATACTTCTTTACCATTTACTCCACTTATACGTTCAAATTCCAAGTCAAGCTCTTGTAATTGTTTGGAAATAAATGCCAGTCTATCCTGCCTAACATCTAAATTAATTACATATATGTTCATATTAGTGTTTTTCCCTTTCTTTATAAGTTGAACTAACTTTAAATTGTTTGGGAAAAGCCTTCGCGATCAACCCAACAATATGTTGATATTCGGCGACTTTCTTCAGCCTCAAGTAAAAAATATAAAACATTAATAAAATGGTCCCAAAATATACCATCGAAAATAAAATGAGATAACTAAATGTTATTTCATTACCCCATTGTGAAACCCCCACCAAAGCAAGATAGCCTATAGAAGTCGAAATGATAATAGGGACAAATAGAAGCATTATTCGAATTAAAGACAAGCCAGAAATTGATCTTACATAAAATAAATATGATGTGATAACGATAAAGTGTGCTGCACCTTTAATTAACGCTAAATTTTCAATACTATAGTCTTGTGCATACCATAAAAATAAAGACAATATAGCAAGTGAGAAAAGATCTAAATAAAAAATCATTTTAACTTTATGCTTTGCTACACATGCATGAGATAAAATAGGGCCCAAACAAGATAAATACATCAATGCTGCAAAGTTGGAAATTATTGGTGATATATGGGACCAATTATCACCTAATAGCAAGTCCACTAAATATTGAGAAAATAAATATAAATAGGCTGCTAATGGGAATGATACAATATGTACAATCAATAAAGAAACAGAAACTCTATAACGAAACTCACTTGCGTTATTAACAGACGAAGAAAAGGTTGGCAGTAGAGGGTCAGCAGCAGGATTAATAATACTATATGCCGGTAATAATGCAATATCTTTAGCCATATAATAGCTACCCAGTTGATTTGCAGGAAACATCTTAGTAACAAACAGTTGATCTAGATTCGCTTTTGCGTAACCAACACTTCCTTTTAGAAACATCCATTTAGAGAAGCTCCATTGCTCTTTAAATTTTTTAAAACTAATTTTGGGCCTAAACGAATGAAGGTAATATGAACCTAACATAATAACTATTGCTGAGACGATATCACCAACTACAATTGCCCAAAAACTAGGTTCAATTAAAACAAAAGTTATCACGGCGAAAAATGAGATTAATTTCGCTGAAAGCTCCAACTTAAAAAAATAACTATAGTTCAATGATTTACTATAAAGAACGAAACCAGGATTCTTTAATGCTTTTATCAAAATAACAACGGAAGATACATATAAAGCAGGAAGGGCTTCAGTCATATTAAAATAAGAAGTTATATCTGGTGCAAAGAAAATGAGTACAAGCCAGAATACAAATTTCATACTGAAATCAATTGAGATGGCCGTATTTAAGTCATCATCTTCAACACTAACTTTACTAATTAAATACTGATAATTCCCAGTAACTGACAATACATAAAACAAATTAGTAGTTAATGCTATAAACGCTACGATCCCAAAATCATTTGGCATTAATAACCGAGCGAGGATCAAGGTACTTATGAATCCCAGTGACTTTTGTAATAACCTTGTTGCCAAAACAAAGCCTGAACTTTTCACGATTTTTGCGGAAAGGGAGTTAGTCATAATTAAAGCTTTTCGTAACCGAACTTCACGTAGTCCTCGGCATATACTTCATGGATAATTTTTTTTGATTCTTCACTAATCTTAATTTCTTTACTTTTACTCTGATTCATTTTTTTTACACTTAACGATACACACAAAAGCTTGTTTAATTGAGATATACCCTCATCCAACTCTTCCATTTTAATGAATTTATCAACCAGTAATTTACTTCGATTATTGCAAAGGTAGTCTGTTTGTCTCCAAAAAAAGTAATGCCTTTTAATATTATCTCTATTTATAAAGTCTTGAATAAACGCATCAACATTTTCATAGTTTTGAATAAACGCTATAGATGTATTCGGATTATTTTTTATATATTCTTTAGAGTAACTATAAGTCGAAATGATGCGTTCAATAGGCTCTCTAACAATTGAAAATTTATAATAATTGCTAAATTTTTGTGGGTTTATAAACTTTAATTCTTTAGCTGAATAATGCCAAGTATCGCTGCCGTATAGTGCATAAGATACGCTTGTTCCCGCACACTTAGGAATGTGGACGAACACTATTTTATTGCTATCAAAAAACGTTGTATACAAGTCATCTTTTTTTAAAAACTTATTTAGTCGTGTTTTGAGTACATATGGTCTCATACATTGTTTATTTAGAAAATCAAACAATTCGCTTTCCTTTTTTAACGTTAAGTAAATGCTGTTCTATATTAAAGTTACTACCTGCAACTAACGATTTAACTTTCTTTATCGAAGGTTAAATTATCAGCTATATTCCTAGATATTATGCAAAATGCTATTAACCATATTGAAATTTCTAACACTTTACTATTAGAGAACTGGCTAGCTACAATTACACTTATTAACCCACCACTAAACCCTAAGCTTAATAGCCTGATATCCTTATTATAATTAAGATTTTTTGAAGTATTTAATGCTCGTTTAAACGCTCCGAAGACTAAAAGAAAGAAAATAACTCCTCCTATTATCCCATGATCACACAAAATGGCCATCGTCAAATTATGAGATCCTCTAAGGCCACCTCCTTTAGTTTTTGTCAGATATGTTTCTGGAATATAAAGTGGGCTTAAAAGTAATGTGGTTCTATGACCACCGCCAACTAAAGTATAATCTTTAAATATTTCTAGTTGGGCTTCTATGATAATCATTCTAGATTGAGCACTTTTATCAACCTGCTCTGATGACTGCGCTTCTGTTATTAATTTTATTCTTTTAATAATTAGATCAGCTGAAAGAAATGATAAAGCAATCAATGCAATTGCCCCCCATTTTATTAGATTCCCCCTAAATTCTTTTGCAGAAATAGCTATAATTAGACAGCCAGTTACAGCTAAGCTTCCCATTGCCCCTCTACTACCTGACATAATAATTAAATTGGCCGCAAAGGCTAAAGGGATTAGTAACCAATACTTTTTTTTCAATGATTCACTAAAAAAAAGAAAAGCACCGGCTATTACAATAGGGATAACATGAATAGCTAATAGATTTGAATCATCAATACTTGGTAAACCGGCTCTTTCAAAACGTCCGCCTCCGTGAGTTTGAAGTGCAGTAAAACCTATATATGCGCAGCCCATTAAGTTAGCTACAATTACCCCGACAAGTTTTTCTTTTGAATTAACTGTTGTAATCAAAAGAAAATATAGAATTAAAAGCTTTACAAGAAGTATAAGGTAAACTTGATGCCACTCTGTACTAAGCACAAATGGAATCTGGACACCGACGAAAATAATAAATGCAATAAATAGTTTAGTTTCTTTGAATTTTAACCAATCACCTTTATTCTTTTCATGAATAAAGACACTAGCTAATGTCAAAATAGCGACAATCAATGTCCATCTAATTTCAGGTAAAAAATACCCCCAGTACTTTCCTGGTGGGTGCATATAAAAACAAAAAAAATAAAGCAAAATGCCAACAAATGGTTTTTTTAGCGTAATAATTGCCCCTATTAAAAAAACCAGAACAAAGAAAATAGCTGTTATAGGCATAAGGTATCAACTCTTTATTATTTTTATCACTTAATCAATTCAACAACACGTTTAGCATTTTCTTGCCAAACAAATTGTTTTTCCAACACACTTTTTTTCACCGCATCACGTAATGCTGCTAACTCATCAATATTTTCAATTGCATTCACCAATTGCGCAATAAATGATGTTTGATTACCTTTGTCAAAAAACAATGCTGTTTTATCAGAAAGTATTTCCCGAATATTTGGGCAATCTGGCGCAATAATCACACTACCAACGGCCATATATTCAAACATTTTAAGTGGAGATGCATAGTCAGTAACATCAGGCTGCAGCGCTATATCAAACTGCCCCACATAATTTAAAACTTTATCTCGCGTTACTAAACCAGCAAACTCAATTTTGTCAGCAACATCTAACTTTTCTGCTAACGCTTTTAATTCTGGCAATATATTGCCATCTCCGACACAAATGAGCTTTAATGACAGTTCTTTATGCTGAGCAATAGCTGCTATGGCTTTATCCATGCCATGCCAAGGATGAATAAAGCCTGTAAAACCAATGACGATCTCTTTTTTGCTGTTATCTATCGGCTTAGCAAGCATTTCATCAATAAAAGTTTGGTTCACGCCATTATGAATAACGGTAATATTTTCTTCTTTAACGCCAATTTGTCTTAAATGTTCAGCTAACACATCTGTTACAGGAAGTGTATGTGTTGCATTTTTCCAAGTATAGTTTTCTATCCATTTAGCAAATCGTACTAAGGATAATCCACTATAAGTTTTTCGTTCATAAACTAAAGGCGCATTCACTTCTAATATAAGTGGGATCTTAAATAACTTGCTCGCCCATATGCCTGCTGGCTGATATAAATTATATCGTTCATAAATAAACTCAGGCTTGAATTGTTTGATCGCCTTAACTAGTTTAATAAATATCCATAAACAATAGGTTAACTCAAGCAGTTCATATAGTGCCCTAGGTAGCATTTTTTTAAGTTTAGTAACAAAGCCACCATCATGGCCAAAGTCGCTATTTTCATTTAATGAGGGAGCGACAAACTTTAATTCATGTCCTTGTTCAATAAATGCGTTAGTGAGTTCTTCTACATGAACAAACTGACCATCTTTGGATGCGATACGGTGGTGATATAAAATTTTCATAAGCTTTTGTTATTTTTCCTAAAAAAAGACTCTAAAATAAGTATTGCCCAAATCAAAACACCGTTGTCTCTTTTGCGTTTATGATGGTCTACAAGTAACTGTTTTAAATGTACTACGTTAAATATGTTCTGAGATAATAAGTGCTCTGACAATATACGTTTTTCAAGTGATTCTATCGAAATTTGCCTTATCCATTCATCTAATGGTGAGGTAAATCCCATTTTAGGCCTTTCTAGTATAAAGTTCGGTATAATACTTTTAAAAGCACTAGCTAAGGCTACTTTGACTCTTTGCTTTTTTAGGTTTAATGAAGGTGTCATGGCAAGAGCATGCTCCACTATGTGGTGATCTAAAAAAGGCACTCTTACTTCCAAAGAGCCCGCCATGCTTGCTCTATCGACTTTTGTTAGTATATCGCTAGGTAAAT
>Ga0105355_10001655_pt1 | contig 20499 bp, 20 predicted proteins | sample GOMGulsemesocosm_2_FD_83508 | JGI IMG/M metagenome (GOLD analysis project Ga0105355, IMG submission 83508) | Methane-oxidizing microbial communities from mesocosms in the Gulf of Mexico - GOM9C Gulf of Mexico | ecosystem: Environmental > Aquatic > Marine > Cold seeps | place: Gulf of Mexico... | reverse complement strand
GTTGTGTGTTGGGGGGGGGTGGGGGGTAGAAAGGGTGGGGAGTTGTGTTGAGGGTGGGGGGGGGGTTTTTTTTTGTTTTTTTGGGGGGGGGGGGGGGGGGGGGGGCCCTACACCCTAAGAATGTCTTTAGGTGACAGTACCTGTTACCTCGTTAGCGATGGAATTCCAGATTCATTATACACAAATCAAAAATCAGTGTCCTGTTCGCAAAAACCTTTTATACGAATCAAACAATAAACCGAGGAAACACCATGAAACAAGTTCTTATTACAGCATCGCTGTTGAGTCTGTTTATCGTTAGCAATACATATGCCGTCGAAGTGAACACCCACCAAGCCATTACGCGCTGCGCCACGCAGGCGGAAAGTTCAAACCAGTGTAATAAAGCGGGCGCCCAGAATCTGCACAGTTTTGCCGAAAGCGCCTTACTTAGCAACGAAAACTACCAATTTGAACTGTTTGTCGGATATAAAGACTCTAAAAAAAATAACGCTACCTATTTGGATTATGCTGAAAAGGAAGATGATTTTAAAAACTGGGCCATCGAATTTAATGATAGCTCCTACCAAAGCCTTATCGAAGCTGGGGTTATTTTAGAGGATGCGCTCTATCCTGGGGCAGATTTACTCGGTTTTGGTGGCGATGGTCGCTTTAACAACCATTTCTACGCCGCGCAGTTTAATAGTCGGGGTCAATGTCCAGTCAACCCATTCGACCCGCTTGCTCTTAACCGAGCTAACATGTTAAGCGAGAAGGCCCTATGTGCTGGCTATGGTAAACGAACCGATAACATTACCTGGGCACTTGACGATAGCGTTGAGCTAGGCACCGATGGTTTTTTTAACGGCCCTAGGGTCAACGATTATGGCCTGCATGATGCCTTTAACTATTATCGCGCCTCCTTTGTCGGCACTGCTGCGGACCGCAAAACCAATCAAGCCAAACTGTTTGTATCACTCGGTTTTATGATCCACATGATTCAAGATCTCCACTCGCCGGCTCATGTGCGGGACGGCTCACACCCGCTTGGTGATTATTTGGAAATTTATGGTCGCTACGACGGTGGCTTTAACCTTAGTCGCAACATCTTTAATCCCAAGAACAACCCAGACATAATGAATGCGATTAAGGCGATGGACACTAACCAAATCATGTTAACCGATAATAACTACTCGTCTTATCAAGACTTTTTTACCAAAGAGGCTAATTGGGTGAGCAAAAATTTCTTTAGCGAGGCACATAATAACGGGGCTGGAGATGCGGCTACCGGGGAAGGGCTAGAGTTCGATAACGCACTCGACAAAGATACGATCTTTGACGGCTACAATGATAAATTGGCCAAGAGCGATACCTTTAACGAAGTAATTCCTGGTGCAGAAAAAACTTTATTGTTAAAAAATGATAAATGGTTTTACATCAAATCACACGGTAATGCAGCCGAACCGCTAAAAGGAGTGATCGATCCGGCGCACAATGTGGTCGCTATTGTCGAAAATAGCCTTCTCGGTAGTTCGGAGCGGATGATGGCTGTTGTTGATGGTGATGAGGAAGATGAGGGTTACAGCTATGATGATTATGATAAAACGCCATTAAAAGATACTGCCATCAATGTAATACCAAGAGCAGTCGCTTCGTCAGAAGCTTTTCTTAATTATTTTTTCAGGGGGCAAATGGTAGCCACATTATCCGATGATGAAAAAATGATCACTATCAGGAATTCATCTGATGCTAAGTGGGTCAGCAGCCCCGACCTATGCACCTTTAAAAGCACGATGAAGCTTGATATTCTTTACATCAATAAAAATGGCAAAACCGCATCCTTGCTCCCGCAGCGATCGCTTGGTAGCGACCTTGCCATCGGCGATAAGATTGAACTCGACATCGGGGTACAATTAAGAAATGTCATAGAACTGGGGTATATGGGGGACAAGAAACAAATCATCGTGTTGCTCGATGGGCAGCTTGGTGAGGTACGCGCGCCAGACAAATTTAACATTAAGGCTAAAGGGTTAGTTGTCACTTACGCCAGCACCCAGGTAACTAATTCAGATGTTTTGTTTTCTTTTGATAAAAGTGGCAGCATGGGTGATTCAATTGAACAGGCTAAAGACTCTGCAAAAGATATACTGGATGAGTTTTTTGGCATTGACAACTCGACAAACTTTATCGAAATCAATGCGTTTAGCGATAAATCTGAGGTCGAGTTAGCTTACGGCACTGACATAAGCGCAGCAAAAGCGATAATCGATACGTTATTTAGTGACGGCGGAACCGCATTATATGACGCCATTAAAATGGCCGGCAATAATGCCGTGGCTCATAAAAAGTCGGATGATACTGCAAAGTCTATTATTATCTTATACGCCGACGGCAGAGAGAATAATTCAACTGCATCCAAGCAAGCTGCTATCGATGCTATATCGAAAGAGCACGCGTCTGAGATTGATAGCGTATTTCTTATCTTTGTCGGCAGTGACACTATCGGACGTGAAGAGATGCAAACGTTAGCCAGCGCAGCAGGTCGAGGCGATGGTTTCATTGCCGTTGACAACGCTGGTGAGCTCAATGCCGCCATCTCTAGGATACTAAAAGCGCAATAGGAGCCAGACTAGGTATGGCCTTCAGATAGGGTTTAACCTTTCATCAGGCACGACGTGTAAGTCTAGGTACCTGATGTAGGGGAACCCATACCGATGGCGCGGCAACATAGTCCAGTTACCGGTTCGGGAGTAATGCCAATCAGTTAAACTGATTGGCATTTTTTTTATCCTGCAAAGCTGGCAACCCCCTCAGCTTGAAAGAAAGCCGGTTCAAGTTTTACTGTCACGAAATCAACTAGTCATGGCAGAAAACAACCCCGCCATGCCTCTCAATAGCCTTTTTTTAAAAAATAAATAAAAGTAACGAATAAATTAATGGTTTGCTCGTGAATGCCGCCTATCTGGCTGTATATACTCTGTTTTTTAGGGGGTGGCATTTCATTAACGAATGTTGGATAGCCGATAAACCTAATTCAAACATCTTAATTTACGCCCCATGCTAGTCATGAATTGGTAACCCGTTAGCGTTTTATACGATTGCGTGTATTTGACAAACTACCGCGAGTGACTATAATTTGACTGTGCCAATTTTATGGCGGTTGTTGAAATCAAATTTTTGTGGCACAACAACGTATTTTTTTCATATAACATGGATGGTTGAATGATTTTTACGCTAAATTTCTTGCTAAATAAAAACAAACGACTTCGCGTTGTCACTGTTTTGAGGGCATGCAATGATAAAAATAAGCGTTTTTCTCGACTTATGGCCACAACTTTTTTAAGCATATCTGTCTCCTTAGTCCCAAGTGTTAGCGCATTTTCAGATAACGAAAGCGCGACGATTAAGGCCTGTTCTGCGCTGATATTTAAAAAACAATCAAAACTATTAACCGCCTGTCCCTGCCTAAAACTTTATGTCGTCGGACACACCGACGGCCAAGGCAAAGAGTCTTACAATCAACAGTTATCTAAGCAACGTGCGCAGGCGGTTGTTGACGCGCTAGCTAAAGATTATGGCATTGCCAGCACCAGACTTCAGGCGCGGGGGGTTGGGGAATTGGTTCCCGTATCAACCAATCGCGCTAGCGAAGGCCGTCAACTCAGCCACCGTGTTGAGTTGGTTGAAATGTAACACCAAATTTTAAATTTAAAGGAAGAAGTTATGAATAATATTCAAATGAAAAGACGCATCAAAGGTCAAGGTATGACCGAGTACATTATCATCGTTGCATTAATTGCAATTGCAGCCATCGCCTCATTTACATTCTTTGGTGATGTTGTTCGTGGCCAAGTAGGGACTATCGCGTCTGAGCTCGGTGGGCAAACAGGCGATACGGCACGTGCTAAAGTCCTTAGTGCTGCGAATAAAGCAGATGATAAAGGTAGCAAGCACATGACGCTTAAAGACTATAGTCAAGAAGGTGGTGCAGACGCAGCCAGTACTAATTAATAATATCTTTGAGAGAGTAAATCTATTTTGCTCAGATTGGGCTGTAAAGGGGAAACAACATTGAGATCATATAAACGTAATGGTGGTTATACCATGGTGTTGTTTCTTGCTTTTATAGCTTCGATACTGCTCGCTGGTTTTTCGCTCTATGACAACGGCACCGTTGCCACGGAGCGGATCCGGATGCAAAACACCGCCGATGCAACGGCCTATAGTACCGCAACCGTATTAGCACGAGACATGAATTTCATCGCCTATACCAATCGCGGTATGGTCGCCAATCAAGTCGCTATCGCCCAAGTGGTTGGTATGAATTCTTGGATTCATATGATACATCATTTATCTGAGAATCTAGACTATATAGGTAGCCTTGTTTCATGGGTGCCAGTCATTGGTCAAATTATCAAAAACATCACCCGGGCGGTCAAAAAAGTCGCAAAATCAGTTAAGAAAGTGTTCGATTCCGGTTCTGGCCCGTTTGTTAAAGGGACTGATTGGATAATAGGCATATTATCTGGTGCCCAAATTGCGTTTCAAATTGCGACGGCAGATATGGCCACTGCGACCTATAGAGAAGTAGCGCAAGCGAATGACAAGGATATAAAAACGGATGTTATTAATAGCCTGCTGTCTTATACATCAATGATCACGTCATGGAAGGAGGAGGTTAGTTATAACGAAAAAGCGAGCTCTAAAGGTGGCTCTAAGGCAAAACTACAGTTAAAAAACTATCGCGATTTTGCTGCTATTGTAAATGGCTCTCGTGATCGTTTTTCAAGTCAGCGTAGTTATGCATGGTTTGACTTTATGGGCGTGCCTCGTGTCGAAACATTTGGAATATTTAAAAAGGGTGGTACTGATTTTCACGAAATTAAGAAGAAAGGAAGCGGGAGGGAGCTTCAATGGGAGTGGACCGCGATGGACAATGTGAGCCTTAGACATGAGCATTGGAAGTCTCGAAAGTGGAAACTCCCTAAATGGCAGGATGATGAGTTAATTCCATTTGCTGGTGGGGCCGCTCATGCGCTTTACGAAAATAGGAATGGCAATAAAAAGCGTTTTCCTTACAAAAAATATAAAAAGAAAAAGCAGCTCACATACATTGAAGATGGAATACACAAAAAAAATAAAGAGAAAAAAGGTCAGCGACGTTGGGGATATGCTTGGCGAAATGGCATGGCCGCAGGTTGGGCGGAATATAGAGATAAAAAAAATAATTTAAATAATATCGGTGGTTTACGTAAGTTCTATTCGAAAAAACAAGACAATAAGAGAGATATAGGCCCTAGTGTAACCGCCTTTTTATCTAAACCCAGCAAAGCCGTTAGAGTGCAGCAAAGTATTGATGAAGCTGATAGTAATTACAATCGTAGCGACCGGATGAAAATCGAGCAGCATGGAGGTCTAATTAAAGACCAGCTCTTTGGGTTATCTAGTGCAGAAACATATTTTGCTCGTCCTAAAGACTTATGGCTGCGTAAAGATGGACTTCGCGAATATGGAAATTTATATAATCCGTTTTGGCAACCAAGGCTTGTTGAAATTAGCAATAGCGACCGATTTTTAGCCTATGGTAGTGTGGTGCTCTGAATCGAATAATATCTTATATTGCAGCAACGTCGTAACTTATAACCTGTAATTTAAGTAATAGTAGTAAAAAGGCCCTTTATGTGTGATTTTTATAAAGTAACGCGAAAAATATCCACGTTGTTAAGAATTGGAGTGCTCATTGCCATGCTTTGTAGTAGCGGGGTTAACGCGAGTGAGAGCGTTGACTTATCAAAGATGACTGATGCGCAAATAAGGCAACACGCTAGTAATTTGCCGTCAAGCAAATTGGAAAAGCTAAAAAATCCTTATAAAAAGAAGTGGCAAGAGCTAGACAATGCTTATTATGAGACTCACGATGGCACTGAAAAAGAACCAAACTATCCGCCTGAATATCTCGATATCAGTGCTAAATATGAACGTTTTAATGATTGCCAAGGAGGAATTGTTCATCACGTCGGATTGAGTAGTAATGCGAAGAGCTTACACCCTTTAGGAGATGAAGAACTATATAAGAGCTTTAGTAATTCTTTGAATATTAGTTACCCTTTTACGGCGGAGGATGCGCTAGATAATCTAGGCCGCATTAGTCAATTAGCGATCGATATGGCGATTAAGAACAAAGGACGTGGCCAAGAAACCGTGAATCGATTTTTTAAACGTTGTACTAATATGACACTTAAAATCTATATTGATGGCTATTTATCCGTCGATAATAATGATAAATATTAGTTGTTTATATCATTTGTTAATCAAGGTACGCTTTCAGCGGAGCAGGGGTGTGATGGACAGTAAAATAATCAAGACAATGGCTGGTACGTTAATAGTAAGTACCCTTGGCATTGGTAATGTGCAAGCTGATGTCAGCCTTAGTATGAGGGATGGCAGTATGAGAGTGTTTAGCGCGCCGTTATTTGACATCGCCCAGAGCCAAGGTGTAGGTATGGTATTTAATAGCGAAAGTAAATTGCTAACTTATTATGATAATAACCGTAATTTAATGGTAAAGAATAATATTGACTCCCATTGTCAAAATAAAGTCGCACCAATGAAGGATAGGGCCAAGGCATTCACAGAAAAAATGATGAAAAAGGACGGTCTTACTCAGCTACAAATAGACAATATTTCGTCGGGAAATTCTGATGTGAATGTCGAGATTGTTGAGCTCGGCTCGGGTGGTAAAGTCGCAGGGTTTGATACTAAGCTAGTCAAAGTTATGGTTGACGATGAAATCGCCAAATTGTTGTGGTTATCAAATGATAAACGGCTGCTGAAGGAAACCCAGCAAGCCATTGAGCAACTTCGTCATATGGATCCCAGCTGCGGTGCTGATGATGGGGAGGTTGAAAACTCTGCTGTATATAGACAATTAATGTTAAAGCACGCGATGCTCAAAAGTTATAGTGATGAGGTTGCGGCGAGTCTTGAAGACGAGTCAATTGACTATATTGTTAGCATTAAATTGGATAGTGAGGGAGACCAGCAGGATTTTATTGAAGAAGTGGTGCTCGTTAGTTTTGACAAGCAAGGCGTTTCTTTGAAAAAGGGATTAAAACAAGTCAGCATGGCTGACTTTATGGATTTCTCTGTTAAATAATTGTTGTTTATGGGTGATAAGGTGAAAAAATGTTTTTAAAAAATCATATCAGTTCTTGCTATTCGAACGTCCCCAAACGCCCTCAGCGGGGCTCGGTAATGGTTGAGTTCATTGTTATCTGTGGCTTTGTCTTAGTCCCTTTAGCGATAGGCATTACTTTTGTTGGTAAATATGTTGAAAGTAAACAACAGATAGAAACAGCATCTCGCTATAGCGCATGGGAACGCACTGTATGGTATCAAGAACTACCAAAAACATTAAAAAAATTGAAATCAGGCATTGATACTGAAAAAAAGGCGTCGCATATAGGTTATGAAATTCAAAATAGAGTATTTTCACATAGAGATAGCGGTATATACAAAGCGCAACAAAATAAAAGCGTAGAAGAAAAGCAGACCGTAATGACCAAATCTCAGTGGGTTGATGATTCGAATAAATCGCTATCATTGTATCGCATAAATGAAGGTACTTTTGTTACAGTTGGTGAGACTAAAGAGCATAAAATGTATGGGATGACATCTGGAATTTTAGATAAATTTCTTGAAATATCAGGTAAAGTCACTGGCTTTGACCTTGATTTAAAAGGCGCAAGTACTTCAACAATTTCATTGGCTTGGCGCAAACCGGAATTCTTGAATAATGTGATTTCACAAGATATCCAAGTCTCTAGATCCTCTACATTGTTGGGTGAAGGATGGAATGCTGCGGGGCCTAAGCATGCTACATCACGAGTGCAAGGCTTACTTTGGACTTCACTGTTAGATCAACCATGGCTTAATAAAGTTAGGAGCGTTTTAGCTATTGTTCCAATTGCAAACGAAATAGGCCCTGACTCCTTGAAATTTGGCCATGTAGTAGTTGACGCGGTGCCTGAAGTCAGATTAGAGAAACATAAACATCGATAGGCTGAATATGAATATTATCCGAATAGTTTTTTTTATATTGGTGTGTTTCCCGAGTTTTATACATGCCAATGATCTAGATTTTGATGAATTACTTATCCCCAAATTTGTTAAGGCACAAATTGTAACGGACGACATGAAAATGAATGGTGTCGATCTGGGAATTATTCAGTTTTATACCGACCGACCATTTAGGGATTTGGAAATGTACTATCGCCAGCAAGTCGGCGAAATTAACGTATCAATCGCTGGTGATTGGAAAATAATATCTTGGCTTAGTGATAAAAATAAAAAACTGAACACTGTCCAAGCAACTTATGATAGCTTTAAGAAAGTAACACATGGCTATATATCGTTGTCTAATTTACCAACATATTTACAGAATAGGAAAAAAAAGGAACTGGGCAAGGATTTTCCTGCGGTCAAGGGGTCTGTGTTCCTTAATGATATTTACAGCACCGATATGAATAAAGAGTCACGAACGCTGATACTCAACAATAGTTCACCTGTGCGCTATAACATATACTTTTATAAAAATACCTACGAGCGTCGGGGCTGGAAAGTTGATCAACTTTCCATTGGTAAAACTGGTTTGACGGGAGCGATGATGCTGAGTAAAAGAGGCAATGAGTTAAATATCACAGCCAATAAGGATGCGAAAACGTCATTAACTAATATTGTTGTAGTCCAGGTGGATAAATAAGATGAAAAAGAAACAATTAGGATTTGGTTTAGTGGAATACCTCGTTGGTGTGGTGGTGTTAGTCAGTATTTTATTTGTGCCTGTCAATAATGGCATGTCGCTTAGTGCCACGCTAGTTGATGCCGTTAAGCGTGAGCATGCTGCTTATATGTATGTCGCATCGATGCCTCCCTTACCTGGTATGTCAAAGTTTTTGGGAGGTAAAAAAAAGCGCAAGTTGAAGAAAAATAAAGAAAAATAAGGTTAATAGCACAATATCACCGCTTAATAAAACTCATGGAAGGGTCGTTTAGTTTATGTCAAATACTAATAAAAAGAATTTTCTCAAAAGTTGGGGGTTGCTATTTATCGCATTGGCGATGGCTGGCGGCGCATTTTGGTTATCTACAAACTACTTAACCAATAAAGAAGGTCTGCTTAGGGACGAAATCCTGAGTCAAAGAGAGCAGAAAATTGATGTCGTAGTAGCTGCTGGCGACTTGAAGGCTGGGACTGTTGTGAATCTCGAATCGATGGCATTAGCCAGTGATACTGCCAATAATATATCTGCCTTCGCTATTCGCCCCCAGGACTTCAAACATGTTCAGGGCAAGATCATACGTTTTCCTATGTCACCAGGAGAGCCATTGCTTTCTCATTTTATGGCGGGTGATAGCATCGAGCGGTTTTCTGACCTACTAGAAAGTAATGAACGTGCAGTGACACTCGAGATTGACCGCATAAACTCGGCGGCAGGCATGCTAGTTGCTGGTGATTTTGTCGATGTAATGCTGTTGATGGATGAAGAGGATGATTCAAGTCAAGACAACAAAAACTTACGGCCACTGTTGCAAAATGTCCGCGTGTTATCGGTTGACGCTTACCCATTACATTCTAAGAAGCAAGATTTTGTAATAGCCACTGACCGCGATGGTTTAATACATTATGGCAATATTACAGTTGGTGTCCCGTTTGATGATGCAGCGAAACTTGTGTTAGCTCGAGATATTGGCGACATCGTGTTTTTGCTGCGCAACAAAGAGGATCACCAATTTCATGATGGAGAAATGATCACTAAGCTAGACTTAGACCAAGAGAAAAAGCAGGGAAATAGTTATCAATTCTATGCTGCGACTGCTGGCGGAGTCATCAAGCCTATGGTGAAACTAATTGCTAGTTCACCAGATATTAATCGTAATAAACGGGTATTTAGTCAGCCTATCGTTAAGGAACTCGATAGTGCCAACAGTGATGACCAAAATAGCTCCATTGAAGAATAATTAAGGAACAGGGAAGATTATGAACAAATTGCTAAATGGAATTTTGATTTTAACACTGACGTTAAATGCTTGGAGTACAAATGCGCTAGAGAAAAGCAATTTAATTAAGTTGTATGTCGGTTCGGTCAAGGCAGTGCATGTCGGTAAAGTTGTGCGAGTAGCCGTTGGTATTGATGGGATATTGGCAACGAGCATACTAGAGAATGGTCAGTTGCTACTTATCCCAAAGCAGGCGGGTGAAACTGACATTAGAATTTGGAAGGAGGGTGAGCGTGTCGTAACTTATCGCATTGTGATCACCGCCTCAAACATCAAGCAGAATGTTAATGATTTATCCAACGTTTTAGCAGATTTCAAGCAGGTTAAAGTAAGGTCGGTTGGAGGGATGATTCTGGTTGAGGGATTGGTGGTGCCCGAACGTTTCGAGTTGTTTAACGCCGTGGTAGCGAGTTTTCCTGGGGTTGTCAATAAGGTTGCGGAGGCCAAGATATTTATGAAAGATATGATTAACTTCAAGATTCAAGTGCTCGAGGTTAACAAAAATTATGCTAAGAACGTTGGTATTTCATGGGACCGAAGCATCGCGGGACCCAACATTGGCTACGTTCAGAATTTCAAGGCTAATGATCGTTTTGTCGTCCTCAATGGCGAATCTCAATTTGGTAGCGAGTTGTTTAATGCTACAAATCCTATTATCGATTTTACTGATCAGTCTGCTTATGGTTTTTTAGGGATAGCAACGTCTATTAGTTCGAAAATTAGTCTACTAAAAGAAGACGGCGCTGCGCGTACGTTAGCCGAGCCATCGTTGAGCACCCGCAGCGGTGCCGCGGCAAGCTTTCATTCGGGAGGCCAATATCCATTAGCTGTGCTCAATGAGTTTGGCCAACCAGTGGTTCAGATGCAAGATTATGGCATTCAATTGAGCATTGAGCCTATTTCAGATGACAAAGGTAATATTGTTTCTAAGATTCATGCCGAAATGAGCACATTAGATTTTTCTATCGTTGTTAATGGCGTACCGGGGTTACTCACTAGGTCAACTGAGTCCGTGGTTAATATGCGGTCAGGAGAGACAATGATAATTTCTGGCTTGGTGCAGGTATCTGATAGCAAGGCGGTTGAAAAAGTTCCTTTTCTAGGTGATATACCAATTTTGGGCGAGTTATTTAAATCGAAGAGTTTCTTCGAGAACAAAACCGAGTTAATCGTACTTGTCACGCCAACTATTGTGGCAGCCAATACGGCTATTCCTGAACACTTACAGAAACACATGGAAAGTATTCGCAAAGTGTTAGGGAAATCAGATATCGAAAGTGAATTGTTGGAATAGTTAAGGAGCTCTTATGTTTGAAATTACGACTAAAACTACAAAAGGCACTTTTGTTTCAAGAATAATTTGTTCTGAAGAACAATGTTTAATAGGTAAGTCTGATGATTGTTTTATTAGTTTGCACGGTTGGCGAGTAGCCAAGGAGCACGCACAACTTTATCGTGTCAAGCAGGCTTTGTTTATTAAAGATCTTTCAACAAAGACTGGAACCTATGTCAATGGTAACAAAATAGAAAGTCATGGCCCCTTGTCTGTCGATGACGTGATAGAGATCCAAGGTTATGTCATTCAGGTTGAAAATAAGGTTTCACTGGAGGTTATTAGCGCAAGGACGACCAACTTACCAGTGACTGAGTCGACGAGAGATGAGGCTATTGTCTCAGAATTGGTCGGTAGTGATAGTACTGCATTGCAAGTTTATGAAGATGACAAATCTAAGATCTCGTTGTATCGCCAATGGAAAGAAAACGTCGGTTCAGAGTTGATAAAGCAGATGGATCTTAGACGAATTAACGTTAATGAGATGTCCGACAGCGAATTTAGAGCAGTATCGGAGAAAACAATTTTCTCCATTATTGACGGACTGGCAGATATCCCCGCTGAAATTGATACTAATGAGCTCTGTCGACAGGTACTCAATGAGGCCGTCGGTTTAGGTCCGTTAGAAGAGTTATTAGCGATGGATGATGTTAGTGAGATTATGGTTAATGCTTGCGATGAAATTTTTTATGAGAAAGAAGGTAAACTGTTTAAGTCGAGCGTTACCTTTACCAATGATGCCGCGGTTTTAGCGACTATTGAACGAATAGTGGCGCCATTGGGTCGCCGTATTGATGAGAGCTCACCGGCGGTTGATGCGCGACTAAAAGATGGCTCGCGGGTTAATGCCATTATCCCACCCATCGCATTGAAAGGCCCATGCATTACGATACGGCGCTTCATGAAGGAGCGCCTGACAGCGGAACACCTCGTTGGTTTTGGCTCCATTAGTAAAGCGATGGTGGGCTTCTTAGAAAATGCCGTGAAGTACAAGCAAAATTTTATTATTTCTGGAGGAACTGGTTCAGGGAAAACGACGTTGCTCAATGTACTGTCAAATTTTATTCCCGATGATGAGCGAATCATTACCGTGGAGGATGCCGCTGAGCTAAAGCTAAACCAAGTGAATTTGATATCGTTAGAGGCGCGCCCTGCCAACCAGGAAGGGAAAGGCGAGATATCGATTAGAGATCTGGTTAAGAACTGCTTGAGAATGCGCCCAGACCGAATTGTTGTTGGTGAGTGTCGTGGCGGCGAGGCGCTAGATATGTTACAAGCTATGAATACTGGCCATGATGGCTCACTCACCACTGCGCATGCTAATAGTCCAAGAGATTGTATTTCCCGTCTCGAGATAATGGTGATGATGTCGGGAATGGAATTGCCGATGTTAGCAGTCAGGGAGCAGATTGCCTCTGCGATTAATATTATTGTGCAACAAACCCGTTTCTCTTGTGGTACGCGTAAAGTAACAAGCATTAGCGAAGTGACAGGCATCGAAGGAGACAGGATTCAGCTAGGTGAAATTTTCCGTTACAAGCAAACTGGTTATACCGCCACTGGTAAAATAGAAGGCCACTTTGAAGCAACGGGATTAATTCCAGATTTTTATGAAGCGCTATCTAAACGGGGCATTGAAGTCGATTTAAATATATTTAATGTTGGTGAAGTACTATGAGTCAACTATTAATTGTCGGATTGATTGCTGCTGGCTCAGCCGCACTGCTGGTTTGGATGGGTGTACAGTTGTTTGTAACGGCCAGCCAGCAGTATCAGGAAAAATTCACCTCACACGCGCGGGTTAAGCTGGCTGATTTATATTTGATGATTGAACCAGAACGTTTATTTGCGTTAAATCTGGTGCTGATCGTTTTAACCTTTATTGTTGTTTTCTTTACTTTCGGTAGCGTGGTCTTATCTTTAATCGCTGCGACAGTGTTTGGTTTAATGCCTAAAATTGCATTTAAGTTTTTAACTAAGCGCCGTCAGACTCGTTTCATTTCGCAACTGCCTGATATGTTGCAGTCGACGTCGACGGCAATGAAAGCAGGCTCTAGCTTAAACCATGCTATTGAATCGGTTGTTATTGAAGACTCTGGACCTATCTCGCAAGAGTTTGATTTATTTCTACGTGAGCTGAGGGTTGGTGTTGATTTTAATCAAGCGCTGGATAACATTTATCTACGTATCCCGCTGGTGGACTTTAAGCTGGTTGTTTCGGGGATGCAGATATCAAGAGAGATTGGTGGTAACTTAGCTGATACGCTAGAGCGCCTAGCCGATACGCTACGCCGAAAGTTGGAGATGGAAGGCAAAATAGATGCCCTAACGGCGCAGGGGCGAGCACAAGGTATTGTAATGACCGGTTTGCCCATTATTTTAGGCTATATTTTATATCTCATGGAACCCGAGCAAATGTCTTTGATGTGGACACAATGGTACGGATGGATGGTACTAGCTGTCGTAGCATTCATGGAAATTGCTGGGTATCTGGTGATAAGGAAGATCGTGAATATCGATGTTTAGCATATTAACAATAATCGGCGCTATCGCGGCGCTTGCCGTGTTACTAGTTTTGTTTTCTTTGTTTGAAATTAAAAGGCAATTGCCTGAAGACGATCGCCAATATATGGATCCCTTATCTTTTAGCATGAAGTTGCTATGGCCAGCGATTCAATTTTTTGGCCATTATATTGGTGACCACTTAAGCGTTGAGTATGTCGAGAAAAGTAAAATCTCACTGCAGCGAAGTGGGCTGGGCTATTTACTGAAACCGCAACAGTTTTTTTCTTTTCAGATAATTAGTGCAATGTTATTTGCATTGATTTCTTGGTGGGGCATGAGTGCGCTAGAAAAAGATATAGGTTTGGTTCCGATAATATTCGCTATCTTGGGTTTTTACTTTCCTGTTTTAAACTTAAACGATAGACGCAAACGCCGAGAGAACCAAATTATTAGGATGCTGCCAGTATATTTAGACTTTATAACAATGGCTGTGCAAGCAGGAATGAATTTAAACGGGGCATTAATGCAAGCTGTGGACAAAGGCCCATCAGGGCCACTCAATATCGAATTCCAGAAAGTATTGCGTGATATTAAGGCGGGTTCGGGCCGAATCCCTGCATTGCGAAATATGTCTGAGCGACTTGCGATTAAGGAAATTTCAAGTTTGGTTTCTTCTTTAGCACAAGCAGAAAAATCGGGTTCGTCAGTGGGGAAAACATTGCGTATTCAGGCTGATCAGCGACGAATTGAACGCTTTCAACGGGCTGAAAAACTGGCGATGCAGGCACCGGTTAAATTGGTTGGGCCTTTGGTTATATTTATTTTCCCGACAACCTTTATTATTTTGTTTTTCCCTATTGTCACTCAATTAATGCCAATGTTGGGTAAGTAAGCCAATGGCATTGCAATTAGTCAGTCAATTAGGCGTCTGTATTTGCAGTGAGGTGATTGTGCCAAACACCTTTTGGCAACGGGCAAAAGGGTTGTTAGGGCGGGCACAATTGGCACCAGAACAGGCTTTTGTTTTTTATCATTGTAACTCGATACACATGATCGGGATGAAGTTTTCGATTGATGTTGTTTATTTAGATACCGATTTTCGAATCGTCAAAGTTGTACCAGCAGTAAAGCCTTGGAGCGCTTCACTCTGTTACCGGGCCAGGCATACGTTGGAGCTGGCCACTGGAGTAATCAATGCTCACGAATTAAAGGTCGGAGACCTATTATATATTAAGGAAATGGATTTATGCGGTTGAAATTGATGTGTGTTATTGGAACATTTGTGCTGAGTGGTTGTGTCTCTTCGCATGTTAGCAAAATGCCAGAGTTCAAAATGAAACTGGCGGATAAAGTTGAAAAAGCCAACGCTGCCTATGAGGAAGCAAGGCTTGATATTGCCGAGAGCTTGTTTTTGCAAATAACAACACAGAACCCTACGTATGTTGAAGCGTGGCTAAAATTAGGTAATATTTATGTCAGACAAGCCCGGCTTAAGGCGGCTATACGTTGTTTTGAAGAGGCCATTAAACGGGATCAAGAAGATGGTCGAGCATGGTATAACTTAGCACTAGTTCGCGTACGACAAGCGACCAAGACCTTAGAAACGGCAGAGCAGTTAGTGCCGCTAGATTCCGTTTATCAAACAGCTTTTATGCGCTTACATAAAAAATTACTGTCGAAAAAGCCAAAGGAGTAAACCATGTTAATGCGTCGTTGCCGTGGCCAGTCACTGACCGAGTTTATTATTGTGATGCCACTGTTTTTTGCTTTGTTGTTTGGTGTGTTTGAATTTACCTACATGTATCGTGCCAAAGCAACATTAAATACAGCGACGTTTGAAGCGGCTCGAGCAGGCTCTTTGCATCACGCAAAATTAGACGAGATGCGCAAAGCCTTAACCACTGGAATGATGGCGCTGTATGTGCAAGGCGATCGAAGCCTATCTGGGTTGGGCAAGGGTTACGCAAAGGTTTATGCCTCTGAACTGGCCATGAATGCACAAAAAGCAACGATAACCGTGATATCACCGACCAAAGAAATATTTAGACATTTCAAAGTGAAGCGAATGATTACCTTGCAAGGGGATAGCAAAGAGAAACATATTGAGATCATACCCAATGACAACCTTAATGTTCGTTCAACTAAGCTTAAAAAAATAACGGTCGATGGGGGGAATCAGAAAATATCAATTCAGGACGCTAATTTATTGAAAATAAAAAGTTATTGGTGCTACGAAATGAAAGTTCCAATCATAAAAAATTTGATATATGAAATAGTTTCAGGTGGCTTCCTTGGAGTTAGTGCTTCACCTGAACAAAGTGCTTGCAATGTGATGTCAACGGCTTTAAACAGCAAATATATTGCACTTACAAGCCATACAATTGTACGGATGCAAAGTTCGGTGATTAATACCGGCTCTAATCTTAAGTAGATTAAAAATTAACAAATAGGATGTTATAAATGAAAATATTGATCAACGTTGCATTAATGCTAGCCTGCGTAACAACAAGCAGCGTAAGTTATGCACAAATAAAAGTAGTGCATGTCGGTGAAAAAGCCGTGCTATTTAAAGGTTGGCAAAAGGTTAATGACAAGCACCGCTTTTTGCAAGCTGCGCCAGTCTATCAAGATCAAGATTCTGAGCTTTTAACCAAAGGGTATAGCATTGTCAAGAGTGACATTATAACAGGCCAGCTAGTCCGAGAAATTTATGATTATCGTCCAGCACAAAGTGCGATAAATGTTTTTCAACAAATTAAAAAAAGCCTAGATGCTACTGGGTTTAAAACAGTCTTTAGTTGCAGCGAGAAAGAGTGCGGAGACATCGCTGGCTGGCAACTCTATTTAACGCCATTAATTGGTAATGACGCTGCTAAACAGCACTTCATTTCGGCAGTTAAAGTCTTGGAAAATAAAAAGGTTCAATATGTATCTGCTTTTATTTCAGAGATAGAAGGGCAGCCGCGAGCCTTGTTTGATGTGATATCAACACCTATTGCCGAAAAGTTTGATGTGGTGGTTCGAAATACTGAACTAACAAGAAGCTTGGAAAAAGACGGTCGCATCACCATCGATGGGATATTTTTTGCAACGGGCTCTGCGTCATTAAATAACGACTCAAGTGCTGCACTGAAAAATATGGGGAAACTTATAGCCTCTAATCATGGACTGAATTTCGTCATTGTCGGTCACACCGACACCACCGGTGATTTTGAGCGTAATATGCAATTATCTAACGCACGGGCTGATACGGTTAGGAGGGCTCTGATAGAACAACATAGCGTGCCAAGCGCGCAAATAAAATCTAGAGGCGTTGGTTCATTAGCGCCAGTCACTTCAAATAACGATGAAAATGGTCGCATGCTAAACCGTCGAGTAGAGCTTGTTCAATTGTAGCCTTGGTTGTTTTCTAAGGCTGTTGTCGCAGAGACAAAATATGGTCGCCAGAAGCATAATTTAGCTGCGGGAGCTTGTGCCCGTGACCACTGCATTATCGTTAATGTGGTGGTGCGGCTAAACATCATTACCTCGTCAAACCAGTTTTTTGCAGTAAATATCCGTGTTTTTGCGGTAAGGAATAAAAAATTATGTTTCATTTTATTGGTGGCGCCAAATTGATTGTAAGTCTGGTAGTAGCCTGTTCATTAACAATAACGCCAGCACTCGCTGAACCGGTTAAAACCGTGGACTATATGGCACTGGTCAATCCGTATGCTAATTCGGACGAGGAGCCTGATATAAGCACAGAGGCCGGTGTTCGGGAGATGGCGCTCGATTCTCGTTTTGAAAAATGCAGAAACAACGTCTACTCTACAGTAGCTCATGCTCACAAAATACAGGTATTTAGCGAGTCCAGTGACATCATGATGCCTAAAGAGAAGTATTATAAGATGTCGGTACGCTCGCGAAACGTTGAATATCCATTTACCCCGAACGACCTGGCCACCGATAGTAAGGTTGCACCAATTAAGTTGATGCTAGACATTGCTTGGCATAATCCTGGTAAGGGTGATAGCCATGCTGAAAAAGTATCCGCGATGTATTGGCAGCAGTGTCTGAAGTTGTCTTTGTCTCCTTTTGAAACTGATTATAGAAACATTGATGAAAGCGACTATGAAGATGAAAGTGAAGACGAAGATGAACGTCAATAAGAAACAGGCATTGAATATACCTTTGTTCTTTGGTCGCGAATTGTCGCAGCAATAAGCGACAATTCGCCCGCCGGTATTTATATTTTCTGCTATAGTTTTTGAGTATCCTAAATACTATGGACAGTAAAAAATGAGTCTAAATAAAATCGGCGTCCCATCTCTTTTTCTCATCGCTATTATATTTCTTTGTTCTTTGGTCGAGTTAATCTTACTTGAAATAAAGTATCAAATTTTTTCGGGGGGCTTCTTACAATCACATCAGTTAATAGGTGTAATTGAAGTTGGCGGTTTTTGTTTCTTGTTGTTAGCCTATAACGCTATTTTTTATAGTGTTTTTTTTACTGTCTTTCGGTTTGTGTTCCGCTTGTTCCAAAAAAACGACAATATTATTGCCTTTCACTTTATGATGATTTCGGGGATCGCAACAGCGATTACACTGGTGATTCAATTTCAGCTGCACAAATATTTTGCTGACGCGATGAACTTAATGCTAATTAAAAACATTGCAGGTGGCGAACTGCAAAATGCCTTAATGTACGTTCTGGAAGAAGTTGTGCTGTTGTTGATTGGTTTTTTTGTATTGTTTATTGTTTATTTTTCAATTTATGCTGCGTTTAAGCGCCTATTATTAGGCCTACCTATCGACACCAAATATGTAACGATAAAACCAAAAAAATATTATGCTGCACAACTTCTAGTGTTAATCGGCGTTACCGCGAGCAGCATATTAGCCGTCAATCAGTTTCAAAATATACGCTACAATTTAAATAAGAGTAACGCGTTTGCATTAATCGCCGCCAGTTTAGATCGGCTTAGTGATGTTGATGGAGACGGTTATGGCAGTTTCTCCTATCCTACTGACTTCGCGATATTTAATTCAAATAACTATCCGGGGGCTTTAGATATCCCCGGTAATGGAATTGATGAAGATAACTTATTTGGGGACTTTAAGGGCTACATTAGCCCGCAAGAGATTAATTCAGACAGCGCGCTCCCGCCAAGAGGAGCATTTAAGCACATTATGATTATTGTGATGGAAAGTGCCAGAGCTGATGTGGTGGGTAAGCAGATAAATGGCGAATTTGTGGCCCCACACCTAATGAACTTAAAAGAGCAAGGGAGATCATTTGAGCAAGCTTATAGCCATACCGGATATACGGCTTCATCACTAACTAATCTGTTTTCTGGGCGCATTGGACGGGTAAAACAAACGCAGTCTCTTTATCCGATATTAGATAAACTCGGATTCCAACTTGCATTTTTTTCTGGTCAGGATGAAACGTGGGGCGGGCTAGACCTAAAACTTGGTACTAAGAAGTACGCTGATTTCTTTTATGACGCTCAAACTGGCGCCGAACATCGTGTTTTTCCATCTCGCTTGCCCAGCAGTATAAAGTTAAGTGAAACAACGTTATGGCATCAGTTTAAAGGTTATTCTGATGCTCTTAATTGGCAGCAACCTCAATTTATTTATTTTAATATGCAGGCGGGTCACTTTCCTTACTACCATTTAAAAATGAACAAAAAATTTATCGAAGAAGGGATCCCACGTTCAGAGATTAGTGTAGAGAATAAAGATTGGCTTCATCGTACTTATTGGAACGCGATGAATCATGCTGATTATTATATTGGTGAGATCATCGCAGAGCTGAAAGCTAAAGGGCAATGGGACAATACGTTGCTCATTGTGACTGGCGACCACGGTGAAGAACTCTTTGATAAAAACCATTTGGGACACGGTTTCTACATGAGTATCGAGCAAACAAAGATCCCCTTTTTGACCAATCAACAAGACTTTCATATCGCTGAACCTTTTGGTCTGTCAGAGGTGAAAAAACATATTTTAAACTACCTATTTGAAGACTCAAATACGGCACCGAGAGTCATCGATAAAAAGAAATTTGTCTTTCAATTTATTGGTCCGCTCAATACCCCTAATCGCATTGGTTTACGCTATAGCGATTCACAGATTATTTTTGACCTACAAAATATGCGCGTAAGGCCATTAGGAAGTAATAATTGGATACCATTAGCAGAGGCTATGGCACGAGATGAAGTAAGAGCTGAGCTTAAAGCCCTAGTACTGCACTGGGAAAAGCTAAAGTGGCAAAGTCATCTTGTTTCAAGTTAACGCCTGGGTAAAGTGAGAGTACCAGTTGATGTCTACATTGCTAATGAGTCTGTTAGCTCGATGCCTTGGCCAAAAGCGTGTACCAACTAGCAATTATTGTACAGGTTAAAATAACGCTAAAATGCTGCACCAAGATTAACGTACCATTGCTTAATATGATTGGTTTTATCATCTTGATTAGCTACAAATTTATTGCAGATTGAAGCCCAATATAATAGCATTGGCTATGTTCACCTTAACTGAGTCTGCATAGCCAACATATTGTTTTCATTTGGATTACTGTTATCTTCAAAAAAGCGAAACCAACCTAAATAATTAGCTAGATACTTTGTCGCAACGCC
>Ga0105355_10001643_pt1 | contig 20548 bp, 20 predicted proteins | sample GOMGulsemesocosm_2_FD_83508 | JGI IMG/M metagenome (GOLD analysis project Ga0105355, IMG submission 83508) | Methane-oxidizing microbial communities from mesocosms in the Gulf of Mexico - GOM9C Gulf of Mexico | ecosystem: Environmental > Aquatic > Marine > Cold seeps | place: Gulf of Mexico... | reverse complement strand
TATGTACAAACGATGGGTCATATATTTAAGCGAAAATTTGCTTTTCAAAATCAACCTATTAAGCAAGTATATTATGATAGATCGCAGCCAACACATAAATTATATGCATCGTTAATATCTCAAGATTATTTGACCAAACCTGCAAACAGTTACTGGCCATAATAGATGTTTTGGCATTAATTATGCTTATCTTTTATGCTCATATTTTAAATAAAGTTTTGAAGTTAAGTGCTTATCCTTAAATTCAGACTTAACTTGAAACGCTAAATAAGACCTATTAAATAAGTTATAAAGGTTCAACATGAAATTATCTACCGTATGTTTGTTAATGTTAGCTATTACACTGATGGGGTGCAGCTCGTCTAGTGACAAAGCTGTTACTGTTCAGCCAGTAGTAACCTTGCATGCTGATAAACACTTTGACCAGAAAATCTCTGATTTGATCAAGCTATTGACACAGGGCGATCAGTTTAATTATCAACAAAAGCCGATAGCGTTTACTACGTTAGTATGGATGGACACGTTGACGCTTAAAAGTGAACATAGATCGACTACATTACTTGGTCACCAAATTTCTAGCGGCCTCAAAACTGAATTAGTGCAACGAGGTGGTAAAGTTGTTGAGCACAAGTCTGCGCAAGCTATTTCAATGTCAAACAACGCTTCATACTTCTTAACAAGGAAGCTGGACGATTTATCGCAAAATATTGAAGTGAGTTACGTTTTAGCAGGTACCATGCTTGAAATTAGAGGCGGGGTAGAAATCAATGTTGAAGTGGTTGATATAGAATCACATATAGTGGTTAGCAGTGCACGTACCTTTATTTCAAATAAATATTTACCCGAATTAAACAACGCTTTCATCAAAGAAGGTAAAATTTACCGTGGACAGTTGTGAGAAAATTATGAAACATAGTGCCCTGTTATTATGTGCTTTATTTACTGGTTGTGCCGATTTACCAGATCAAAATACGAGTATGCCCAATCAAGTAAATCAAACAGACACCTTAGTTAATAAAACCCTTAGCTTAGGCAGCAGTAACAAATATTATGGTGATGAACTCATCAAGAATGTTAATCACTATGCTAAATGGTTAACACAAGATCTCTTCTCCAATATTGATTTCCCAAACAACAATGACGTTTATGTGGTTTCTAACTTTGCCTTGCTTGATTCAAGTTTAGACAAAACCAGTCACTTTGGTCGACAAATGACCGAAGCAATGATTCACGAAGTGCACAATACTGGCTTTTCAGTTATCGACCTTAAAGCCAGTGGCTTTATTCGCATGACTGAAGAAGGTGATGTGTTTTATCAAAGTGAGGACTACTTAGAGCTATCTCCCGCAACCGATGCTAGCCATATAATTACAGGCACACTAGCTAAACACCAGGGAGGGTATATTGTTAACGCCAAAGTAGTATTACTTGCCAATAAAGCTTTAGTCAGTACCGCACAAATATTTGTGCCTCATGAAGTGGTTGATGCGGTGATGCTAGAAGAAAATGAAATAAAAGAAAAACCTAAAAAAACAACGATGCAGTTAAAAGCTTATTCAAACTAATTTGTGATAGTCTCATAAGCTAAACCAACACTAAATTGACCTAATAAAAGTTAGGGATAATAAATAACTTTACCTTTCCTATAAATTAAGGACTTAATCATGATTCCGTTGAATAAACCTTATTTACCAAGTTTTGATAAGTATCAAAAATACTTAACTCGAATGTACGATAACGTTTGGTTGACTAATAACGGCCCATTGGTACAAGAGCTTACAGCTAAGTTAAAAGACTACTTAGGTGTTGAACATTTGTTACTTACCGCCAACGGTACTATGGCATTGCAAATAGCTTATCAAGCCCTAAATATCACGGGTAATGCTGTTACCACCCCTTATACATTTATCGCCACCAGCAATAGTCTAGATTGGTTAGGTCTGCAAACTAAATTTTCAGATGTAGATGAAACAAACTTAAATTTATGCGCAAAAAACGTTGTTGATGCCATAGATGATGAAACAAGTGCTATTGTTCCCGTTCACGTTTACGGTAACCCTTGTGATGTTGACGCTTTTGATGCCATTGGCAAAAAACACAATTTAAAAATAATTTATGACGATGCACATGCCTTTGGCATTAAGAAGAATGATAGAAGTATATTAACTTATGGTGACGCTTCAATTTTAAGTTTCCATGCTACCAAGTTATTTCACACCTTAGAAGGTGGCGCGGTAATTTTTAATAATGAAGAAGATTTTAAACGGGCAGAACGTATGATTAACTTTGGTATTCATACTGATACAGGTGATATTTCAAGACCTGGTACTAATGGTAAAATGAGTGAAGCGCACGCTGCAATGGGTCTTGCAATGCTCGAAGATATCGACTTTGTATTAGAACGTCGGCGTCAACATTTTGAACAATATCAATCACTATTATCTGATGTGGTGAGAATGCCTAAGTGGGATAACGACAGTAACAAAAACTATGCTTACCTGCCTGTAATATTTGAAACGCCAGAGCAATGCACCCAAGTTTTTAGTGCATTAGAGGATAATAGTATCCAAGTAAGACGTTACTTTTCACCATCTTTAAATACACTAACTCATTTGAGTGATGGATTAATGTATCAATGCCCGGTATCTGAGAGTTTTGCAACTAGAACAGTATGCTTGCCCCTGTATACTGATATGAGTGCCGATGATATTGAATATATTTGTCGAGTGATTATAGATATCATTAAAAGTCATTAATTAACATGGCTGCGCAGTTAACTCAGGTAAGCCTTGAGACATGGGGATCAGGACACCTGATTCGTTTTTATCAATGTATTTGGGAAAGCACTGACTTAAATAGGTGATTTGTGCGACATCCTGTGTTTTTTGTAACACCACCTGAGCGAGGCACATAGGCATGTTAACTAATTTTATTCTAAGATAAAAATATATTTAGAGAGTAATTCTGATTTTAATACTATTAAAGATAATATCCGAAAACTCAATGCGCACCGCTTCAGGAGTTTTTAATTGTGAATAAAGGTAAAAAATTTAAACATTCATCGTTCATTATCAAAAAATGGAAATATTAACGGATGCGGCTTTCAACTCAATACTATGTATTGTTGAGCCATTTTAGACTTTACCTATATTTTATTAAAATAAAGTAACAAATAAACTGAGAACATTAATGATGAGTAACATCGGAAGATTTAAACAATTTAGACGCAACTTGACACCAAATGATTTTGATGATGAAGGAAAGTTAACGCCGTCTACTTTTATCTATGTATGTTTTATTTATCTTGGAAAAGCCTTTTTAATACTCATTATTGGGCTAGCGAGCATGGCACATGAAACGAAAGATATCATTTCTATCCTCTATCCTGTACATGAAAGTTATTTCTTTGATTTAGTCATTGGTTCAATTACATTATTGGTGTTTGTTATTTTCAGTAGAAGAAAATATCTTACGGGATCTAGTGGACTCACGAAAATTGTCAGCCTAGTAGTAAAATTTGGTATACCTATATTATTAATATTAAAGATCGGTTATGAACTGTATAGCTATTTTTCATCCCAATATTCACACTCATTAATATCGCTAGATCTAAGTCTTAGTGTTTTTTTACTTTTAAATTATATTACATCAACTAGAGAGCAGCTTTTTCGCACTGAAGTGTAAACGGCTAAATCTATTAATTTTCTCAAGCAGATAATATAGATTCTGACTTATGACCACTACAAACACCACTTAAGTGATGGTAATATGTACAAAAAGATAAACTTATGAAAGTAGCGGTAATGCAACCATATTTCTTCCCGTATTTTGGGTATTTTCAATTAATCAATACTGTTGATTATTTTGTTATCTTCGACGATGTCAATTATATAAAGCGTGGATGGATTAATAAAAATAGGATATTACAAAATGGTGAAATAAGTAATATTACCTTGCCAGTTCAAAATGCCAGCCAGAATAGAAAAATAAACCAGCATAATCGTATTATCGATACAAAAGCATTAGGAAAATTAAAAAAACAGATTAAATTCGCTTATGCAAAGGCTCCTAACTTTAAGGAGGTCTATCCACTCCTTGAGATAATAATTGAGCATCCTGAAACTAATTTATCAAAATATATAACGAATTCATTAACAACAGTCTCAAAATATTTAGGCCTTAAAACGCAATTTATCTATGCATCTGAACTTTCAAATAATGATGATTGGAATAACGCAGAGAAGAGGATTATTAATATCACCAAGCAGCTAGGTGGTACACATTATTTAAATTTACCTGGTGGTGAGTCTTTGTATAATAAGGCTACGTTTAATGCGCAATCGCTTTCGTTAGAATTTATTAAACCTGTATTCGAGCCTTATTTACAAATTAAGGTAGCAGAGTTTCAACAAGGGTTATCGATAATTGATTTATTGATGTGTAAAGGGAGATAAACTAGTTAATTAGCTAGCTAACCAACTAAACATTCTTTATTAGTAGGAAATAATATGAACTGTGAACAAATGATAGAAGATCTCGATGATAAAGGGTTTATTCTTGTTAAGAATGTCTATGCCCCTGCGCTGATGGATAAGGTCAAAGCTGAATACAATAAAGTTAAAGACACTTATAGCGAAATTCAACATGATTCAGGTTTAGCTGAGGACTCTAAAAATGCAACTCATCATACTATTTTAATGTGTCCTACGATGTTAAAGCTACTCGATCCTAATCCATTACACGGATTTCTAGAACACTACTTTAATGGAAAGTACATTCTCTATACCATGGGAGCTTCTTCTAAAATGCCCAATAGTGAATACGTTTACACACAGAAAATACATCGAGAATTTTATACTTTCACGTTTGGTCAACGACTGATGCTAAATACACTTATTTTACTTGATAATGTAACAGAGGAAAGTTCTGCTACTTGGTTATTGTCAGGTAGTCATAAAGATAAGCGAGTACCTGATGAAGAATATTTTTATCAAAATGCGGTTCGAGCAGAAGGTAAAAAAGGTGATGTATTAATATTTGATGCAAATATTTGGCATGCCGCTGGAATAAATAAAACTGAAAGCGCTGTTGATATCATCACCCCGCTTTATACTAAACCTTTTATTAAGCAAGCATTAAACTACCCTAGAGCTTTTGGTTTAGATTTCCAACACTCTATATCAGAAGGGTTAAAGCAAACCCTAGGTTACAATGCTATTACCCCCGAAACAATCCAAGAGTTTTATAAGCCTGAAGATAAAAGATTCTATAAAAGAAACCAAGAAGATGTCTTGCATATCAATAACTCATAAAGAACCGTTATATAGTACCTATCAAGCAAATAACCAGTATTTATCTTTATTAAATATTACTGACTATTTGTTTGTAAATTTTAATGCTGTGCAAGTATCAGTAGCTTTGGAAAAAAAACACATACCAAACAGTAAATATTTTGATCTAGTGACTCCGATAAATTTCCCACAATCATTAGGAATACTTTTTCCTAATTTGCTCCCTACTTTGATAAAGGCTCTTCAACAGAGTAATACCTGCTGTTTATATTTTCAAACTAAAGATGATTTTAATTTTGATGGTGATAGTGATATTAATATTCAAAGATATAGGACAAATTATTATTTTGATTTAGCTCTTTCTGAACGCGAACTTCTAGCAAATATGAAAAAAGATGCAAGGCAGCGACTTAGAAAAGCAATTAAAAACATTTCCTTTAATTTTTTTGAAAACGAAGTTAGTAGTGAGTTTATTACCAATTATCAAAGGATAGGGCTTACCAATAACTTCTCATTAATGTATCAGTTTACCGAGGATCAGCTACTAGGTTTTGCTGACGTGGTTGGTATAAAGTACATTGAGATTCGTAATGAAGGGAAATTTGTAGCAGGAGGTTTTTTTGGTGTCAATGATACTGAAGTAGACTATTTATATGGCGCTAACAATGAGTACATCACTGATAGCATCCGATTATTAATTTGGACAGCAATACAGTACTTTCAGAAGCAAAAAGCCCATAAATTATTTTTAGGTGGTGGTGTCTCAGAACACGACTCCTTAGCCACTTTTAAGGCTAGAAATGGAACTTACGAGCAAAAATGTCGTACAATCCGCGCTGTTATCAATAAGGATAAAGCACAGTGTTATGCAAACGCTTCATTCTCAAAAGCTTGGTTTTTAGCATACTTCCCACCCTATAGAAAGCCTGCCCCTTTGGAGTCAAACTCAGTGATACAGCAGAGAACTTCATGAGTGATAAGAAAATATACCTGCACATAGGTATGGCTAAATGTGCGAGTACTAGTTTGCAACAGTACTTTCATGACTGTGATGATATTGATTATGTAGGGTTTATCCCGGATAAAAGAGATGGCTTGTTTTGGGAGAATGAAAAATTCGCAGAGCTTTTTGATCGAGTATTACGTTTTTCATGTAGTGATATACTGTACTGGAAAGCAGTAATTGATGATTACATTACACAATCAAATAAAAAAACAATCGTTTTTTCTTCAGAAAACATTACGTTACGCTTTCTGCCTTGGGACTTACCAACACATATAAAACTAGCATTCATCCAAAAAATATTTCCAACTAATACAAAATTTATTTTTGTCTACAAAAATCCATTAAATACATTAATTTCATTACATAAAGAATGGCTTATGATGGGCTATAACAAGAAGTTTGATGAGTTTTGTAACGAACTATATCAATATAAAGAAATATCATTGTTTAATGATTTACTCATAAATAAATTTTTAATGGCTTTTAATGAGTTATTTAAAGAAACTAGTCTAGAACTCTTTTTCCTAAACCAGGATCTTCTCCTTGAAATATCAAAGGAATTGAATATTAATTTAACTATATTTGGCAAAATAAATCCATCAATGAGCTCGTCAGAGGCTGAAATCATACGAAAATTCAATTTAACGGTTAATGATTACACCCCTTTTTTTGATAGCATCGAGATGCACCGAGCATACTTTAATTTAGCTGATGATGACCAAAAATACGGCCAAGCAAGAAAAAGGTTAGTCAGGAAAAGTCATCTAGAAAATATTAAAAAATGTGATGAAAAAAGTGAATGTTTTATACCTGAAAAAATTAGTCGTTGGGTGAAATTAGCGTTGCTGGAAGATTTAGTTCAAGCTAAGGAACGTTTAAATAAAGGTGCAGAAGTTAACGCCATAGATAATTATATTAAGGAGATAACCAATGGAAAGCTTGGCTAGTTGGGATAAATATTATAAATCTGAGAAAAAAAATATTAAACCTCTTGTGCCCGAGAGTTTTATTGCACGATGCTTTTTATCGCAAAGACCCATTGCTTTATTACCTAGTTATGAATTTGAAAACTTAACAGTGCTCGATGTTGGTTGTGGTGATGGTAGGCACGTTGATTTTTTCCAGATGTTAGGCCTTAACGTAGCGGGAGTTGAAGTGACCAGCTCAAAAGTTATCGAACTTAAACAAAAGTTTATCGCTGCAAATTTTGAGGTAGGAACATCAAGTCAGCTTCCCTTTAAAGAGCAATTGTTTGATTTCTTAGTTGCAGTAAATTCAATTTATTACTTGAACAGCCAAGACACTTTAGTCGGTAATATTTCATCTTGTGCAAGTAAGTTAAAAAGTAAGGGGATATTTATTGCCTCTTTTATTGGCCATAAACACTTTATTTTACCTGAGAGAAAGCCTTCTAAAATGAACGTATTAATCCAAAGTAAATATCATCAATGTCAGGATGACGTTACTTTAGCTGTAATCCAGTCAAAAGCACACTTATTAGAAGTCATAGAATCTAGTCAACAACTAAAAGTCGAAAATATTGGTGAAATTCAAGATGAACTACAGGAAAAAAATAGGCATTTATATTATGTAGTAGCATCAAGATTGTAATTAATAAGCTTTATTAATTACAATCATTCAGGTGTAACTTGATAAACGTAGGATAATTTTTTTATATTTATAGATGGTAGCTTAGTCGTTTTAAAGCCTAAGTGCATATGACTGCGCACAAGATCGAACCACTTTTTATATTGGGCAATATTGTACAGTTCCCCATCATTATTTATCACTATTGATTTTGCTGACCAAGCTTCCCATTGATAGTTAATCAAATAAAACTGCTGTTCAGTCTTTATCCATTTATTAATATTATATAAATCTTGATATTTATAGCCCTCTTCTGCGATGAAGTCAGCAAAGACTATAATAACATCTGCATTTTTTATTTGAGTTTCTATTTGTTTCAAGTTATCAATAATCGTCATTTTCTGTTGTTGAAAATAATTTTGATAACGTTGTCTAGTTTCAATACACTCAATGTTATAGGATTTAACTAAAGTAGAGCATTCAAGGGTTCTACTGCCAATAACTAGTACATTAGCACCGCTAGTTGAATTTTGTTGAATAAACTTACTAAGGTCATGTTCTATACTTAAATAATTACAAACATATTGATTAGGAATTAACGATACACTCGTATGATTATCAATAATCGCCGCTAATTTCTTTTCATATGACTCTGGAATAATCATGTAATCTCCTCTGAAGTCTTTGTGTCAAATAATGGGTATATCACTCTCATAAATGCAACATCTTCGTTTAGTGATACAACCCCTGACACCTCGTGAGCTTGGCAATAACGCCATAAAACCACATCACCTGGCTCAACAATTAAGTCCTTCCCAAACAGTATTTGTTGATTATCATCAGTTGTTAGTTTAAACCCGCCATCTTTATAATCTTCTCCGTATTGAGATAAAATTAATGTTGCTTGCAGACGAGTAGGATCAAAATCATGGGAACCCGTAGGATCGGCTCTAAATTCATCAAAAAAGTCTCTATGCTCTCTTACCACAGTAGTATTGGTGACTGTTTTACAAACCCTATACTGCAGCGCTTTCCCACTTGACTCATGTAAACCAGTATATATTGGCTTACCTTCTATTTGATTTCTGGTTAACTGAATAAGTAGTGATTTTTCATGAAGCAGCTCATCTATAGGCTTATTCCAAATATGGGTGCAATAAGCAAAATCATCGATTGTCGGTTTATTGTAAAGATACTTAGGACTACCCGGTGCTATGTCTTTATTTTTGATAAAATCATGAAATTCATAAGCAACATTACTCGTCCAGTTGTTTTTTATGATGCTAGCTTCATCTGGGGTTATAAAATCTTTAAATACATAAAAACCCGTAGTTCCATATACCGCTCTTCTTATTTTACTTATCTTATTATTATCTAGTAGCATTTATATTCCCGTTTAATAATAATGCCTTGGCCAGTCGGAAATTCAAGAATCTGGTGATTGTTTTTTTGAAACCATGGCAATTCTTTTTCCATTTGTGCTTTATGGGAATATAGCCCGAAGTCATCTAAAATAATCATACCGCCGTCAGGAATTTTATCCCAAGCAAATTCTAGCGCACCTATTTCAGCTAAATATGAATTCATATCTAGGTGTAAAAAAGCAATTTTATCTATTGATAGTTCATCTAAAGAACTTGGCACAGAGCCTTTAACCACATGAGCATTACTAAACTCAGCAAAACGATCAGCCACGAATGGATAGAGGTTTGTTTTGTTGTGTTCATCTTTCGATATCGGGGATAAATGTGCTTGCGATAAATCTATTCCACTGTAGGTATCACATAAATAATAAGATCTATCTGCTAATCTCTGGGAAAAATACTTCAAGATAAAATAAGATTTAAATCCCCTGAACACACCACATTCAATAAAACTTCCATCCACCTTTAAGGCTTGCTCTGCAGCCCAGATCAAAACGTGCATCCGCCACGCCATACCCTTATATATGTCGGCTTGAGCAAGCTCTGCCATTAATAAGTTAAATTTGGTGTCGTTTAGGAAGTGCATATTTTTATTAGCTACTAGCATTTCATCACCAATAAAGCAGGTATCACTTTGCCGTGCTAATTCGTTTATAGCATCTTGCTGTAATTTATCATTATATTTGTTCTTAGCGTTCAATAACTTCATTAGAGACTCTCTGCATTACCAACATTGTTCAACTTACTTTTAACTACGGGTCACAATATTATTTTCTGCATATTATTCTTTTATAAAATATGCACCAGGGGTTGAACTCCAATTAAACTTTTTAAGTTTTGGCCTTTTTTCTCCAAAATATTCATCAAACGCTCGACTTTCACCTGGCCATGCATCTTTCGCATATTCATCAAGTACAATTAAACCGCCAGGTACCACCAACGGATATAAATATTCTAAAGCGGTCAAAGTAGGTTTGTATAGATCTACATCTAGAATAAGCATAGAGATTCTTGCTCCAGGATTGCCTTGTGTGTACTGCGGAATTGTTTCATTGATATCACCTTCGATTGGCACAATTCGATGACAATGAGGCACAAATTGATCTTTATGAAAGGCATCTACAAGTTTAAAAAAAGCATCTCTGAAATTTTCAGAACTATAACCACCACTAAACTTTTGTTTAACATAAGGACCAACCTCTTCTGCTACTGGGCCGTCATTTTCATGTATATTCGAAAAACCTCTAAATGTGTCAAAGCCAATAACTTTTCTCTGCCGATCGGCAGGATGAAATATTTCCAAAAACTTAGCATAGGCAAATAGGCCATCGCCTTGAAAAACACCACATTCAACAATATTTCCTGGCAAGTCTTGTACCATTTTGTACAATTCATACCGAGCTAAAAACCGTGTCATATTAATACGGCGCGTGTAAATAGCAAAAGAACCAAACAGATAATAAGGTGGAATATTATATTCTTCGATTATTTGTAGTAAATCTTCAGTAACGTTTAAACCTGTTTCTGTTGTTAATTGATGTACATATTCATCTTTCATTTTATCTACCTGTTTTTTTTATTCGTTACGGTATTGTCCACTTCATGCTTTGTACGCGCATAATTCGTCTTTAACTCACTTCTAGGGCAACATTAAATAACTTGTTAGTGGAGTCATCAGCTTCATTATTTTTGTAAATATTTTTCAAGTCACAGTTTCTTACCATTAACTCAAACAGCTCCTTTCTTTGAGCTTTATTCTCAACAAGCTGAATACTTTTATTAATGAGTTCGTTAACTGAAGAGACCCCTAGTTCATTCACCAGGTTTAGTCGATCCCATGAGGCTTCATCTGTATAAGTATATAAATGACTATCACCTTTTAAAAATAGTTTAGGTTTATTAAGTAGTGCTGCATCTATATTACTATTCGAACCACCAAAAGGTAACGTAGGCAGTAAAAAGTGACACTCACTGATACTAGCCATATATTTTCTATAAGATGAAAAATGAATAAGCTCAAACGATTTAAGCATTCGTGAAAGCTGCTTCTTTGATGATAAGTAAGACAGCTGATTTTTATGATATGTGCAATAAAAATAAAAGGTCACTTTTTTCTTAGTATTGTCTTGAATACGTTTACAGACATCAATAATCGCGTAAGTTACTTTGGTTAACACACCATTAATAGCTATTTTAATTTCTTGTTCGTCTTCAATGAAATGGTTATGGCTATCAAGGAATGCATCATCAATGTCTTCATGCATTGTTAATGCGCCAATTTCATTAGTTTTTTCGTCAACCATTATCACTTTTTCTGAAATGAATGGCTGAAGCGCTTCTGCTGTAAATGTATTACCCGGCACCATAAAACAATCAATCTCTGGGCTATAACTACTCGAAGGATGCCCGCCCATCATTAATTGTCTAGGCGCTAAGCGAAGCTGGCTTAAATAAATCCCCCAGAAATTCATTCCTATTGATGGATAAAAAACGACATCAGGCTTTTCTTGTAGCACTAACTCAGCATTTTCATTAATATCAAAAACATTTTTAATGGTTAACACTTTATCGAACAAAGAGAGCGCCTCATCATTAAGGCTATTCTCATCAATAACCGCTATTAGTTCATAGTCTTTGGCTAAACTTTGCAAGCGACTATTAAAACACCTGTGCATGGCGTGATTTGATGAATATTGCTCTAACATTACAATCATTTTTAATTTAGCTTTCTGCTGGAAATTTGGCATGTCATTAATATATTGTTTAACGATAGGAGACAGCCATTGCTTTAGATTATGTCTTATTAGTTTTGTTAACCACTTTTTAAATTCATATTTATCTGGTGAAGTCGCATAACTACAAGCAAAAAATGGGTAGTTTAATTTCCCTAAATCTTCAACAACGGGTAAATCAAACACTGGTAAGTCCTTCGCTGATTCGAGTAGATAGTTAAAACCGGCATTACTTTCTTTGCTTGTAGCTGGAATAGGCTGTGTGATTAACCCTATATATGCGCTCAAGGCTTGGCTAGGCATTGCTTTAAAAAGTACCTTCCAAGGTAGTTGAAACTTACTACTTAAGGTAATGAGCATTAATAAAAGCGTTAAACGCTTTTCATTAAGTTTTAAATTTCCAAACCGGTCTGTTTGTATTAATTGCAAATGTTCAATTAAGCCATCAGTATTTTTCCATAAACTGGCGCTAAATAACCATTCAATAATAAATTTGCAGGTGAAGAAAGTATTAATTGTGGTAATTGAAGGTCTATAACTAGGTGCACTGAAAAGTTGTGTAATAAGCGTACTAAATTGGTCACAAAAATTGTAATAAACTTGTTCTGGGTCAATTGAAGAAGCTTCTAAAGGTGCATTTTTTACTGGGATATCGAGAGTATCATTCGCATGTGTATTGCTACGGATAAAATCAGTGATCGCTTGTTCTGCCGTTAAGTAATCTTTATTTGCTATACATTGAGATATCTGTAAAGTGTTTAAATTCATTATGTTGTCTTTATTATTTAGTGTTTTGATGAATATGACGAATTAAAATATTGTGCCTTTATACTTGCTAATAAGACAAGGAGTCGCCAACACGCTGAGTTGCTGACAAAGCTCTTTAGCATCAATTTTGTTCTCAAAATTACCCGCTTTTATACGGTAATAGGTTTTGCTGTTCACTATACTTTTTTCATAAGTTGTTTCTAGCGAGCCTAATAATTTAGGGTGCTTATTTTTGAGAACAGCCCATGTTGTGTTAATTTTAGTTTTTATAGTGACTGCTGCTAGCTGCACTGAGAACCTAATTGAGTTAGAACTATCTTTTGATGCTTTTGAAATAGTTACTTCAGCCGGCTTTTCATTGGTAACTTGTTGCTTCTTTTCTGGCATTTGTGCCAGGTTGTTTAAATAATCAATTAACTCACTAAGTTCACTTTCAATGGCTACAAGCCTTTTTAAGCTTGGTTTTACTTCTTGCCATTCCGTCAGTAATTTCTCGTATTTCTCAATAGTGATGTCTTGATTATTCATTGTACCTGTAGATGTAATTTCAATATTTACACCATCCGTTTGCTCGGTATCCGATAAATTACTCCCCTTAACATCACTTCCCTCTGAAAGTCCAGAACTACAGCCAGTTAAATTAAAAAAAATACTGAGTAAAATCATGGCTAAACTCGATAGTTTTATTTTATGGTTTTTCATTTTCACCTCAATCAAAAGCTTTCATTATAAAAATTAATTAGCAATATTTTAATTTCTGTTGAGCCTTATTTTTGTACTAGTTCATAAGGTTCAACTGTACAGCTTATTTTTAATTTCTGAGCCGCGTCACAGGCTGAATCGGCTTCAGTAGAAAGTTCATAAAAAGCTAAATTTAAATAATACTTATTAGTCAAGTCATCTTTTATATAAAAGACTGCTTGTTGTAATCTTGCTCTATGACGTCTATTAATTAAATACCAATAGGTTTTAAGCATGTTTAATGAACTGAACTTTCCAATGTTAGCAATGTAACCAGAGGTAAATTCGAGTTGCGATAAAATAAAATCAGAGCCATTTATAACATCGCCTTGGGCGGTCAAAATAATAGATAATCCATCGATACCTTTTAATTTTTGTTTTTTAATGTACTCTTCAGAGATGGAAACGGTGTACTTCCCAGGGATTAAATCAACAAATAAGTAATAACCATCGTATTCAGAGCGAGTTGTACCAACAATTTCATTATTCTCATCGATTAAATTGAGTTTGGCGAAAGAAAGTGGCGTTTCAATACCACTTTTATTGGTTAGGTAAATGGTTCCGTCAATCTCACTCGCAGTGACCACAGGGTAATCAATACTCGTTAATAGTCCTCTGCGTGGCGTAATGGCAACCCCAGAATTTCCTGAAATTAAAAATGGGTCATCAAACGTTGTAGCATCTATTGAAATATCAGTGACTACATTATTTGGCATATTTTTGATAACGGCAATACCATCTTCACCTGATATTCCTTGCCGATGACTTTGCAGTGCCTTAACTTTTACACCATCAAGTAATACTTCACCTTCATCGTAAATATTATTGGCATTATCGTCTTGAAATACTCGTACCATTGTTGAACCTGAGTTTGATAGAGGATTGGAGCTGACAAAAAATTTGTTGTAATCTAGCTGATACCCTAAAGCAAAACGAAACATTAGACCTAAACTCCATCTGTCATCAGAACTATAGCTAACATTTGTACTGACATTTAAATGATCGTTGTGCCAATTAATTGAAAATCTTGATCTGTATAGATCAGAGTCTGGCAAATAAGTTAACTGTAAATTGGATTGTACTCTTTCGCTTAGGTTCCAACTTAAATCAACATTTACATCTAAGAATTCGGTTGTTGGTTTAATTAAATAATTGCTACTTAACCGGGTAAAAATGGGCCCTAAATTACGTTGTATGTTTATATTACCAGTAGTCGATGTGAATGAATCAATGCCAGCGCTTACTTCTTGCCAAGCTAATGAATTTTGTATAGAAAAACGCTTAAAACTTAAACTTAATGCATTACTTAAGAGAGTGGTTTCAACACTTTCTATATTTCTATTTTGAAATTCATTTTGATAATTAATTCTTACACTTTTATTGTCAAATAATGAGCCATTCATGGTAATAAGATGGTAGTAATCATTACTTTTTCCATTAGCTAACTCATTAACTTTATTACTGTACTCCTTCCAATTATACTGATAAAGCAATGTATGTTCAGTCCATGGAGCTTTAGCTGAAAAATCGACCACTTTATTCTCATGATTATCAACAGTAACAGTGGAACTCAATAGTAAGCGTTCAAAAAGGTTAAGATTTAGCCCTAGGCTTGAACTATGAATATCTTCTTTGTCATTGTCATCTTGAAATAAAGAGGAATGTCCTAATTCAAATGATAGCGATTCACTAATGCCTCGACTAAAACGACCTGATAATAATAGCCCTTCAGTATTTAAAGCTTGATTATTATCAACACCTAACACCGATTTACCGACTTGCGCGACTGAGAAGGCATAGTTAGAGCTGTTATTTGCAAGCATACTCTTATCAAAATAGACTTCTTTGGTTCTTTTTAAAATTTCTCCATGAGGACCATACAGAACCATTTCAAATAAATTATTACCGTAAAGCAGTGTTATATTGTTAAATTCATAACGACCTGATTGCAAACTAATTTGTTTATCAATAAGAATTGTATTTCTATAAAGCTCAATATCCCACCCTGGTTGGATATCACCGTTGATATTAATGGTATTATTATGAATATCATTATCTTTTGCTGTAGATAATGAAAACCCGCGCGCAGTATTTGTGTTGTATCGTACTCTTGTTTGAATAGGAACAATGTCTCCTATTTCAATGTGAGCGTCGGAAATAAAATTGAATTTTGTATTTTTTGCTAGATCTTTAGACAACTTGAAACGCGCACTATCTAAGCCATCTTTATCCCCGCTAAAATAATATTGGCTATTTAAATAGCCTAAATCATGCTGCCCTAGCGCAGAATAACTGGTTCTTTTATTTTTGTTATTGTCAATGGTACTCAATAGTTGAAAATCGAGTAAAGGGGACGAAAATAGTTGATAATCACTTTTTTTCCATGGCATTACAGATTTATTTTCTGTTTGACTATAAATCTTACGATTTTCTCTTGCTAACCTTGCTTGAATAGGTAGAGGTTGGCTTGCTTGAACAATGATTTTTTGTTCATTGTAGTTATAGGCTATCTCTAGATTAAACCATGACGCTACAATATCCCCTTCGATATAAATATCATCACCTTCCATGATAATATCCTTTGCAAGAACAGTGCTATCTTCTCCATTAACCCTCACATGAGCCACACTGTTCTCATTTTTTAATTGAGAGTAGTCTAATGCAAAGGAGTTTTCCTCTTTAATAAACCAACCTATGGCTACTTGCTTTTCTGTATCAAAATCAACGGAAAATTCAATCGCTTCGAATAAATCTCTCAAATTAATTTTTGAGCCACTTTCACTTTTATAAGCAAATATATCAGCAAGATATAATTTACCTAGGTACAAGGAAAGGATTAACTCCTCTCCTTCAGCGATTCCAGAAGCATTATTTTCTAATAAGCTAGGGGCATTGTTAACATTACCGTTAGTTTGGGCAGAGTTATCTTCATCAATAAAGCCAAGTTCAGTTGTTATATCAGTTGATGCCCAAGCCGAACTGTCAACAATCCGACTTTTAACTGATTTATCATACGCTTGCTGTTTTTGTTTAATTCTTTTTATTATATCAAAAACGCTAGTATTATTTGTTATGTTATTTTTAAGCGGCTCTGCGGCAATAACTCCTATCAAAGGAAAGGTCAAGCAAACCAAAAAACATAATACTAACGTAAGTATTTTCATCATCTCACCTTATGATCAGTAATCAACAAATTAAAAGTTAATCGTTTTTTCGGCGAAAGTAATACCCTTAAACTCTTTAGACCCTTCATAAACAATTCTCATCTTTCCTGATTTAGGTTCAAAGCCTTCTTTGTGCCAAAAAAGTTTATAGGTCGCTTGTTCTAATTCTGAATACAAACGAGCACCATTTAAGGTGGCAACATGGGTCTCCTTATTTGAGTTATTGGCTTGCCAAAAAGCTTTTAAGCTACCATGGGGGGTTGTAGAGCCTATACGTGACATAGATACAACTAATTTACTTCCTTTCTTTTTACCATCAAGAGGTGCAATTTTTACACTATCAATTGTTACATCGTAATCTGGCTTTCCTTGCCTAACAATTACAGGGATTGAATAACTAAGTAACATTTTTAACTGGATAGAGCCGGGTCCCTTACCTTCAGGCAGATCAGACTGTGCTGGTAAAGCAATAAATTGTAAATGCGAACGATAGTCGCCATCAGTTAAGCTTTTAGGGCGACGAGCGGCAATTTTAATTATTTGACGCTCACCGGGTTTTAGTTTTACTTGCTTAGGGCTTAACCTAAGCATAGGGCTGGCAATTGAATAATCTTTAAACTCACCTGCCAATAAAGCACGATAGCCTCCCTGGGGTAAGGCTACTTTTTCAGACCACTGCATACGGTAATTACGAGTAACAGTACCAGAGTTGATTAAAATAACTTGTGCTGAGCGTTCACGATCCGTAAAAGTTACATTCATCGGAGAGATTAATAGAGAAGCCTGTACAGAAAACACTTGAATTAGCGCAATAAAAACAAGAAGTTTAAGAGTTGTAGTTTGAAATTTATTCATGGTAATCCCATCGAAAGTTAGTGCTTTAAATAAATGAAACTGACAGGATTATTTACAATAACCCTAGGTTTCTTTTTGTTAATTATTTTAAACGGATAAGATGTTACTAAACGGATATTAGAAGTTTACTTCTAATTCGTAGGTTGCAGTATAAACAGCGTCAAAATACTGTCCTGTCCCACTACCTGAAGTACGTAAAGTCCCACCAACAAATACAGAAGCAAAACCTGTGCCATCAATCATTACTGAAGGCACAGTTTCAAGATTTATTAATGTGAACTGCTCTGATGGCGGGGTGGGAGAACTTGTTTCAGCGATGACAATATTAGCACTAGTAAATACTTGTGTATAAGTAGGATAGTCCGTTAATAAAAATTCAGCTCGATTACCCGGAATTAGCACTCGAATGCCATTAGTTATAATTATTTGATTTGTTATGGAGTTAATCGTAATATCGCTCGGCGTGGTATTGTCTAATACCGCGATAGTTCCAAAATTTAACTTATCAATTACCGTTATGCCCGCAAAAGCCAAACTAGAAAATAGCAAAGCACTCGCTAGCCCCCCTATTTTAACCATTTTTTTTATTATCATCAGGGCCAATTTCTCTATTGTTTTTAAAAGTAATATTTACTCTAACTAATATACTTAAAATGAGCAATAGTGATAATTTTTTGAATTTATTATAGTTTCGATTCTAACGTGAATTACCAGAAAGTGCGTTTACAAAGAAGAGAGGTAAAGCTATATAGTTTTTTATACTCGACAGAAGCCATTTGCGATGCTTACTGTTCTCAAAAAATGTGAGGATAACCATCGGGTGTTGAATTTATTACTACAGAGGGTGTAATAACAAAGTAAATTCAAATGGGGTTTCAATATAACCCCATTTGAATCTAGCAACCATTAATTAACAAATGATTGCTAAATCAGCTTAATTAGTAATCTACTGTCATTGTATATGAGCCAACATATGGCGCATCTATATAAGTAGTTGTCGTAACTGCAGTATCTGTTTTTAATGAGGTTCCAACATCAAAGGATACAGAGCCAAGGTTATCGGTTTGTAGATTACCTGTACCTGGACCAGCATCTGCATATACGGCACCATCATTTGCACCACCACGAACTATAGCGGTCCAATCAGCGTTTAAAACATCGAATATAGGAGACGTTGGTGGAGCACCAGTAGCAGTTAAAGTAAAGTCTGCTGGGAACGTGATTGTTAAATTAGTAAAAGGTGCAGCTTGAGTTACGGTAAATGCTCCAACACTGCCAGGCAATAGTTGCGTCATGTTACTATTACCTACAGCTGCTGTACTTGTAGTGCCATCAGCAGCCAACACAAGAGTAGCGATGTTTGCAACACCTACCGGGTCGGCTGTTGCTCTTACAGTACCGAAATCCAACGCTGTATCTTCGCCTAATAAAAATGCATTCTGCACAGTGGCAGTAACCGTAGAAGGCGCAGTAGCCGCCATAGCATTACTACTAGCAACAAGTACAAAAGTTACGCCTAAAATTTTTGTGATTTTATTTAGATTATTCATATAAATCTCCAATGATTTATCATTTTGTTAAGAATCGATAAAATTTGTTAATTGTGACACTAAATTCGAGGCTATATATGCAACTCTTTTTTGGTGACCCATTTCCTATTCAAATCCTGTATCGACTATAAAAGTAATAACTTTACTTTTTTTTTCAGTTATTTTATTTAAACTTAAGATTAAAAGATAACAAGCTGATTAATATATAATTTTATCTTTGTACTTTTTTAGCCAACATTTCATTATTTCTTTGTACCAATGAAAACATAAAGATTTTCATCATTAAACAATGGTAAGTGAACGTTTAAATAAATCCGCAAAATATATAAAGCATTTATTACGCCAAAAAATAAACTTTGTTAATTCATTTTATAAAAAAGTTAGCAACCACAAAAAAACATAAAATATAAACCATAAATACAATAAGTTAGGTTCTTCGCCAATATTCCGTCACTCGTTTTGAAATTATTTAATATTGCTATTCCGTATGACAAACAACTTTTCCCACTACTTTTTGCCTTACTTGATTATGATGGTGGCTGTACCTTGCCGCATTGGTTGCCACTTTTTTGCCACTATCTCTGAGAAAATATGAAGGTGTACCCTACTCTGCAGTAAATAAAGCTACCTGCGACAAAATCACTTAGCTATCTAGCTAACCTCTACTTTAAATGTTGCTTACCTAAATAGTGTACAAGTTTCAATCTGGCTCACTTTGTGCACTATTTATTACTAGTCAATAAATCATGGCTAAGTGATATTTCTTAACGAGAAATTATCACCTAATATAAATTTACATTGGAAATTATTATGTCGCATTTTAAAAAGTCCTCGCTGAGAAACTTAACTCGATTATCTACCTTGGGTTTGTTATCTATAATAGTAGCGGCTTGCTCAACAGTACCTGAAGAGCCTGTTCCGACAGAGACTATGATCGGCTTAACTTTAGAGGATGAAATATATAGTTTTCATACTCACCAAAAGGTCAATGATTATACAGACAGACTTGCCCATGATTTATTTCGAAATATGCGAAATACAGCACTTAACCAGCCTATGGTAGTAACCTCTTTTGTTCATTTAGATGACACACTACAAAAGACAAGTAAATTAGGGAATCTAGTCAGTGAAAGTTTGATTGGCAACATGCAAGAATACGACATTCAGATTATGGATATTCATCTTATGGGCAGCGTTGATATCACTCCTGCTGGTGACTTTGTTTTTAGCCGAGAAAGTGATGACATACTATACGGTGGCGAAATAGGTTATGTTTTATCTGGTGTTATTATTGAAAGTGAAAGAGGTTTCACTGTTAATGCACGCATCATAGAAGTAAAGTCAAAAACAATCCTCTCAACAGCATCTACTTTTATTCCCTCTTTTGTCATTAATGTTATCTAACGATATTGCTTTGTTCACCTTTAAAT
>Ga0105355_10001639_pt1 | contig 20565 bp, 17 predicted proteins | sample GOMGulsemesocosm_2_FD_83508 | JGI IMG/M metagenome (GOLD analysis project Ga0105355, IMG submission 83508) | Methane-oxidizing microbial communities from mesocosms in the Gulf of Mexico - GOM9C Gulf of Mexico | ecosystem: Environmental > Aquatic > Marine > Cold seeps | place: Gulf of Mexico... | reverse complement strand
GGTTTGTTCTGTTGCGCTCATGATGATCGTCCCGTTAATAATTATTGTAATCGCTAATCCTGATACTTTCCCGGTCAAAATACAATCACTATCGCGCCGAAGTCCCACTATGGGGTCGCGGCCAGGCGTCGGTGGGTTGTGCTAATACTAACGGTTGCTATACCGAGACTATACAGTGACTATCGCCTCGGATTGTGGCTATAATTTGTGAGCACAACTGGCGGGAGGCTTACGAAGAGATAGCAGGTCTCACCGTGAATAGTCGCATCGGTATTAAACGAACAGAAATTGGCGGCCATAGCAGCCCGAGATGATTGGGCTGCGGCGCGCATCGTCACCTTCAGCTGGCTGGTGATTGTCGCCAGGTTTGTGGTGGTTGGCCTGTTAAAACAAGTCGCCACAGTTTAGTTATTGATGGTAAAACACAGGTATTAGTACGCGGGCGTTCATTAATACGTCTGTAATTATTACCTCCCAAGCACTGTAGGTCTCGCCGCTAGGCGCAGCAATACTAATAACATTAGGTAGTCCCCATTATGTCTTTTAATCTGGTTAGTGTTTTTGAGGCCGTCGCACAGGCTGTGCCCGATCGAGAAGCATTGGTTTTTCGCGATAAACGTTTTACTTTTGATGAGCTGAGCCGGCGTAGTAATCGACTGGCTAATGTGCTGATTGAGCGCGGTGTCACCCTCCACACTGATCGCGGTACACTGCAAAATTGGCAGTCCGGTCAGGACAATGTCGCTTTGTATATGCACAACTGTAACGAATACCTGGAATCTGCCTTGGCTGCGATGAAGGCCCGGGCGGTGCCCTTCAATGTTAACTATCGCTACGTGGCCGAAGAGCTGCGCTATCTGTTTACTAATGCCCAAACGCAGGCGATTATCTACCAGGGGCGCTTTGCCGGAATTTTGGCTCAGCTGTTAGAAGAAATCCCCACGCAAAAAGTGCTTATTCAGGTGCGAGACGAAACCAATGCCCCACTGCTGCCTACCGCCATCGACTACGATGAGGCCATGGCCGGTGCCTCGGACCAGCTGCCGGCGTTGCACTACTCGGCGGACGACCTCTATATGCTCTATACCGGTGGTACCACCGGCATGCCAAAGGGGGTTTTGTGGCGCCACGGCGATGTCTTGCCCGCAGCCCTAGGCGGACGGCGCAGGGATGGTACTGCGATCGACAACTTGGCGGAATTTAGTTCCGCTGCGGTCAAGTCTCCGGGTTATGTTTATCTGCCAACACCACCTTTTATGCACGGCACGGGTCAGTGGATCGCGATGAATGCCTGGCACGGCGGTAATACCGTGGTCATTCAGGATGTGGTGGATACCCTTGATGTTAAAAGTTTGCTGACAGTAGTGGCTAGGGAGCGAGTCAATATTATTTCGTTGGTGGGGGACAGTTTTGGCCGTCCTATTCTCGCTGAACTGCAAACCGGCCAGTACAATACCGATAGTATTAGCCACTTTCTCAACGGCGGTGCAGCCCTCAGCGAATCGGTCAAGGCGGGCCTGATCGAGGTCATCGAGGGTCTGCGCATTACCGATTCGGTGGGCTCATCGGAGACCGGTCCCCAGGCTATTCATACCAGTAGTAAAAAACACGGTGCCAGTACCGGCCAATTTACTATGACCCGGCACAATGCAGTGCTCAGCGAGGCCATGGACAAAGTGCTTGCGCCGGGCCATGAGGGACTGGGCTGGTTTGCCAGCAAAGGTTCGGTACCGTTGGGATATTTAAACGACGAGGTAAAAACCCGCAAAACCTTTCCGGAAATAGACGGTATTCGGTATTCGTTGCCCGGCGACAGAGTACAGTTACTGGCCGACAACATAATCGATTTTCACGGCCGAGATTCCAACACGATCAATTCAGGTGGTGAAAAAATCTTTGCCGAGGAGGTGGAGCGAGCGCTGGCCACTCACAGCGATGTGGTCGATGCTTTAGTGAGTTCCCGGCCCAGTGAACGTTGGGGTATGGAGGTAGTGGCGATTGTACAGTTAAAGCCCGGTGTCAGCTGTACCAGTGAGCAATTGAGCGGGCAGTGCGAACAGTATATAGCCCGCTACAAATTACCCAAACACTATGTTTTTGTCGAGGCGGTCGCGAGAGGTGCCAACGGCAAGGCGGATTATCGCTGGGCCAAACAGTTGGCTAATCCCACGGTATCCTAGCGTGTTGAAGGTTCTATGAGCGGTATCGCGCCTGCGTCAGAGCTCAACGGGGAAATACAGATAAATACCATGCAGAGAACAGTAATGAGCGAATCAGTTAATAAACAAGTTGTTAGAAAAATGATCAGCATGCATGTCGCCGCCGATGAGGCTTGGGTCGATACCTGTTATCACCCCGATTGCGATTGGATCGAATTACCCTTTGGCGGCAACGCTGGGCGCAGTGGCGACGCTGCAGCGATGAAAGCGGCGGCGGCGGAAAGTGCGAAGTACTTCCCCGATATCGATATTGTGATTAACAATATTATGGCGGAGGGAGATCGAGTTGCGCTGGAAGTTGATTTTATCGGCACTATGGCGGTAAAGGCCGGCTCGGACAAACCAGCCAGACAGTCGAAGGTAAAAATGGCTATATTTTTGACCTTGCGAGAGGGTTTGATAAGCCGCCAGGTAGACTATCTATTGCCAATCAATTAGGCCTGCGCCGAGGTTTCCTTATTGAGAGGTACTAGCTGAAAGTTGAGTAACGCGTAGCTGGCGGCGAGCAAAGGCGTGATCAGATTAAACAAACAAAAGGGCAGGTAGGCAAAGGTTGCTACTCCCAATGTGCCAGCCATATAGGCGCCACAAGTGTTCCAGGGCACCAGTGGCGAGGTCACGGTGCCGGAATCTTCCAGCGCGCGCGACAAATTGATTGCAGCTAAGTTGCGGCGTTCAAATTCTAACTTAAACATGCGCCCCGGCAAGATAATAGAAATATACTGGTCGGCGGTAACAATATTGGCGCCGATGGCGGTGAGCAGGGTGACAATAATAAGGCTGGCGGAGGAGTTGACCCAGGCCAGCGCCCCTTGCACCAGTCGCTGTAGTAAACCTGTAGCCTCCATGGCGGCGCCAAAGATCATCGCCGAGACGATAAGCCATACTGTGTTGAGCATTGAACTCATGCCCCCCCGGCTTAACAATTGGTCCAATTGGCTGTTGCCGGTGTCGGCGCTAAAGCCGTCAAACAGCGAAATCCAAATACCTTTTATTATCGCCAGAGCTGGCGCCAGGGTGTTGTCATCGACAAAGTCGATGATCACCGAACGTTGCATTAACAATGCGATCAAACACCCTGCTAAGGCGCCCATAATAATACTGGGGAAGGCGGGCACACGTCGCCAGGCTAGCAGCAGCACCACTAACAGCGGTGCCAATGCCAGCGGGTTAATAGTGAACTGCTGGTCCAGCTGTTGCAATATGGCGGCAATTTGCGTGCTGTTATCGTCGAGCTCGGTATTCAGACCGATAATGCTAAAGCCGATCAGGGCAAGGGTGATACTGGGCACAGTGGTCCATAGCATATGTCGAATATGTTCGAACAGGCCCACGCCCACCGCGGCGGGGGCCAAATTGGTAGTGTCTGATAACGGTGACAGTTTGTCGCCAAAATAGGCCCCGGAGATAATGGCCCCAGCGGTGATCTCTACCGACAGCCCGAGGCCCCCCGCCACACCGATAAAACCGACGCCGATGGTGCCCGCCACAGTCCAGGAGCTGCCGATACTGAGGGCGATCAGTGCGCAGACTAGGCAGCTGCTGGCATAAAACCAGCTGGGGTCCATTAGCTTGAGGCCGTAATAAATCATTGTCGGTACCGTGCCCGACAGAATCCAGCTGCCTATTAGAGCCCCTACCGCCAGCAGAATAAGTACCGCCCCCATGGCCAGATTGATACCAGCCAACAAGGCAGTCTCGATGGTGGCCCAGCGCTGGCCATTTTTGAGCCCGACCCCGGCGGCGACAAAAGCGCACAGGATCAGCGCGATTTGGTTGGCGCCGTAGGAGGAGTCTTCACCAAACAGATAGACCGAAAGTGCCAGCAGCGTGATAAGCGACACAGTGGGTAGTACCGCGTCGAGTAGTGAGGGTTGTTGTGTAGTGGTTTCGCTGGCAGACATAGTGGCCTAATAATTCGATGACAGTTGTACTGAGCTTACCACCCCCGGCATTTGGGTAGAAGTGGCTGAGCCGCTATACTAGGCCCGGGCCGTCAGGCCTTGGTAGATCCCAATTTAGCACTGTCTTTTCGGCAACACAGTAACGGCCACAATAGACCATACAGGCAAATTATGAACATACTGGTTATCAATTGCGGTTCCTCCAGCGTCAAGTACCAATTGTTGGCCGTGGCCCAAGAGTCGGTACTGTTGGCGGGCCTTATTGAGTTGGGTGGGACCGCGGACTATGCCCGCGCTCTGAACCAGTTATTGGACGAGGCCACGGCTCACAATATTGATGCTGTTGCCCACCGAGTAGTACACGGTGGTGATCAGTTTCGAGATGCGGTTATTATTGACGATAAGGTGGTCGCCCAGATAGAGCAGTGGCTGCCATTGGCGCCGCTGCACAACCCCGCCAACTTGGCCGGAATTGCCGCCGCCAGAGTGGCGCTGCCAGAGCTATTTCAGGTAGCCGTATTTGATACGGCTTTTCATGCCAGTCTACCGCGGCGGGCGTATACCTATGCTATTGATCCGGAGCTGGCGGCTAAACATCGCATTCGTCGCTACGGTTTTCACGGCAGTTCCCACCAGTATGTGGCACAGCAGGCGGCAGTGTTTTTGCGCCGCCCGCTCAGTGAACTGCGACTGGTGTCGCTACACCTAGGCAATGGTGCGAGTGCCTGCGCGGTGGAATTTGGCCACTCCACCGAGACCAGTATGGGTATGACTCCGCTGGAAGGTTTGGTGATGGGTACTCGGGTCGGTGATGTCGATGCCGGGGTCATTATCAAATTACTGCGAGATGAGGTGGCAGATGTCGACGCTCTCGATGACCTGCTTAATCGCGGGGGTGGTCTGGCGGCGTTGTCGGGTATCGGCAACGACCTGCGAGACATCGAAGCGGCGGCGGCGGCGGGCAACGACCGGGCGCGCCTTGCGATTGCGGTCTACGCCCATCGCATTAGAAAGTATATCGGTGCTTACTCGGCGGTTATGGGTGGCCTCGACGCGGTGGTGATTACCGGTGGTATCGGTGAAAACAGCGCCACCATGCGGCGCCGCATTTTACAGCGTTTCGACTACCTAGGCCTGCAATTTGACGACGACCGCAACGCTGATGTGGCCCTGTCCTGTGAGCATAAGGTGGCCGCGGTCAGCAGCGCACATTCTGCAACACCGGCACTAGTGGTCAAAACCAATGAGGAGTTGATGATTGCCCAGCAAGCTAGCGGCTTATTGGCTCAGGACCAACAGCGACAGCCGCAGCCGATTCCGATTGCAATCAGTGGCCGCCATTTACACTTGGATAAAAAAACCTTTGCTCTGTTGTTTGGCGCCGAGGCCGAGCCCCACCGGTACGCAGACCTGTCCCAGCCTGGACAGTACGCCTGTGTCGAAAAGGTCAACTTGATCGGCCCCCGCAATCGTATTGACGGGGTGCGGCTACTGGGACCGTTGCGCTCAAAAAATCAAGTGGAAATTTCTCGCAGTGATGAATTTCTATTGGGGGTGGATGCTCCCGTGCGTGACTCTGGCCGGGTCGAAGACTCGGCCCCCATTACTCTGGAGGGACCCGCGGGTACCGTGTATTTAACGCAGGGGCTGATCTGTGCCCGTCGTCACATTCATATGCACACCGACGACGCGGTGCGTTATGGGGTTAAAAATCGGGACGAGGTGGCGGTGGCGATTAGCGGGGGCCCCCGAGATCTGGTGTTTAACGATGTGCTGGTGCGGGTCAGCCCGGGATATAAATTGGAAATGCATATCGACACCGACGAGGCCAATGCCGCAGAGCTCAGCGGCCAGTCCAGTGGTGAATTGATTTACGACACGGTTGATGGCTGCGGCGCCACCTTGAGTGCCAAGCGCAGCAGCTAGAGTCTCGAGCTAGAGTGGATCGGAAAATCAATGTCCTGCGTGGCACGATATCGACCTGCGGGAACCGCGCCTGCTAGCTGGCCACCGGCCCGCGCCGGTTGGGTTTGGAGTGATTCCACTCCCCCAGCAGGGCGCGAATCGCCGCGACAAAGGCCAGCGGTTGATCCAGCATGATATGGTGTTGGGCCTCGGGAATTTCGATGACCGGCACATTTTTACCCAATAGCTCAAACATATAGTCGCCAATCTCCGGCGGAAATATTAGCGAGCGCTCGCCGCGCACTATGGCAAGGCGGCAGGAGATTTCTTTTAAGCGTTGCTCTCGGTCACCAATTTCGAAGCGCTTCCAGATTTGCGGATCAAACTTCCAAGTCCAGCCACCCTCAACCTCTTTCAGTGAATGGCGGGCGATGTAGTCGACGATATAGGCATTGTCACAGGTTTGCGGTGGTGCCAGACGAAAGCGGGCCAGAGCTTCTTCTAAGCTTGCATAGACCCGGTGTGGTCTACCGGAGCGCTCCGGGGGGCCTGCGTCGCGGTCTGGGTTAATCGGGCTGTCGACGATAATAACCCCTGCCAGCCGATCCCCGTACAGGGCACCGGTAACCATAGTGGCAAAACCGCCGAAGGAGTGGGCGATAATAATGGGTGGCTCCTCACCGGCAAACATACCGCTGTGCTCACAAACTGCGATTTGCTCCCGGGCATAGTGCTCCAAGCTGTAATTCTCCCGGTAGCCGCTGTCTCCCATACCGGAGAAACACACCGCTGCCACGCTGTACTCCTGGGCTAAAAAGGGGGCAATAAAAGACCACCAGTGGGCGTGGGCACCGTTGCCGTGGGACAAAATCAATCCCGGTTTGCTGCGATCACCCCAGTGCAGGTATTGAATCTGCGTACCCTCAACATCGATAAAGTGTTCTGTCGGCGCGCTCGCCAGGGCCTTTTTAAACCACTGCGGGGCTGGGGGCTTGTCACCATTAAAGGGCGCTAGGGTAAATACCGCCTCGCCTAAATCAGGCCACTTACGTTCAAATTTGTCGTTGTTGGCGCTGTCTTTGCTACTTGTTTCGTCACTCATATGCTGTTGTTCACTTGGCTAAAGGATTAAGAGTACTGTGGCTATTGGCTTAGGCGCAGGCGGGCGGCGATGTTGTTTTTCTGGATTTTTGAAGAGCCGCCGACGATGGGCATTACCAAAATATCGCGCACATGGCGCTCCATGGCATATTCGCTGGTGCAGCCGTAGGCCCCCATCACCTGCTGACACTTCAATACAATTTCCAGCGTGGTGTCACCGATAAACAACTTTGCCATAGAGGTTTCGACGCTGCAGGGCTCACGATTTTGCGCCAGGTGGGCGGCGTGGTACAGCATGTGGTCGCAGGCCTGCAGTTTGGTGCGGGCCTCCACTAAATCGTGGCGCACCGATTGGTGTGCCGATATCGGCTTGCCAAACTGACGCCGCTGTTGGGCGTATTCCCAAGCCTCATCCATCGCCGCGTGGGCAATGCCCAGAGCCACTGAGCTGATCTCCAGTTTTTCTACGTCAAGGGCTTCGCTGGCGAGCATATTCCAGCCTTTGTTCCAACCCTCTATACCGCCTAAAATATGTTCCGCATCGATTTCCACATTATCGAACACGACATCGCAGGTTCGTGCGTAGCGCAGGCCGACATGGTCGATATCGATAATCTCTATGCCCGGTGTAGTCAGCGGCACCATTACCATCGATAGATTACGGTACTTTTCTTCAGTGGGTCCCGAGCGCACTAGAGCGATCACAAAGTCGGCAAAACGAGCACCGGTACACCAGCGCTTGGTGCCGTTAATAGTGACCCGCGTGCTGTCCGCCGATAGTGTGGCGGTAGTTTCCACCGCTGCTAGATCGCCGCCGACATTGGGTTCGGACAGCCCGTAGGCCATGAGTAGCTCACCCCGGGCCAGTTGTGGCAGCAGCGTCTGTTTTTGTTGCTCGCTACCATTTTCTGAAATATTGACCCCGCCGTAAAACGCGCAGTGAATAAAAGGCCCGGCTATAGCGGCGCCATGACGAGCCAATTCGTCAATAATCGCTACCGCCGCCACCAGATCCCGGCCGCTGCCACCGTATTGTTCGTCGATAGTCACCCCACAGACGCCGGTCTGAGCAAAGCGTTGAAACACTTCTCTGGGCACCTCGCAGGCTTGGTCCCAGGCCCGTAGTTTTTCTGGGCTCAGTTCTTTCTTAGCAAAGCTGCGTACCATTTGACGTAGCATCGAGATATGTTCGGGTTCGGCGGTGAAATACATGCTGATAAATCCTACAATAGCTGCTGTTTATAAACGCGATACCGACTAGTTACCAGTAAAGTTGGCTTTGCGTTTTTCTCGAAAGGCGCTGACCGCCTCTTGGTGATCGTCGGTTAAATTACTCATCATTTCGTAGGCAACCGCCGGGTCCATTAGTCGTTGCGCTAGATCGCGCAGCGCCATATTGGTCACGGTCTTGGTCCATCTAACCGCCCAGCGCGGGTTGGCTGTAATTTTTTTAACCAGCAGCTGTACCTTGTCTTCCAGCTCGGCCTTGGGAACAGCGTAGTTGATCAAACCTAAGTCCAGCGCCTCACTGGCGCTAATCATATCGCCTGTTAACAGCAATTCTTTTGCCTTGGCGTAGCCCACCAGTTGCGGCCAGATAACCGCACCGCCATCCCCGGCGACAAAACCCATTTTTACATGGGGGTCGCCGATCACCGCGGATTCATCCATGATGATGATATCGGACATTAGCGCAATACTGGCACCGAGGCCGGCGGCGGCACCATTAAGTTTGCAGATGACTGGCTTTTCCAATTCCAATAGCGAAAATACGATGCGTTTGGCATCGGTGGCAATAGCCTTAAACAACTCTGGCGCGTCGATCATGCTCTGCATCCAGTCGGCATCGCCGCCGGCGCAAAAAGCTTTGTTAGCGCCAGTCAAAATAACCAGATCGCAGTCGTCATCGTGCTGGATATCTTCGAACACCCTGGCCAGCTCGCTGTGTAGGCTATGGTCGACAATATTCATCGGTCCGTTGTCTAACAGAACACGTAATACGCGCTGCTCGCGCTCAAAGCGCAGGGTTTTATAATTGTGGTAATTCATAACTGCTCCTATGCGGGAATGGGGCCAAGTTGCACCAATCGACGACCAAAGCTTTCACCCGTGAATAGACCAATAAAGGCATTTGGCATATTTTCTATTCCCTCGCTAACATGTTCGCGGTAAATCATGCTGCCATCGACGATGCGCTGAATTAATACTTCCTTTGCCCGGGCAAATTCTCTGAAATCGTCAAACACCACCATGCCTTCCATACGCAGACGGTGAGTGATAAAAGCAGCGGTATTTCTAATCCCCGGCCGGTCGGCGGGATCGACATTATAATCGGCGACCTGGCCGGAGACGACGATACGCCCGCCCATTTTCATGAGTGGAATAACCCGGTCGATCATGGTGTTGCCGACGTTGTCGAATAATACATCGACACCATCGGGGCAGGCGGCGGCGATGGCGGCGTCGAGATCGGCTACCGCTTTATAATTTATCACGTCGTCAAAGCCGCAACTGTCCTTCAACCACTGGCATTTTTCATCGCTGCCAGCAATACCGGTGACATGGCAACCCTGCGCCTTTGCCAATTGTCCGGCGGTGGCGCCTACGGTACCCGCAGCGGAGCTGATCAATACGCTTTCGCCATCTTGCAATTTGGCAACGCGTTCCAGGCCAAAAAAGGAGGTCATGCCGGGTACCCCCAAAATCCCAATATTACAGGAGTAGGGTACCCGCGTATCCTTAATCTTGTTTAGACCGCGGCCGTCGGAGACCGCCATCTCGGTCCAACCGAAACCTCCACCGACTATGTCTCCGACAGCGTAGCGCTCATTGTTGCTGGCGGTGACTACTCCAACGGTGGCGCCCTGAATAACGTCACCGCTCTTTAACGCCGCACTATAACTGTCGCCGCCGGACAGTATTGAGCGCATACCCGGATCTACAGAGGCGATGAAATTACTGATCAGTACTTGCCCTTCGGTTATTTGCGGCACCGGTACCTGTTGCAGTTCAAAATTTTCGGCTGCTGGCACGCCGGTTACCGGTTTGGCTAAAACAATGCGTTGGTAGTGTGTCATGTTTGTCTCCATAGATTCAGAGGGGGCTGCCCTGAGTGTTATTTAACATTTTAACCCGGGTTATGAGTTCAACAGTTGTGTCCGGGCAAATGCATCTGAATAGTGTGTGTTGTTAGCCTGTAGTTGTTCGGACCAGTCCCGCCACATATTGTCCTGGGGAGGGTCGGCCCGCAGTTGGTCGAGATCGGCCCGATTATAGTCCCACAGCACCGACTGTCTGATGACGTCGGTATAATTGTGCCCGGCCATATGGGCCAGGCGGTGGTGCCATAATATTACGTCACCCTCGCCGCCGCAGCATTCTACTGGCGGGGTATCACGCATGATCGCGTCCAGTTCTTTGAGGTAGGCTGTGGAGTGAATAATACCTTTATAACTGGGCAAATGGTCGTAATAGGGGATGCGGGGTTGGTCGTATTGCATTTGAAAAGTGGGGTACAGGCGCCGGTGTGACTTTGGCCACACCTTAAAAGCGCCGCCGTCGGCGGGAACCTGATGAATATTGGCCACAGCCCCCAGGCTAAAGGGGTGGCCGTCGGTGTGGCTTTCGTCTGGCAGCCGGGGCTGGTCGCCGTAGGGCAAAGTGCAGTATATGCCACGTACACCCTCGTTGATCGCCGGGTCTACCGGGCCGCCGGGCCAGGCTGTACCTTCACTGCCCATTCTTCGCCCTCCGACCACCGGCTCGCGCAGTGTGTTAGCGCCTATTAGCTGTTCCACGGCGACGCGCAACTGCTCGTTAAACATCGTTTCGATAAAAAAGGCGTCGGTGCTAATTTCGCGATTCTGCCAGCGAAAGCCTTGGCGTACGTGCAGCGGATCATTTTGAATATCTGCGCCATGAAAGGGGCCGTTAAAAGTGCTGGGGTCATCCCGCTTCAGCGCACAGGAGGCTGGCAGCGCCGCCCACATTCTATCTCTGGCCTCGGCGCAGCGTTGCGGACTGATAACACCGGGTAATATCAGGTAGCCATTGTCTTTAAAAAACGCGATTTGCTCGTCGCTTAATTTCATTGCCGTTCCCCTGTTATCAATTATCGAGCAGTTGTCAGTCACTTCGCGGCTAACAGTCACTCAAAGGCTGCTGCTCTTCGACATTTCTCATGTGATCGGCCATCGGCTCAATTTTGGCCAACAGGTCTTCTTTCAGTGCCGGGACCAGTGACATTTCAGCTAAGGCTAGCTGCATACACTGCATCCAGGCATCACGCTGTTCAATATCGATGGCTAGATGGTTATGGCGGGCTCTGAGTCTGGGGTGGCCATAGCGTTCGACAAACAATGCAGGACCGCCGAACCATCCGCTAAAATACTGGAACAGTTTTTCTCGGGAGTCGCTCAAATCACTGTTGTGCATGGCACGAACGGTAGTCGCGGTGGCCAGCGTATCCATGAAATTGTAAAAGTGCGTGACCAATTGGCGAACGCCAGACTCGCCACCGAGTCGTTGATAGAGTGTGTCTTGTTCCATAAATACGATTCCAATCGGCGTTAATGCCGCTGTCTCTTGATGCGTCCGCTGAGCGGGCTATGCGTCGCTGATTTTTTGGAAATTGGGCGCGCGTTTATCGACAAAGGACGCCACGCCTTCCTTAAAGTCGTCGTGGGCCGTGCTGATTGCCATCATCTTGTCAGACTCTTGCATCGCCTCTCCCAGTGACATATTCATATGCCGGTATACCTGGCGTTTCATTGCCTTTAACGATAGTGGCGCGGCCTTGGTGGCAAGGTCGTCAATATAGGCGAGAGCCTGATCCAGCAGTTCGGCGGCGGGGTACACCCGGTCCACCAAGCCTATTTGCAAGGCCTCGTCGCTCAATACCCGGCGAGAGCTCCAGAACAGGTCTAGCGCTTTTGAGGGGCCGATAACGCGCGGCAGTATCCAGCTCTGGCCGTGCTCGGCTACTAGTCCTCGGTGGGAAAAAGAAGTGACAAATTTGGCGCTGTCGGCGGCAAAACGCAGATCACTGAGTAGGGCGATAGACAGTCCAAGACCGGCGCAGGCGCCGTTGACTGCGGCGATAATTGGTTTGCGTACCGTCATCATATAGGTAAAACCAGAAATGTAGTCCTCGCCCATACTGGCATCGCCGGGGTTTTGGGCCAGTGCCATAGACTCGTCGCCGGCGGCGGTGGTACCGGTGGCCGACAGGGTATCGAGGGCATTCATATCCATGCCGGCGCAAAACCCACGGCCGGCACCGGTCAATACAATGCCGGTGACAGTATTATCGGCCTCGGCCTGGGCCAGGGCGTGGCGAAATTCGGCGATCATCGGGTAGGTAAAAGCGTTGAGATTATCTGGGCGATTGAGACAAATAACGGCGGCGGCGCCGCGCACCTCGAGACTGATTGATTGGTACATGGTCGGACTCCCTATTATTGATGATTTATTATTCCGGTCGAGCACCGTAAATACCCGGATGACTAAATGGTAATTATTGCGTAGATTGGCCCGATGCTGACCTTTTTTAACTGAGACACGGGGCTATTTTAAAGCAGATTATTACCCGTTGACAGCTCGGTCTAAAGTTCACTATTGTCTGTCCTTAATCATAAAATCGACAATCGCTTCGAGCTGTTGATCACTGCAATCGTCACAGGCACCGCGCGCCGGCATGGTATTACCCAGCCCCTCAATTACGTTTAAATACATCTCGTCAAGGCCGTAGGACAGGCGTTGTTCCCAGTCTGAGCTGATTCCCGGTATGGGGGCGCCGTGCATGCCCTTGCCGTGGCACACCACGCAGGTTTGCTGGTAGAGCGCCTCGGCTTCTGTGGTGGCAAAGCTCTGGCCGCAGGCGACCAGAGTTAACAGCAGCGTGCCAATAGCTCGGGTAAAAACGTTTGCTGCAGTGGTGGAGGTAGTGGTGGTGGTCGCATTCACTGCGCTGGCTGGGCCGGGTCGTTCATTCATTTACAGCAGTCCTCGTGTTGATGTAGAGTCGATTATCACAAAAAAAACTAAAAGATGATACTGACCAAAACTATGATTTCGCCGCTGAATAAAACGACCAAACTCAGTGCTACCGCGCTGTTGCTAACACTGACAGTTGCCTGCAGTAATGTAATCGATTTCCCCGACAGTGGGCTGCGCGACTACGACTGGCGCTCCTATGGTGGCAGTCTGGCCTCGGATAAATACGCACCACTTGATCAAATCAATCGAGATAATATTGATCAGCTGCAAGTGGTGTGGAGCTGGGATTCGCCGGACAATGCCGAGGTTGCCGCCGACCCTACCCACACGCCGCTGGGTTATAAAAGTACGCCGATTAAAATCGGACAAGTGCTCTATACCAATACCTCGTTGGGATTGGTGGCGGCTATAGACGCGTTAACCGGCAAGCCGTTGTGGCAATTCGACACCGGTACCCGGGCCGACGGTCGTCCCACTAATCTAGGTTTTAACAGCCGCGGTGTATCTTACTGGCAAAACGGTGACAAGCGCAGAATTCTAACGCCCGCTAACAATGGCTACCTGTGGTCACTGGATGCCGACACCGGCCTGCCAGATAGTGCCTTTGGCGACGGCGGCAAGATCGATTTGACCAAGGGCTTGGGCCGCGAGGTGCCACGGAAGTTTTACTCATCGACAGCGGCGCCGATGATTGTTGGCAATATTGTGGTAATGGGTTCGATTGTCGCGGACTATCCGGTGTTTAACCTGCCCCCGGGCCACGTGCGTGGTTATGATGTGGAAAGTGGAGAGCAGCAGTGGATTTTCAATTCTATTCCCAAGCCCGGCGAAACCGGTAACAGCAGCTGGGAGGACAATGCCTGGCAGAAGGCCGGCGCCACCAATGTTTGGACCTTGATGAGCGCCGACCCGAAAACAGGTTATGTCTATTTGCCCTTTGGCACGCCCAACAATGATTGGTACGGTGGCCATCGCTTAGGCGATAATCTATTTGCCGAAAGCTTGGTATGTCTAGATTCCGCCACCGGTAAGATGGTCTGGTATTACCAGATGGTACACCACGGTCTGTGGGACTATGATCTACCTGCCGCGCCTAACTTAGTGGATATTACTGTCGATGGCAAAGCGATTAAAGCCGTGGCCCAGGTTTCCAAACAGGGGTTCATTTATGTACTGGATCGTCTCACTGGAGAGCCGGTATGGCCGATAGAAGAGCGCGCAGTGGCCCCCAGTACAGTGCCAGGTGAGCGGGCCTCGCCGACACAGCCTTTTCCCACCCGCCCGGCCCCCTTTGAGCAGCAGGGTATTTCCGATGCCACCTTGATCGACTACACCCCAGAACTGCGGGCCAAAGCCATGGCACTGATAAGCAAATACGACTACGGTGAGTTATTCACTCCGCCCTCGCTGCGTGGCACAGTGCAGTTGCCCGGCTGGGGCGGCGGTGCCAACTGGATGGGGGCGGCGGTTGATCCGGAAACGGCGATGATTTACATCCCCTCGAACAGTGGTGCAATTGTGGCGCAGCTGGTGAAACCGGATAAAGAGTTGGCTAAGCAGTTTGCCAAAATGGGCGTTGAGCTTGGCGATTCTAACGAGAGCTATAATTATGTTCGCGGTGGCGCGCAAAGAATTCGCGGCCCGGAACGACTGCCATTAACCAAACCACCCTATGGGCGTATCAGTGCTATCGATCTTAACAGCGGCGATTACCGCTGGGTTAAGGCCAACGCCGAGGGTATACGGCAAAAGCTGATCGACAAGGGCATTGCCGACCCGGGCCCGGTGGGTACTTACGGCGGAAGTGGGCCGCTATTGACCAAAACATTACTGATTACCGTGATCAGCGACAACGGCAAACATTGGCTGCGGGCGCTGGACAAGGAAAATGGTGAGTTACTGCATCAGTTAGAGCTTCCCGGTCGCCCCTCAGCCACACCGATGAGTTATATGGTCGACGGTCGGCAGTATATTTCAGTGTCGCTCGGTGGCATGAAAAAAGCACAGCTGGTGACGTTGGCGCTGCCGACAAAAAAATAGGGATAACCGCATTCGCCCGAATGCGGTTAAAAACCGTGTGTTCGACGGGTTTATTATGTCGAACATGGAAAGCGAGTTAATGATTACTGTCGGTCGCACTGGCTGCGAACGACCGTAAATAAACAGCTTATTGCGCTTTAATCGAGTCGATGTACTGTTGCATTTTTTGTTCGGCCTCATCGCCAAAGAAAATTTCGCAGGCGTCGCGCAGCCCAGGGGCGTTGACAATATCTTCTCTGCGCACAACTTGTTCTATCTTTGAGCGACGGCGCAGAAAGTCTTCCAGTTTGGTTATCATTTCGCGTTTGGCGGCCAGTTCGATCTCGCAGCGCAGGTATTCAGCGTTTTCTATGAGTAGTTCGGCGCTGCTGGGATTTTCGCGGATACGCTCCAGTAACTCTAGCGCGTTTATTCCATAACGACGCCACAGTCTTGTGGTCAGCGGCTCGGAGGAAGAGGGATGGGTCATGGCATCCAATTCCATCAGCTCCGCTTGGTGCATAAATTCAGCCTTTTCGGCGGCGCTGGGCTCACCGTACCAACGCCATTGGGCATTGGCCTGGCTGATTTTGACGCCCGTATTGAGCTGCTCAAAGCGCTCGGCAACCTCGTCACCGACATTAATACAATCGGTCAGCTTGCCACCAAAAATACTGATTAGCTGATCGTCGTGATTAACTTCGATAACATGCTTGCGAGACAGCTTAACCCAGTCGGCGACACCGTCTTCACCTTCCAGCGCCAAGGGCCTAACACCACAGCGTTCGGCGATAATGTCGTCTCGATTCAGTGGTCGGGGCAGGTCGAGCAGCTTGTTGATATTGTCCAGTATAAATTGGCGGTCTTGTTCGGTTATCTCAACCTCGGGGCTGCTAACCTGAGTGTCGGTGGTGCCAATACAGGTTTTTGGTCCCATCGGAATAACAAAAAACAATCGCCCATCGCTGGCAAAAAACGTTAGCACCTTGTCGCTGTCGCTAATACGATCGACAATAAGGTGAACGCCTTTGGAAAATAAATGGTGATGGGTAGTCGATTGTTCCCGCTGGCGATTGAGTTGGTCGACATAGGGACCACCGGCGTTGATCAACACCTTGGCGCGTATAGAAAACTCTCGGCCGCCGACGGTGTCAAGAACGGTGTTATGCCAGTAACCCTGTTCCCGCTTGGAGGCTGTAACCGTGACATAGTTGGCGGCGATGCCGCCGTAGTTCATACAGCTGCGAATAAAATTAAAAACAAAGCGGGCATCATTGTCGTATAAATAGCAGTCGGAGTATTCAAAGCCACCGGCGATATTGTCGGCATTAACAGCGGGTTCCCGCGTTTTAATCGCCTTGCGGCTCATTAGCAGCGGTGCACGCGTTTTAAAGCGCCCCATCATCCAGTACAAGATAGTGCCGAGATAGATCAAAAAAGGCGGGTAGCGAAAGCCTTTTTGAATACTGGTAAAAAAGCGTATTTCTTTTACCGTTGAGGGGAAACTTTGCATTAGCCGATTTCTGGATTGACAGAGTTTGTTAACTAACAAAAACTCGTAGCTTTCCATATATTTAATCCCACCCCAGGCCAAGTTGGAAGAGTTGGAACTGGTAAGGCCTGCAAAGTCACCCTGGTCAACTAGTGCTACTTTCACGCCTTTGGCCGCCAGTGATGCCGCCGAAACGGCGCCATTAATACCGCCGCCGATAATTAGTACATCGAAGGTTTCAGTGGCTAGTTGCTCTATATTGTTGCGTCGAAGCTGCATCGAATTGATCTCTACTGTAGTGGCTAGCGTGGGATAATGTGGTGGTGTGGGTATTGAGTGGTGCGACTATTGAGTGGTTCGAGGATTCAAGTCGGGCGATAAAAGGGCGCGCGCTTTTTAACCGGATCCAACAGCGACCAGTCTCCTTGATCGACCTCAAAGCCCTGGGGAAAAGCTGGGCGGGCGTCCATGTCCAGGGATTGCATAACACGATCGTCCCGATAGTAACATTCAAAGGTTACGCTGATTAACGACCATATTTGCTCTGGCATAGCTTGTTGACACTCGTGTACCAACTGCAGTTGCTGCACGCTATTTAGCTGCTCAAAAGCCAGCTGCCATTGCTGCACAGAGGTTTCATGCAACGCTGTCAGGGCGGTGTTGATTTCACTGTGGCGAGCACCTATCGACGCGACAATATCGGCGAAGATCAGTGTATCACCGGCACCGGGCACATTGAGTTCGCTGTCTGCGGGCACTATGGTGTTAACCGCAGCACGTAATATCTGCTGCTGCAGGTTGTTGAAGTGGAGTTGCGCGCTGTTTAATGTGCTGTTCACGTTGGGCCTTTGTTGCAAATAAAGTGCTGTTTATGTGGTTTAATCGAACAGTGTTTCCAGCCGGTTTTTAATTTGATCGGCGATATACAAAGCCAGTGCCTGAATGGTGCAGGTTGGGTTGACCCCGGCGCTGGTGACAAAAATACTGCCGTCAATGATAAACAAATTTTTCACATCGTGGCTGCGGCCCCACTCGTTGACCACTGAGCTGCGGGCATCTACGCCCATGCGTGCAGTACCCATTAAGTGCCAACCGCCCTGAGCCAGCGGTGCGGTAGAAAATACTTCTTGCGCTCCCGCCGCCCGCAATACTTCTTCTGCTCTGGCCACCGCGTGATCTAACATTTTTATGCTGTTGTCACTAAGGGTATAGTCGATCTTTGGCGCGGGAATTCCATTGCTATCGGTTAATACCGGGTCCAAGGTGACCTGATTGTGCAATTCGGGAAAGTCTTCGCATATCGCTACCATACCCGTTATGCGATTAAATAGCCGGCGAAAATCCCGGTGATGATCGGGGCCTAGGGCTAATTTACCCTGGGCCAAGCCGGTTAGCGCGGTGCCCATCGGGCCCATACCCCGGGTGGCCTCGAAGGTGTAGCCGCGTAAAAAGCCCCGACTGGTGTCCGTCTCGTAAAATTGCTGGCTCCAGATGCTGTCGTGGGGGCCCTTGTAGGTAGCCAGCGGTCGGTCAAAAATGCCGTTAATAGCGGCATAGGGGTGAAACATCAGATTTTTCCCCACTCGGCCACTGCTGTTGGCGAGTCCGTCGGGAAAGGCAGTGGAGCGTGAATTGAGTAAAATACGGGGAGTGCCAATACCGTTGCTGGCCATAATGACCACGTGGGCGCCGATAAAGTGTTCGGCTCCATCGGCATCGTAATAAATCGCACCGCTGGCCATGCCGTTTTTGTCCACCGTTATTTCACGCACCCGACAGCCGCTGCGCAGCTCGACTCCTCGGCGTATCGCCTCGGGCCAAAAAGTGATATCGGTGCTGGCCTTGGCACCCTGAGCGCAGCCGCTGATACAGGCGCCCAGATTTATACAGGGGGCCCGGCCGTTGTAAGCTTCGGTGGCAATGGCGCTGTCCGAGGGCCACCAGTGCCAGTTTAACTGATTAAAACCACGGCCCAGGGCCTGACCCGGCTCCCCTAAAGGTAGTGGCGGCATCTGAGGTTGTTTGGGCGGGTAGGCAGGATCCCCTGCCAACCCCGACACCCCAGTCAGCTGCTCGCTCTGTTGGTAAAATGGCTCCAAGGTGGCGTAGTCGATCGGCCAGTCGTCGGCGACGCCGTCCAGGGATTTTACGCGAAAGTCCGAGGGGTGAAAGCGAGGAAAGTGACCGGCATACAATACTGTACCACCGCCAACACCGTTGTAGTTGGCGACTTTAATAGGCGAGTTGTCTTCATTGATCGGATAGTCTGCGGGCAGTTGTCGGCGGTTGGGGCTGACGCTGAAATCTGCCTGGCCCCGGGCCTCGGCGTCGCGGCCGGTACTGGGATAATGGGCGGGGTCAGGCCAGTCTCCCTGTTCCAGGCAGACAATATGCATATGGGTATCTGCCAGGCTCCAGGCCGCCGCCGCCCCCGAAGCCCCGGCCCCTACTATCAGTACGTCGACTGTTTGTTCGTTCATGGTTTTTTGCTGTCCTTAACCGGTAGTGCGCCTGCTGCAGGGTAGTGGTTGAAAGTGAGCGGATTGATCGTTAATCGCTCACTGACTAGCAATCTAACAATTCATAGTAAGAGGGTTTGCCGGTCAGGTCAAAAGCCGCCACCGCCGGCAATGAATTGTCCCCAGCGATGGACTTTTGTGGTGATGACTCTTATCCTTCGCCTCTTAATATTAACAATCGTCTTTACCTGTCCTGGGCTTGTGGCTACGGTGTTCTTTTTAATCGCAGCGACAGCGTTCCCCAGGCGGTCACATTTTAAACTTTGAGGAGATAACACCATGGCGTTAAAAAAACGCGTAGCTATTACATTGCCCGCGGGCCCGAAAATTGAAGATACGGTAAAGCGGCTGAAGTGGGCGGAAGAGAACGGCTTTGCCGATGCCTGGTTTAGTGATTCCGGCGCCCCTGATTCTCTGACTCAGGTAGCCGCTGTCGCCCATCACACCAGCTCGATTCGCATCGGAATTGCTGTTACTCCGGTCTATACGCGCTCGCCCTCGGTGCTGGCGGCCTCGGCCAATGTGATCGGCCAGGTATTGCCCGGCCGTTTTGTAATGGGCCTGGGTTCTTCCAGCCAGACCATCATGGGCAAGTTCAACGGTATTCCGCTGGACAAGCCATTGACTCGGGTGAAAGAAACCGCGCAGCTAGTTCGCGCCATGTTAGCTGGCGAGAAAACCGCCTTCGACGGTGAAACTGTTAGCAGCAACGGCTATCGGCAGGCACCCATGGATAGCCCTCCACCACTTTATTTGGCTGCGCTGCGGGCCAATATGATCGAAATGGCTGCGGAAGTTGGCGACGGTATTATCTTCAACTTATGGCCCCAGGGTGCGCTGCCCAAGATGATGGAGCACGTGCGTATTGGCGCTGAGCGGGCCGGGAAAAATTGGCAGGATATCGAAATCGTCAACCGCGCTATGGTGCTGTGTACCGACGACAAGGAGCGGGGCCGGGCCCTGTTTAGAGCGGCCTTTGGTCCCTATTACGCCACTCCGGTATACAACAAATTTTTGGCCTGGGCCGGCTACACCGAAGCTGCCAATACCATTTCCGAGGGTTGGGCTGAAAAGAACCGCGAGAAAACCGCCAGCGCTATGACTGACGAGATGATCGACGAAATTGCGATTATCGGCAACCGAGAAGAAATTCAGGCGCGCATCCAGGCCGATGCCGACGGCGGTGTGCACACCCATATCATCGCGCCGCTGGCGGCCAACGCCGAAGATCTCAACAATACCTTCGAGGCCTTTACCGCCAAGAACTTTCAGTTTTCCTGAACCCCGTGCCACCGAGCCTCTAGCGGCTCCGGTGGCAATGCCCTGGCGCAGCTGATGTTCCCTCGGTACGCCCAACCCGGTCGATACAACAGAGAAATCTATGGAAATAATAAAACTCACCTTGGCCT
>Ga0105355_10001635_pt1 | contig 20572 bp, 20 predicted proteins | sample GOMGulsemesocosm_2_FD_83508 | JGI IMG/M metagenome (GOLD analysis project Ga0105355, IMG submission 83508) | Methane-oxidizing microbial communities from mesocosms in the Gulf of Mexico - GOM9C Gulf of Mexico | ecosystem: Environmental > Aquatic > Marine > Cold seeps | place: Gulf of Mexico... | reverse complement strand
GAGCGTGAAGATTTTAGGGAAGAAGCAAATAAAAAGTTTTTTAGATTAAAGTTAGGGAAAGAAGTACGTTTAAAGAATGCGTACTTTATTACAGCCACAAGCTGTGAAAAAGATGAGAATGGTAAAATTACGGTAATTCATTGTACCTATGATCCATTAACAAAATCGGGTAGCGACACAGAAGAGAGCAAGCGTAAAGTAAAAGGTACGTTGCATTGGGTTTCTATTAAACATGCTGTAAAAGCAGAAGTAAGAGCCTATGATCGTTTGTTTTTAGACGAAGCTCCTGACGGACATAAAGACAAAGATTATATGGAATTTGTAAATCCAAATTCTTTAGAAAAAATTACCGCTTTTGTAGAACCGAGTTTGCAATCTGCTAAAATTGGAGCACAATTTCAGTTTCAAAGATTAGGATACTTTAATGTTGATAACGATACTACATCAGAAAATTTAGTATTCAATAAAACCGTTGGATTAAGAGATAATTGGGCGAAGAAAAACTAAGTTTAATTCGTTTTAAACCATAAAAAAGACCGCAAAATTGCGGTCTTTTCTTTTTTATTTATTTATTTATTAAGATTAAAACGCCGTCTGACATAATATTCCGCCCATTAAAGCCAACGTGATTGTCCAATATCCAACATTAATTAATACATATTTAAAACTTTTTCTTTCAAACATTGCATTGGTCCCCATAATTGGTAATGCTATAAATAGGCCAACCATAGTACCGTGCAAAGCCCCATGACCAAAGGTTCTAAAACGACCTCCATAAGAAGTCATAAAGTCTTGAAAATAAGTATATGCTTCACCAGTACTTTCTGCAAATCCTGGTTCACCAAATAAAACAGATTGTGTTCCAAACTGATGAATCACCACCGTTTGCAAAATAAATGCCATTAAAAAACTAAACACATAACTTAACCCAAAGATTAAGGCCATATTTGCGCCTTTCATCGAATCGTCAGTAAACCCAACTTCTTTCATCCATGCCTTTTTAAATAACATTGGTCCATACCAAAGAAAGCCCATTACTAGAGGTATAATTGCGGCTATTGCTGTTGTCACTAAATTAAATTCTATCATAATATTTTGTTTTGGTTCTCTCAAATATAAGAAATAACTTTTTGATTTCTAACCCATTAAAACAAAGAAAGCCAGAAACAATTTGTTTCTGGCTTTCTAAAAATTTGTTGATATTACTATTTAATTACTATTGATTTAGCAATCGCTTCCAGTTCAAAAACAAAATCTCTTTTATTTACAGAAGGGGCATATGTAAAGCCTTCTACAACTACAATTCTGTTATTTTTTTTATCAATGATATTATAATTTAAAAATGGGCCAGCCATAAAGTTATTTTTTACTTCCCATTTTCCACGAGTTTCAAAGGCCTGCTTATTATCAAGAGTTGTTTCTTTCGTTTGTGGTGTAAATGCCGCTTCAGTAATCATATACATCCCTTCTCTAGAACCGGGTATGTATTTCTCCCCTATTGTATTTCTGTGCATAATAATGTTATTGTTAACATCTAAGTCAAACTCTTCTGTTAACGGCATGGTATATACTAAAATATTATTAGTTCCGTCTCCTTTTGCAATACCGCTCATTAAATGGTGTCTTAACCATAAAAAATCTCCGGTATCATCTACTGTTCTAAAACTTTTAGGAATTGTAAGCGAAATACCCAGTTTCGATAATGTCTTATAGGTAGCGTTATCTACTTTGGTTTTCATAAACCTACCTTGAACATGTTTGATATCTGAATCTCTAAAGGTTTTTACAATTTCTTTTTTATACTTATCTAATTGAGCAACCAATCCCTCTTTGTCTTTAGCGGTAACGTAAATAATTGTTTGAGGTTTTGCATAATAATCGTTTTTAACTGCAAATGATGCTTTCGTTGAAGTTTGTACAACCAATATACTTCTATATTTATTCATCATACTTCCAAATCCTTTAGGAGCAACCTGAGTAACACTAAATGTAGTTTCTGGTTGTGGTAAACCTACCACTAGTTCGCCTAAAAAATCTCTTAAATTATTTCCTATTTCACCTTTCCAGTCTTTTAATTCTGTTACTACTAGTAACTGATTTGATTTACCAATAGAGCTACCCAACACAAAGGATTCTTTAGCGTCTTTACAGGCAGTAAAAAAAAGTAATAGCGCAATAATAGTTAATCCTTTTTTCATATTTAATCTATTTATATTTGGTTGATACTCTTCAAATATTGTTCCATTTTTGAAAATATAGTTGTTTTCTTAAGTATTATAATCTTTTGGGGTATACGGTTAGTCTTTGTCCAATTTTTAAGTTGTTATTTCGCAACCTATTCCATTTTTTAATTTGACTCACTCTAACGCCAAATTTCTTTGCAATTCTACCCAAATAATCTCCACTTCGAACCTTATATCTTATACGTCTGTTGAGTTCTAAGTATTTAGGTAATGGTTTTTCTCTTTTAGCATCATCGGCATCTGCTAATGCATAAATTTCTTTCTCTTTATTTAAAAAGGTAACAGTTGCATTTCTTGGCAATGTGACTGAATAATTTTTCCCTTTTACGTATGGAATAATATCTAACTTATATGCTGGGTTTAGAAACTGCAGCATTTCGGTGTCTATTCCAGTTTTTAGGAAAATTTGATCAAAAGAGATGGTTCTTTTTACTTGAATTGTATCGGTAGCAAAATGATATATTGGCGGGTTCTCTGGTGCCAAACCATGTTCTTTTGCATACTTAAATATATACATAGTAGCATAAAAAGCAGGCACATATCCCGCCGTCTCCCTTGGTAAATATTGACGAAGGTTCCAATAATTACGATATCCTCCAGACCTTTTGATTGCCTTTGACACATTTCCTGGTCCAGAATTATAGGCCGCTAGTGCTAAATCCCAATCACCAAATATGTTGTATAAATCGCTTAAATATTTACACGCAGCTATTGTTGCTTTTATAGGATCTTGACGATCATCAACATAAGAATTAACATTCAACTTATATTGCTTTCCTGTTAAATACATAAACTGCCACAAGCCTCTAGCTCCAACTCTAGATCTTGCTTTTGGGTTTAAAGTAGATTCAACTATTGCGAGATATTTCATCTCTAAAGGAATGTCAAACTGATCTAAATATTTTTCAAACATTGGGAAATAATATTCCGCCTTTGTCATTAACCTTGGGTAATATTTTTTACGGTATTTTAGATACGAATTGATAACATTCTCTAGTATTGGATTGTACTCAATAAAAAAGGGCGTTGTATTGTCTAAGTGTTTTAATCGTTCTTTTAAGACATTTGTTGGTATTTTATCTGTCGTTTTTTCTGTGGCCTCTAAGCCCTTAATTACATAATTTATATTGTCTGATAAAGGAGATTTGTATTGGGTTTCTAAAACCAAACTATCAATTTTCCTCAGGTCTTTATCACTAAAAAAATCTTTGGTGTTTTTAGTTTGCAGCGTATCAATAGCAAGGCTATCAATTTTTGTTTGACTTAAAACTGTAGTAGAAATTAATACTACTAAAATAAAAATTCTTTTTTTCATACTATATAGCTAATTCAACAACGATAGGACAATGATCTGAATGTTTTGCTTCTGGTAAAATATAAGCTCTAGAAATAGTGCTTTTTAAGGGTTCAGAAACCATTGCGTAATCTAATCGCCAACCTTTGTTGTTTGCTCTTGCATTTGCTCTATAACTCCACCAAGAAAAGGCTTGTTTATCATTGTTTAAGTACCGAAAACTATCAATAAATCCACTGTCAATGAAACTCCCCATCCATGCGCGTTCTATTGGTAAAAACCCTGAAACACCTTTCATTTTTGGATTGTGAATGTCTATTTCTTCATGACAAATATTATAATCTCCGCAAATAACTAAGTTCGGAATTTCCTTCTTTAAATTGGTTAAATATTCCTGAATTTTCGCCATGTAATTCAACTTAAAATCAAGCCTTGCATCATTCGTTCCAGAAGGTAAATACATACTCATTACAGAAACAGTATCATAATCTACACGAAGGTTTCTCCCCTCAAAATCCATGGTCTCAATGCCTGTTCCATACTCAATATGATTGGGTTCTTTTTTACATAAAACAGCTACAGAAGAGTAGCCTTTTTTCTGTGCAGAAAACCAATAATGATATGGATAACCTGCCTCTTCAAACTCAGACAAATCTAATTGTTCTTTATGTGCTTTGGTTTCTTGTATGCAAATTACATCTGGATCTGCCTGTTGTAACCAGTCTATAAACCCTTTCTTTAGTGCGGCTCTTATTCCGTTAACATTGTATGAGATTATTTTCATTTAAAACTGCATTTCAGGAATTTCACCATTGATAATTAAAGCTCCTTCTGTAGCATCTTGAATTTCTTCAACGCTAACACCTGGAGCTCTTTCTAACAAATGAAAAGCACCTTCTTTAATTTCTAAGACCGCTAAATTCGTTACTACTTTCTTTACACAACCAACTCCGGTTAACGGCAAAGAGCATTTTTTTAACAACTTAGATTCCCCTTTTTTATTGGTGTGCATCATGGCAACAATAATGTTTTCTGCAGATGCTACCAAATCCATAGCTCCTCCCATTCCTTTTACCATTCTACCAGGAATTTTCCAATTTGCAATGTCTCCATTAGCAGCAACTTCCATCGCTCCTAAAACGGTTAATTGAACATGTTGTCCACGAATCATTGCAAAACTAAGTGCTGAGTCAAATAAAGATCCTCCCTCTAAAACGGTAACTGTTTGTTTTCCTGCATTTATTAAGTCAGCGTCTTCTGTTCCTTCAACCGGAAAAGGCCCCATTCCTAACAATCCGTTTTCAGATTGGAACTCAACATCAATCCCTTTTGGAATATAATTCGCAACCAATGTAGGAATTCCAATTCCTAAATTCACGTACCATTTATCTTGTAATTCTTGTGCAATTCTTTGCGCTATTTCTTGTTTAGTAAGTGCCATTTGTTACGATTTTGGTGTTACTGTTCTTTGCTCAATTCTCTTTTCATATCCTTCTCCTTGAAAGATTCTTTGTACAAAAATTCCTGGAGTGTGAATTTGATTTGGGTCTAATTCTCCAACCTCCACTAATTCTTCAACCTCTACAACAGTAATTTTACCTGCCATTGCCATCATCGGGTTAAAGTTACGCGCTGTTCCTTTAAAAATTAAATTTCCTGCCGTATCTCCTTTCCAAGCTTTTACAAAAGCAAACTGCGCATCAAAGGCATGCTCTAATACATACATTTTTCCGTTAAACGCTCTAGTTTCTTTGCCTTCTGCGACTTCTGTTCCGTACCCTGCTGGAGTATAAAATGCTGGAATTCCTGCTCCTGTTGCTCTGCAACGTTCTGCTAAAGTTCCTTGCGGAATTAAATCAACCTCTAATTCTCCTGATAACATTTGGCGTTCAAATTCATCATTTTCTCCGACATAAGAAGAAATCATTTTTTTGATTTGACGTTTTTGTAATAACAATCCTAGTCCAAAATCATCGACTCCTGCATTGTTAGAAATACATGTTAAATCGGTTACTTCTAAGTTTACTAATTCAGTAATACTATTTTCCGGAATACCACAAAGACCAAAACCACCTAACATAAATGTCATTCCGTTTTCTACCCCTTGCAATGCTTCTTTTGCGTTTTTTACTACTTTATTTATCATAATCGGTTGATTAAAAATCTATATCTCCTTTTTTAATTTCAGGTTTCTCTTCTTCTTTTTCGTCTTTCTTTTTTTCCAAACCTGTGCAATCTATTTTTATAGAAAGCTCTTTTTCTGGTTTCTCAAAAGCCTCTTTACTAATATTCAACGTTGGGTCTTCATAGCATTTACGCATATAAATTGCCCACGTAGGTAATGACATGGTTGCTCCTTGCCCTTTCAAAATTCCCTCAAAGTGAATTGCTCTATCTTCTCCTCCGGTCCAAACACCCGTTGCTAAATTGGGTACAACGCCCATAAACCAACCATCAGTCTGGTTTTGGGTAGTTCCTGTTTTTCCTGCAATTGGATTGTCAAATCCATATGGATACCCCGTTACATAATCAGGCCTTGGAGATGTTGTTCTCAATCGAATTCCAGATCCTCCTGTGGTAACACCTTCTAATAAGTTTAAAACCACATAAGCAGATTCTTCACTTAACACTTCTTCTGTTTTTGGCGTAGATTGCATTAATACAGTTCCATTTTTATCTTCAATACGCGTAATCATCATTGGCTCTACTCTTAGTCCTTTATTTGCAAACATTCCATACGCAGAAACCATTTCGTACAATGTTAACTCAACAGTACCCAATGCAATTGCTGGTCCTGGTGGAATTTTATTGGTAATTCCAGCTGCTTTTGCTAATTTAATTACGTTCTGTGGGCCAACCATATCAATCATCCTTGCAGACATTGTATTTACCGATTTTGCCAACGCCTCTTTTAAACTCATTGTGCCTTTATACCTGAAAGGATTCAGTCCATCAATTTTTGGTGTCCAAGCTTTCGGAATTCCATATTTCCCTTTAGGAATCGTGTACAAAGAAATTGGGAATTCATCACAGGGCGATAATTTTAATTGATTTATTGCTGTGGCATATACAAATGGCTTAAATGTAGACCCAACTTGTCTTTTTCCTTGTTTTACGTGATCGTATTTAAAGTGTTTATTGTTAATGCCACCAACCCAAGCTTTTATATGTCCTGTTTGTGGCTCCATAGAGAGTAATCCAGCATGTAAAAAATATTTGTAATATCTAATGGAATCTACAGGGGTCATAAGGGTATCAATATCACCATTATGAGAAAATATTCTCATTTTCCTTTTGCGTTTAAAAGATGCTTCAATGTCTTTTTCTGCAATTCCTTTCCTCTTCAATTCTCTCCACCTGTCAGAATTTTTCATGGCACGCCTTAAAATCATATCAATTTGCTCTGGTTCTATATCATAAAAAGGAGCCGTTTTATTTTTCTTTTGTTCTTCAAAAAAGGAATCTTGAAGATTAGATACATGTTCATGCACTGCTTCTTCTGCATATTTTTGCATTCTAGAATCTAAGGTTACGTAAATTTTTAACCCATCTGTATAGATGTCATACGATTCTCCATTAGGCTTTGGGTTCTTTTTTACCCAATTCTTTAAATAACTCCTTAAATATTCTCTAAAATAGGTTGCATATCCATCACTGTGACTTTCAGGGGTATAGTTAATCGTTAACGGTAATTTTTGAAGAGAGTCTCTTTCTTGAACAGAAATAAATCCATTTTTTGCCAATTGTGCAAAAACAACATTTCTTCTATTAAAAGATTTCTTCTTTGAGCGTTCTCTATTTGGATTAAATTGTCTTGGATTCTTTAGCATGGCAACTAAAATAGCTGACTCTTCTATTTTTAGTTCTTTTGGTTCTTTTCCGAAATAGATTCTAGAAGCTGAACGAATTCCTGATGCATTAAATAAAAACCCTTGGGTATTTAAATACATGGCAATAATCTCATTTTTTGTGTACTGACGTTCTAATTTTATTGCAACGACCCATTCTTTTAATTTCTGAGTGATTCTTTTTATAGAATTTCCTGAAGCTCTTTTAGTAAATAAATTCTTTGCTAGCTGTTGTGTTACTGTACTAGCTCCTCCGCCTTTTCCCAATTTAGAAATGGCCCTTGCCAATCCTCTAAAGTCAATTCCAGAATGCTCATAAAAACGTACATCTTCAGTTGCAATAAGTGCATTAACTAAATTATCAGGTAACTCTTTAAATTTAATAGGTTTTCTATTTTCCCTGGCATAAGTCCCCAAAGTTTTCCCATCAGAAGAAATAATTTCTGTTGCTAAATTACTATCTGGGTTTTCCAATTCTTCAAATGTTGGCAACGCACCAAAGACACCCCAAGAAGCTAAAATAAATAATAACAGTATCGATAAAAACCCACCAATAATGACTCCCCAAAACCATTTAATATATTTTTTAAAGTTTGTTGCTTTTTTCTTTGTCATTTTTAATTCTTTTCAATTCTAAACCCAACTTCTGTTATTCCGTCTAATACCATAATTCCTTCTGTTTCACCATTTTTACGCATTGCTTGAGAAATAGAAACTTTATAATCGCCCGAATTTGGAAAAACCACATTTTCTTTATAAAACAATTTATTCTCTTTTATTTCTGTAAGTCCCGAGCCTAAAAACCTACCTGAATCATCCGTCATTTCATATTCCAATGTGTCAACAATTTTCTTGCCATTTGGAAAACTCAATTCTGTAATTAAAAAAAGATTACTAAAAGCATAGTCGTTATTGTTTCTAACATTGATAAACAGATCACGTTGTTCAATTGTATCCTTTATACTAAAAGAAAAGGCAATAGTATTCTCTAGTTCCCAAGATTGATTTGAAACAGAAACATATGAATCGTATATTCTTTTAGAATCACACGAAACCAAACACAAAATAATAAGAGAAACAGCTATTATTTTATTCCGTTTTGTTTTCATTATTTGGTTTTCCGTTTGGTTTTCTTTTATTTCTATTATTCCGTCTTGGCTTCGGTTTTGTACCAGGTTGGTTCGGTTTATCCCCTGTGTTTTTAGGAGTAACTTTCCCTTTGTTCTGCCCCTTGTTTTTATTTTGTGGCTGTTGCTTCTTTTTATTTTGCGGGTGCTTTTTTTGAGGTTGTTGTGTTCCTTTATTAGCAACTACGGTTGGTTTCTTTCTGTTTCTATTATTCTTCCTTCTTCCTTTCTTTTGCTTAGGAGCATCAAAACGAGTTAAACTATCTTGACCTACAACGTTTTCAAAATCTATCTTAATTTCTTCAGTAACATCAGATTCATAATCTTCTAACGGGGCACCATCTTCATTATTTTTATTCAAGTCAATTATTTCTTGAACTTGCGCTAAGGACAACTTAAACCACTTAAAGGTATTGTCCTTATAGGTATACCATAATTGCTGTTTAAAAATATCCATCTTCACAAAAACTGCCAAACCACTTTCTGTTTTAAGCACAGTATCTTGTCGTGGAAACGCTTTTAGAGCATCTAAATACGTATCTAATTCATAATTTAAACAACATTTTAATTTACCACATTGTCCTGATAACTTTAAAGGGTTTAAAGATAATTGCTGATAACGCGCAGCAGCTGTATTCACTTTTCTAAAATCTGTTAACCACGTAGAACAACACAGTTCTCTACCACAAGACCCGATACCTCCTAAACGAGCTGCTTCTTGACGTAAACCAACTTGTTTCATTTCTACGCGAATAGAAAAAGCGCCGGCTAAATCTCTAATTAGCTGTCTAAAATCTACACGTTCTTCTGCGGTATAGTAAAAAGTTGCCTTGTTTCCATCACCTTGATACTCTACATCAGACAATTTCATTTTTAAGCCCAATCGACCTAAAATTTCACGACCTCTACGCTGAGTTTCAACTTCTTTTTCTCTTACAGATTGCCATTTATCAATATCTTTTTGAGATGCTTTTCTATATATTTTTTTAACGTCTTCACTATCAATGGAAACATTTTTCTTCTTCATCTGCACTTTCACCAACTCTCCTCCAAGAGAAACAGTTCCTATGTCATGCCCTGGTGAACTTTCTACAGCAACCACATCCCCCATAGAAAGGGTTAAGTTTTCTGGGTTCTTAAAAAAGTGCTTACGTCCGTTTTTAAAACGAATCTCGTAAATGTTAAAAGGAGCTTGTCCACTTGGTAATGTCATATTTGATAACCAATCAAATACTGCTAATTTACTACCGCTACCACAAGATCCGCCAGTTCCACAATTCCCATTGCTTTTACAGCCGTTTGGTACGCCGTCTTTTTTGGTTGAGCAACTACTACAGCTCATAAAATTTATATATTTAGAGAAGATTCTATTACTTTTTTCTTTTCGATTGTTTTCAATGAAAAGACTTTAACTAAGCAAAGATCTTCTTTCGGGTTCTTAATTTATTTCGCAAACCAACAAAGGTTGATTAATCTGTAAATATACGGTTTCTCAAAGAATGAAAAAACAAGAATTTGAAAGTTCTTACAACTACTTTATATTTAACTATATGCCAAATGTAGTTTACTCATTTTATGAAATTTTTATCCTTTTAGAATTCGAGGTGACTTCCTTAGAATTCGTAACAAAGGATCATTTTCAGCATAAAAAAAGACCTCAAAATGAGGTCTTTAAAATAGTAGTTTCGCGAATATTATTTCTTGAAAGTTAACACTTCAGATCTTCCTTTTTTGAATATTTTATTGCTATTCCCTTTTCCTCTTCGCAACTCTTTTTGTGCTAAAAAAGGTAATGATGCTACTTCTTTACAGTCTTCAGAACAACAGGTATTCATTTTTTCTGAACAAGACGTACATTGAATAAATAATAAATGACAGGCCTGGTTTTCACAATTTACATGTTCATCAGAAGGCTCTCCGCATTGGTGGCAATTAGAAACTACATCATCTGTAATACGTTCTGCTCTTCTATGATCAAACACAAAGTTTTTACCAATAAATTTATTTTCTACCCCTTCATCTTTTACTTGACGCGTGTATTCTATGATTCCTCCTTCTAATTGAAAAACATTTTTAAACCCTTTGTGTTTGTAATATGCGGATGCTTTTTCACAACGAATTCCGCCGGTACAATACATCAATAAGTTTTTATCTTCTTTATTGTCTTTTAAATCTTCTTCAATAATATCTAAAGAATCTCTAAAGGTATCTACATCTGGAGTAACAGCCCCATCAAAGTGACCTATTTCACTTTCGTAGTGATTACGCATATCAACACAAACAGTGCTTGGGTCTGCTAACATAGCATTGAATTCTTTTGCAGATAAATGCACCCCTTTATCGGTTACATCAAACGTGCTGTCATTTAAGCCATCGGCAACAATTTTGTTTCTAACCTTTACTTTTAATTTTAAAAACGATTTATTGTCTTGCTCCACAGCTACGTTTAAACGGATATCCTTTAAAAAAGAAATGGCGTCTAATTGTTCTTTTAATTGCACGAAATTTTCTGCCGGGACAGATATTTGAGCATTGATTCCTTCATTGGCAACATAGGTTCTACCAAGAACCCCTAGTTGATCCCATTCAAGGAATAATTTATCTCTAAAAATTTGTGGGTTTTCTATCTTGTAATATTGATAGAATGAAATGGTTAAACGATCCTTTCCGGCCTCGTCAATTAATGCAGCGCGTTCTTTAGCGCTTAACTTATTGTACAGTTGCATGCTATACTTATTTAGTTAAACAATATGTTATAAATAGTTGATAAATATATTACCTACCAATTTACAGCAAAACTACCACTTTTAAACAAAACGGCCATGTTTTAGCGTTTAATACTTAACATTTGCATGTATTTTGACCTATTTTAAACAAAACTTCAACTTATCGCAATTAAAAGATACAAGTGGTTGTTATTTTTCATAATCTTTGCACTTCATTCATAATTAAAAAGAACTAAAATGAGAGTTGCTGTTGTAGGCGCTACCGGAATGGTAGGAAGTGTAATGTTAAAAGTATTAGCTGAAAGAAATTTTCCTATTACTGAATTAATCCCTGTTGCATCTGAAAGATCTGTAGGAAAAATAATGACATACAAAGGAAACGAATATGCTGTAGTAAATTTAGAAACGGCTGTTTCAATGAAACCAGATATTGCCTTATTTTCTGCAGGAGGAGACACTTCTTTAGTATGGGCTCCTAAATTTGCTGAAGTAGGAACCACAATTATTGATAATTCTTCTGCATGGAGAATGGATCCTACTAAAAAATTAGTTGTACCAGAAATTAATGGTGATGTTTTAACTGTTGATGATAAGATTATCGCTAATCCAAATTGTTCTACCATTCAATTGGTAATGGCATTGGCTCCTTTACATTCAAAATACACCATGAAACGTGTGGTAATTTCTACCTATCAATCTGTTTCTGGAACTGGTGTAAAAGCCGTACAACAATTAGATAATGAAGAAGCAGGAATAGATGGTGAAATGGCATACCCGCATCCTATTGGAAGAAATGCGCTACCTCACTGTGATGTGTTTTTAGAAAATGGATATACCAAAGAAGAAATGAAATTGGTAAAAGAACCAAAGAAGATTTTAAGAGACGAGTCTTTCTCTGTGACGGCTACTGCAGTTAGAATTCCAACTGCTGGAGGGCATTCTGAAGCTGTAAATGTTCAGTTTGAAAATGACTTTGACTTGACTGAGGTTCGTCAAATATTAAGTGAAACTGATGGAATAACAGTGCAAGATGATGTCGCAAATAATGTGTACCCAATGCCAATAACGGCACATGATAAAGATGCTGTTTTTGTAGGTAGAATTCGTAGAGATGAATCTCAAGAAAACACCTTAAACCTTTGGATTGTTTCTGACAACCTTAGAAAAGGTGCTGCTACAAATACCATACAAATCGCAGAGTATTTAGTCGCTAATAATTTGATTAACACTACAATTACCGCTTAATCTTAATGCGAGTATACCGAATTATAAAATAAAAAATCCCGAGAAAGTTCTCGGGATTTTTTATTTTGTTACTTTCAAAACATCCGCAATAATCCGTTCTATTTCTGGTTTTGGCAAGGCTCCATTTGCCATTTGCGGCTGTCCTTCCATTGGGCAAAAAAGCATAGCAGGAATACTTCTAATTCCAAAAGCTGCAGCTAGTTCTTGCTCTGCTTCTGTATCTACTTTATAAATTCTAATCTTCTCTCCGTATTCTTCACTTAATGTTTCTAAAGTTGGTGCTAAAGATTTACAGGGACCACACCAATCCGCATAAAAATCAATAAACACAGGTACATTTCCCTCAAATTTCCATTCTTTATTTTCTTCAAAATTAAAGACCTTTTCTAAAAAGGTTTCTTTTGTTAAATTTTCTGTCATTTTTAATATCTTATTAGTGCAAAGTTAGTCGAATTTTATGAACAATATTTACAGCTTATGAACCACATAAAAGGTAATTCATTGTTTTTTAGTATCTTAACAATTAAACTATTAATTAATAATTAACTTTTTTATTATGAACACAGTAAACACAGTAGCTAGATACGTATTAGGTCTAGCAATGTTGGTTTTTGGAGCCAACAAATTTTTACATTTTATGCCAAACCCAGAATTGCCAGAAGCTGCTGGCGCTTTTATGGGTGCATTGGCAGGGAGCGGCTATATTTTTCCAATATTAGGAATTGCCTATATTATTGCGGGTCTTTGTTTGGTTTTAAATAAAGCAGTACCATTTGCTTTAATTGTTTTAGTACCTGTTTCTATCAATATTGTTGCTTTTCATTTAGTATATGCTCCTGCTGGAATCTTATTTGCAGCCATTATTGCGGTATTAAACATATTATTAATTTACGCAAACTGGGATCGATTTAAATCTCTTTTTGAGTAACAAAAACGTTAAATTTTATCAAAACCTCTTTTGTTTGTAACAAAAGGGGTTTTTTTTATACTAACTTGTGACAATTATATCTTAATAACATCAAATTAAAATCATGAGAAAATCAACCAAAAAAATCATGCTTTTTTCTTCTTTGGCCATTCTTACTGCCAGCATTTCATGTAAAAGTGATAAAACAGAAGAAAAAACACCTGGAATTGCTATTGAAAATATGGATACCTCTGTAAAACCTGCAGATGATTTCTTTAGACATGTAAATGGAACCTGGTTAGATAAAACCGAAATCCCAGATGACCAAACTTCTTGGGGAGGTTTTAATCAATTGCGTAAAAAAACAGATGCAGATGTTTTAACTATTTTAAACAAAGCTATCGAAGAAGGCAATTTTCCAAAAATAAAAGATGGTAACGGTAACGAAATAGATTCTGATCAAGAAAAGGCCGTAAATTATTACCAAACTATTATGGATACTGTTGCTAGAAATAAACAAGGCAAAGATCCCATTAAGCCCTTTTTAGCTAAAGTTGATGAAATAAAAACGAAAAAAGATGTTGAAAACTACATCACAAATATGGCCCCATATGGAGGAGGAGGTTTTTATGGTTTTGGTGTTTTTAACGATTTAAAGAATAGTAGCATGAATGCTGGTTATTTAGGTGGTGGAAGTCTTGGATTATCTAGAGATTACTACGTAGATGAAAAAGTAAAAGACAAGCTAAAAAAATACCAAGAATTTGTTGCGAAAATGCTACAAGAATTTGGTGATGACGAAACTACTGCTACAAAAAACGCAGCAACAATTGTTGCATTCGAAAAAAGTTTAGCAGAACCAATGATGACCAAAGAAGAACGTAGGGATACACGTAAAATGTACAACCCAATGACAGTTGCTGAATTACAAAAATTAGCTCCTGCAATAGATTGGGCAGCTCACTTAAAAGGAATAGGTGTTACTATTAAAGGTTTAAATGGTGTAAAAGGAATTAATAAGGTAATTGTAATGGACCCAGGTTATTTTAAAGCAATGAGCATCATTTTTAACAAGCGTTCTGTTGCTGATATTAAATTATTATTACGTTGGAACACAATTAACAACGCCTTAGGTTCTTTATCTACTGATTTAGAAAAAGAAAACTGGACGTTTTACAGCAAAACGATGCGTGGAGCTAAAAAACAACGCCCAAGAGATGAACGTGCTTTAGGGAGCCTAAACAATGCGATCGGAGAAGCTTTAGGAAAACTATACGTTGAAAAAATGTTTCCACCAGAAGCGAAGAAGAAAGCTAAGGAAATGATTGATAATGTAATGCTTGGATTTGAAGCTAGAATAGCACAATTACCTTGGATGAGTGAAGAAACGAAAGTAAAGGCACTAGAAAAATTACACAAATTAACGGTAAAGATTGCCTACCCAGATAAATGGATAGATTATTCTGAATTACAAGTTAAAGGTTTAAAAAATGGAGGAACTTATTTTGAAAATGCGATAAATGTTACCAAATGGAACTATGATAAAAACATGGCTAAACTGGGTGAAAAAGTAGATAGAACTGAATGGGGAATGTCTCCTCAAACGGTAAACGCATACTTTAACCCTGTAAACAACGAGATTGTTTTTCCTGCTGCAATTTTACAACCACCTTTCTATAACTACAAAGCAGATGAAGCCGTAAATTATGGTGGAATTGGAGCTGTTATTGGACATGAAATTTCGCATAGTTTTGATGATTCTGGTGCTCGTTTTGACGGTGATGGAAATCTTAAAAATTGGTGGACAGCTGAAGATTCTAAGAAGTTTAAAGTTGTTGGTGGTAAATTGATAAAACAATACAGCGATATCATTGCTATTGACAGCATGCATTTAAACGGAGAATATACTTTAGGGGAAAATATTGGCGATTTAGGTGGTGTACAAGCTGCTTACGAAGGCTTGCAAATTTTCTTAACTAAAAATGGAAGACCTACCGATATTGATGGGTATACACCTGAACAACGTTTCTTCCTTTCTTGGGGAACTATTTGGAGAACTAAAATGCGTGATGAAGCGCTGAAAAACTTAATTATGACAAATACACATGCTCCAGGAATGTATAGAGCGTATATGCCTTTAAAAAACGTGGATGCTTTTTACAAAGCATTTGAAGTGAAAGAAGGGGATAAAATGTATTTAAAATCAGAAGACCGAGTGCGTATTTGGTAGGGTCTAAGACCTTTTTGTATGCTTCTCTTTTATAAGAAACCAACTAATAAAAATTCTAAAACCGATACCTTTGTGTCGGTTTTTTTATTTAAAAATATCTATTCAAGCAAGGTTCAGAACTTTTTAAAATTATACTTTTGTCTTAATGCTACACGTTAACAATATCTCTTTTTCTTATGATACTGATACCCCAGTATTACAAAACATCAATTTTACTCTAAAAAAAGGAGAACATTTATGTGTAATGGGAGAAAGTGGCTGCGGGAAATCTACCTTATTAAAGGCAATTTATGGGTTGTTAGACCTAAATAATGGCTCTTTATTCTGGAGTAATACTGAAATTTTAGGCCCAAAAGAACACTTAGTTCCTGGAATGAATTTCATAAAACATGTAGCACAAGATTTCGATTTAATGCCATTTATCACCGTTTCTGAAAACATACAAAAGTTTTTATCTCGGTTTTATCCTGAAGAATCTCAAAAAAGAACTGCAGCGTTACTTGAGGTGATTGAAATGGCTGAATTTGCCGATGTGATGGTAAAAACATTGAGTGGTGGCCAACAGCAGCGTGTAGCTATTGCACGAGCGCTAGCAAAAGAGCCTGAACTTATTTTATTAGACGAACCTTTTGGTCAAATTGATAATTTTAAGAAAAACTCTCTAAGCAGAAAACTATTTAACTACTTAAAGGAAAAAGAAATTACCTGTATTGTGGCTACACACGACGGTGATGACGCGTTGTCTTTTGCAGATACCATGTTGGTAATTAAAAATAACACAGCTATTGCTTTAGACAAACCAATTGCTATTTATAACAATCCAAAAAACAAGTACATTGCCTCTTTGTTTGATGATATCAATGAGATTGAAATAGCAGAAAAAAAGTACTTATTGTATCCACATCAAATACGTATTGTTGAGAATTCAGAAATTAATGCAACCGTTTTACAAAGCTATTATAAAGGTTTTTTTTGGTTGATTGAAGCTGAGTTTGAAAATCAAAAAGTATACATTAAACATGCTACAAAAATTGAGATTGGCAAGAAGGTTTTTCTTTCTATAAATGCTTAAAGTACCTCTTTGACAGTGATTGTTTTTCCGTTAAAAGCAATGGTTTCATTTTCTTTTTTACCCAATAATAATTTACCAACTGGAGAAGAGACTGAAATTGCAAAATACGTTGTGTTTGCAACTTCGAGTTGCCCTGCTGAAATTGATAAAAAATAATTCGCTTTTTCTGTAATAATAACACTACTTAAACTAGCCACTTTACTGTTTTTAGAAACATCTATTTTAGCGAGCGTTTCTTTCATCAATGTAATTCCACTGAGTTGTTGCCCGGCTTTTTCCATTTCTAACTGTAACACGGCGCGTCCGGTTTCATGTTTATCACCAGCAGAGCTTTTTGTTTCTGATTGTAATGCTTTTTGATTGGAAGTTATTATGTCTTGAATCGTTTGCAACCGTTTATTTACAAAAAATTGACATTGCTTGTATAATTCTTCTTTTATATTCATTCTTTTCTTTTAGAACCATCAATCAATTAGTTTCGCTAATTCTTTACCAACCAAACTACCAATTGCAATCCCCATTCCTCCTAATCGAACGCCACAAAAGACATGGTTAGAAATTGGTTTTACAATGGCTTTTTTCTGATTTCCGACTCCCATAATTCCACTCCAAGAACATGCTATTTCGAAAGGAATGTTTGGTAAAATTGTTTCTTTTAAAATTGTTTTTAAGGAGTTCTGAATGAGTTCTGTTTGCCCAAATTCTGATGTTTCTTCGCCTTTAAAATCTAAATTCCGTCCACCGCCAAACAAAATTCTATTGCCTATATTTCTAAAATAATAATAGCCTTTGTCTAAATGAAAAGTTCCTTTAATATGTAAATTGGCAATCGGCTTGGTAATGATCACCTGGGCTCTAGCAGGTTGCACATTTTCATCTAATAGTTGTTTTGCAAAACCATTTGTAGCAATAAATAATTTATTCGTAGAAAACTCTATAAAGTTGGTTTTTACAACAACCTTTTCTTGGTTTTCAATAAATGTTTCTACAGTCGTATTATTCAAAATTTTAATTCCTAATTTTTGAACCTTTAAAAGTAACGCTGTAATCATCTTACCGGTATCTATTTGTCCTTCAAACTGATTTACAATGTAGTTTGGTTGAATATTTTCAAAACCAAATGTGTTTTTCGACTCCGAAAAAACTTCCTGTTTAAATATTGGAGCAATTAACTGATTAATGTTCGCTCTTTCAGAATTACACGCATCATAAAAGACTTTATCGTGAAACAATTCAAAACCTTTATTTTGCTGAAAATCAATAGTCGCATCACCTAAGTTCTTTCTTAATAACTGCAAGCCTTTCCAGCGCTTATTTACCAAGTTAAAAACCTCTTCTTCAGAATGAGTTTTTAAATCATCTATGAGTTCAGATAAGCTTCCAAAACAAGCAAATCCCGCATTTTTTGAACTTGCTCCTTGAGGCAACATTCCTTTTTCCAGCACTAGAACTTTGGCTTTTGGATATTTTTCTTTTAAAGTTAAGGCACAATTTAACCCAACAATTCCACTCCCAACAATGGTAAAATCTACATTGCTAAACCACTCTTTATGTTCCCAATAACTCAGATTCATATTAGATTTCTTTTTCAAAACACAAACTATTGACAATACCTTTGTAGGGCCCATAATTTACATCCATTCGTTTGTAATTACATTTGTGATATAAGTTAACCGCTTCTATTTGTCGCTCTCCAGTTTCCAATACACATTTTTCATACCTCAATTCTTTCGCCCATGCTTCTAACTTGGCTAAAATTTCAGGTGCTATTCCCAAACCTCTTTGCCCTGTATCTACAAACATTCTTTTTATTTCAACTCTTGTTGAATCAAAATGTTTAATAGCACCGCAACCAATAGGTTTGTTATTTTTATAGACAACAATCACATGATTGATTACATCAATACCATTAAATTGATTGTAAAAATCATGGTCAGCTCCATCAGTAATTTTTAGATAGGCATCTAACTTTTTTATTAAGTTGATAAAGTCACTATTTCCTGAATTGGTTCTTATATATTTAATTTCCATTGTACTTCTTGTTACTGACATTCTGAACGAAACATGAGAAAGAACTTTACTTTTAGATTTCTCAATTGTTCCTCATTTCGACATTACATACTAAAGGTTCTAAAACAAGTTCAACATGACGTTTGTTAAAAGTCAAATTTTAATTGGACAAAAACGGGTTCCTTTTTTTCTGTGTCTAAATTACTAAAAGAAATCCCCAAAAGACGCACCGAATTCTGTAATTTTTCTTGATACAACAACTCTTTGACTACAGGAAGGAATTCTGATTTAGATTGCATAAAAAAAGTAGTAGTTTTACTACGTGTTTGCTGTGTAAAATCGCTGTATTTTATTTTTAATGTAATTGTTCTTCCTTTGGTTTTAGAAGAAATCATTCTTCGTTCTAATTCAACGGCTATTTTCTCTAAACGTGCTATCATAAATACTTCTGACGAAATATTTTCATTAAAAGTACGCTCTGCCGCGATTGACTTCTGAACTCGATTTGGTTTTACTTCACTAGTATGTATTCCTCTTACAATATTGTAATAATGAACTCCAGATTTACCAAATAACCGAGCCAACTCTTCCAATGGTTTTTGCTTTAAGTCATTTCCTTTAAAAATACCTAGATTATGCATTTTAGCAGCGGTTACTTTTCCAACCCCATAGAATTTATTTACTGATAGCTCTTCTAAAAATAACAACACTTCTTCTGGGTTGATTGTTTTTTGTCCATTCGGTTTATTAATGTCTGAGGCTACTTTTGCAAGAAACTTATTGATAGAAATTCCGGCCGATGCTCTTAGTTCCAATTCTTCGTAAATGCGTTGTCTGACCTCTGTTGCAATCATGCTTGCAGACGGGTTTCCTTTTTTATTTTGGGTTACATCTAAATAGGCTTCGTCTAATGATAAAGGTTCAACCAAATCTGTAAATTCATAAAAAATTTCTCTAATTTTTGTTGATATTTCTTTATACCTAGAAAATCGTGGCGGAACAAAAATAAGATGTGGACATTTCTGTTTTGCTAAAACTCCACTCATTGCCGAGCGCACACCAAACTTTCGCGCTTCGTAACTAGCAGCAGAAACTACTCCTCGAATTTCATTACCACCAACAGCAACGGGTTTCCCTCTTAAATCGGGGTTGTCAAGTTGTTCTACAGACGCATAAAATGCATCCATATCTACATGAATAATCTTTCTAAAAGGTGGTTTTAATTCCATTAAAAGTTCTTTGAAAATGCCGTCAATAACTTTGTGGTTTTTTCACCATCTTTTTTATCTACAAAAATATGATCGTGATAATATCCTGCAATTACATTACAACTAATATTGTGTTTAGCTAATTCACTAGAAAACGCTGCTGTTAAACCGACTGCTTCTAATGATGAATGGATTTTTAAAGTAACCCAAGAAGCAATAAATTGATATGAAAGGTTTAACTCGTCTGCTTTTGATTTTTCTAAAATGATTGTTGTTCCTTCTTTTTCTTTAAATTCAAAAATAGTTGCTGACCTAGATATAGTATCAATATCAGTTACTGAAGCAAAAACATATTCTCCAGCATTCAAAACGGGTTCCATTCTTTTAATTAGTTTTCTTAAACTTTTTTCTCCGCTCATCTTAAAAAGATACTACTTCTCTCAATTACTTTTTCTAATTCTACTGACATTTTTTTTACTGTCCACGGATGCGAAGTATTAAACACGTGATTGGCATTTTCTATAATTTCTAATTGGCTCTTTGGATTCCATTGGTGTAAATTTTCTGCTTCCTTAATAAAAACAGAAGTGTCATTGTCTCCATGAATAATTAACATCGGAATGCTTAAGTTTTCTACAGCCCTTTTAATGGTTAACCGTGTT
>Ga0105355_10001620_pt1 | contig 20711 bp, 14 predicted proteins | sample GOMGulsemesocosm_2_FD_83508 | JGI IMG/M metagenome (GOLD analysis project Ga0105355, IMG submission 83508) | Methane-oxidizing microbial communities from mesocosms in the Gulf of Mexico - GOM9C Gulf of Mexico | ecosystem: Environmental > Aquatic > Marine > Cold seeps | place: Gulf of Mexico... | reverse complement strand
GTCAGAGCGCCGTAGCGCCGGCTTATATTTCGCACGGTTTAATGAGCAAGGGGAGCAGGTCGATAATTTATTGAGTATTTACGAGATCGAACAACTCAATATTAACGCGACATTAGTGGTGCTCAGTGCCTGTCAAACGAGTCTAGGCAAGGCTTATTATCAACAGCAAAGTGATAGTTTAGCCAGTGCATTCCTGCGCGGCGGCGCGCAACAGGTGATTGCCACTCAGTGGCAGGTGCCATCGCGCTCGACCGCCCGCCTACTAAAACAGTTTTATCTGTTGTACAGCAGCCAACCCCTCTCTTTTTCAGAGGCACTGCGCCAGGCTCAATTGCAACTCAGAGCGACACGTTCCCCCTTCTATTGGGCGGGATTTAGTCTGTATAAACATCGCTTAAACAACAAGATAAACAACCAACCGAGGACAACAACATGATTGATTTCAACGGCACGTGGCAGCTAGAACAGAATGTACACATAAACTTGCTCGATATTACTGATTTCTCGCTTAGTTTTAAGGTCGATAAGGTAGAAGGCAGCCCTGGACACTACTTCACGGTGGCCATAAAGGCGACTGGAAACGGGAACAATAAGTGCGATAACGCCGTATTAGCAACGTGGAACAACGTAGCTAATGCACTCTATGATAGCGAGCTGCACATTATTTATGGGGCATTTACCGGCGAGTTTGACGATTCATTCTTCATGATTAAGTTTTCATCGTGCGGACAAGACATTACCGTGACTATATTCTCCACCAACGCTGATCCGATAATATTAGGCGCAGGCTTAGGGCCTGGCTCAACAATCGGGCAACGGGGATAAATAACCTGATCAGAGAATAAGCGCTATGTGACCTTAACCTAGCGCTTAGTAAAAATATTGTATACAAAACGCAAAAAGTGCTCATTGATTTAGCATTTTTTGTTTTATAATAACGCCACTAATTCTACTAGCCCGAAAGGCCGTGCCTGTGAAAACTACCCTCATTTCACTGATCTCATTATTCACCAGTTGTTTTATACTGTTTTTTGCCAATGGCCTGATCAACGTCTTATTGCCCGTTCGTATGGGCCTTGATCAAGTCAATACCGATACCATAGGGTTGGTGCTCTCGCTTTATTTTGTCGGGATGTTGTTAGGCGCCGTGCTGAGCAAAAACCTGATTAAAAAATCTGGCCACATTCGCATGTTTGCCGGTTGTGTCGCGCTAAGCGCGGTAAGCATATTGATCTGTAGTCTCTATACTGACCCTATTTTGTGGGGCCTGATGCGTGTATTACTCGGTTTTTGTAATGCTTGTGCCTTCACTGCCATGGAGAGTTGGCTCAGCGATGCCGCCACCAAAGAGAATCGTGGTAAGTTACTGTCGGTGTATCATGGCACCGCATTATTTGGATTATTTACCGGCCAATTCTTGATGAATGCCGCCGATCCCGCCACCAGTATCTTGTTTGTACTGTCCGGAATTTTCTTATGTCTTGCGGTGATCCCCGTGGCACTTAGTCGCCATAAAGGCCCCGTGGTCGAGGACGCTGCATCGATGTCCATTATCAGGCTGGCAAAGATATCTCCATTAGGGGTTGCCACCTGTATCGTCGGCGGCGCGGTGTATTCCTCGATGTTTAACTTGCTGCCACTATTTGCCAAAACCTATAATATTGTCGAGTTTGATTTATCAATTTATGTTGGCGTGGCTATTTTAGGCGCGTTTTTAATGCAGTTTCCAATTGGCTATTTGTCCGATAAATTTGACCGACGTACCGTGCTGCTAGGCATGTTAGCACTGTCATTGGTGATGGGCTTAACCATTCCTAACGTGGCCGCCAGCGGATTAGCCTGGCCATTATTACTCGCCACCATGCTTACCGGCGGCACGCTGGCCTGCCTCTATCCGCTGAGTGTCTCAGAAACGTTAGATAAGCTAAAGCAGAATGAAATGGTTTCCGCGATGAGCACGATGATTCTTATCGGCGCAATTGGCGGTGTTATTGGGCCCTATTCAGGCTCGATCTTGATGAAGGCGTTTGGTAGTGATTCCTTATTTTACTTTATCGCTAGCATTGAGCTTGGGCTCGCTGCCTTCGTGATCTATCGTATGAGCGCGCGTAAGGCGCTGCCAATAGCCGAGCAAGAGAGTTATGTAATGCAAAGTGCGATGTCGCTGGCTGCACCCGAGCTAGACCCGCGTACCGCGTATACACAGCACAAACAGCAACTATCGACTCAGGCACAAATAGCCCAAGATCTGGCGCAGTTAGATCCCGCAGCAGCGGTTAAAATGGCGCGCGCGATTGCTATAGACAATCCAGATAAAGGGGTTGAAGTGGCAAATGCCGTGGCCAGTGTTGAGGGCATCGATGTGCTACGTCTCTATGAAGTGATGAAAGAGGCCGCGCCATTTGATATGCCCAATATCACGCAAGCCATTGTTCATACCAAGCCAGAGCTGGCCTATGAACTCGTCTCTAAACTTGCGCAATGGTATCCAACTCAAGTCATTAGTGTCGCCAAAGACATTAGTGCGGCTTTCCCCGATCTGCGCTGTGAGATGGCGCGAGTAGCCGTTGAGTCTGCGCCAGAAACGGCAACACAGGTGGCTGAATATTATGCCCAGGTGCTCAATGAACAAAGGGAAGCTGTGCGCCCAGCCGATCGTCAAGATGATACCACGGGCCATGATGCGGTCGATATCGCGGTTGCGATTGCCGATGCAGCGCCAGAAAATATCGTTGAGATTGCCGCCAATATCGCAAGCGTGATCCATGACAATGAAGCCGAATGCGATGATGATGATGGCACTGAGGAAGCTTACAGCGAGGCAATGAACCAAGACAGTGACCTTGCGGTAGAACTGGTGCAACGCTTAAGTGAAGTGTCACCACAAGATACCGCCGAAGTCGCCGGGGCCGTGGTAGATGCTATGCCCGAAAGCGCATCAGATATTGTCGATGCGATTAGCCAGGGCGATAGCTCTAAAGAAGGTGAATGGGTCGACGCGATTGACGGTGCGCCTAAGGACTAGTTACTTAAACGCTAAGCGCTAGTGTTAAGCCCTAAAAACTTACGCCAGCGCGCATCAAACGCCGCCATTTGGTGGTGGCGTTTTGAGTGCTGGTGCGCCGCTCTATCAGCAATAGTCAGCATTGGACCCACACGGCACATGCCGCAAAATTGTTCTTTGCCTTGAAGGTAGTCGGCCTTGGTTAGTGTGCTGACCACATCATGCTGGCCTTGATCACTGTAGAAATAACTTATGCCGTGTGTCTGTTTAACAAACTTATCGCGGTCGACATTGCGAATTTGATAACCCGGAAATAGCTGCGCATCAAACGGCATTTGACCCAGATATTCCATACTCGTATCTAGGGTTAGCGATTGCTCGATATCCCATTGCCGATAAGGTTTGACATCTTTGGAGGTAATAATGGCCAGACGCTGCCCTTGTGGCGCCAGAAAGTGTTGCTGGGCATTGAGCAAAAATTGGCGTAATAAGCGCCGGTGCCTAAGGTTTGCATCGCCAAGTTGCGCCGCCTGTTGATGACTAACGGCGCTGCGATCGTTGGGGATCAGCGGAAATTGAAAGATCACCAGATCGAAACTCTGCCGCTGCAACCCCTGCCAGCTCTGGCTGTCGGTGACATCAAACCCGCTTAATACTTGCGCCTTAGCATCGATCAGTTGCTGGTAGCTAGCCAAGCCATACTTTTCCTCAACGTCACTAATCTGATCAAATACCGTGGCACATAGCACTTTCGGCCGATAATTGGCACTAATCGCATGAGAAAAAGATAAGTCACCATCGCCAATGGTGAGCACGCGCCAACTTGGGTCAATCTTCACCTAATTAACCTCTGCGCCTAAGTAACGCTGTGCCCATTGCTTGACGGTGGCAAACGGATAATGTTCCAGCGCCGCGAAGCCGCCAACACTGCGCGCCTTGATCCGGGTAAACAGCGGTGTATGCAAGCCACATAAGAAGCGCGCCAACAATATGTCGCTGGCGGGTTTACTTGTTTTTTCAAGCACTAACCGACAAAATCCTGCACTTAGTCCCGCCATTCGTTGCTCGTCCACATTGTTAAGCGGTGGCACGGGCGGCATCACAGCCACTTGGCCCTGACATACGCTGCAGTGGCCACAACCTTGGGTTACGCTGTCATCGGAGAAATATTGCGACAGCGATTGCGACAAACATTGCTCACTGGCGAAAAAATCCAGCAGATGCTTTATCCGGGCAATTTCACTGTGCTCTTTGTCGTTGAACTTTTTACTCAATTTATCGCTAAGCTTAACCACGTCGAAGTCTCGCTCAAGCACGTCAAACACCTGGGTCATCTGCTTGGTTTGCAGCTCAATCGCCTGATGCTCTTCTAAGTAGTTTAGGGCGCTAATAACCCGAGAGCGCTCAACATTATAGCGCTGCTCTAATTGATTAAAGTCTAGGGTAGACCAAACTTTCGCATGGCTTGAGCAGTCAAATATCGCCGATATAAAATTGGCTCGCTCACCACTGAACTTAGCCAAAATCTGCTGTTTATCCAAGATGAACTTATACTTGTACTCAGCAAAATAGCTATATAACGGCTTAATAATACCTAACAACTCGAGGTAGACCAATAAGGTTTTGAGGGTCAGCGCCTTAATATTTGCCGCCAACGACAGACTATTTTCGACGATTTCCCACGCCCCTTGTTGCTCACTGATTTGCGCTAAAATAACCGCCAGCGCGTCACGCTCAGGTGTATCACCATAGACAAAATTTTCGAGTACATTAACATTGTCGTGATTGGCCAATACCAAACAATCGGCGGGCGCGCCGTCACGCCCGGCGCGGCCAATTTCTTGGGCATAATTCTCTATCGACTTTGGCATATCATAGTGGGCGACAAAGCGAATGTCGCTCTTGTCGATACCCATGCCAAAGGCGATGGTGGCGACAATAATCTGGCCACTCGCCGCCATAAAACCATCGACAATGTTACTGCGTAGCTGATGATCTAGTCCCGCATGATAGGCAATCGCGTTATAACCGGCGCTTTGCAGTTGCTGCGCCACCTCTTCGGCGGTTTTTTGTAAGGTGACATAGACGATACCACTTTGCCCCAGCTTACTGCTTAGCCATTGTATCAGCGTCGGCATTTTATTTGCGCCCGGTACACCCACCACACCAAGGTGTAGATTAGCGCGATAGAATCCGGTGAGGGTAATATGCTCGGGACGAATATTAAACTTGCTGCCCATGTCCTCGACCACTTTACTGGTCGCTGTCGCGGTTAATAGCAGGGTTTGCGCAATATTAAATTGGCGCTGGTACTGGGGCAGTTTCAGATAGTCGGGACGAAAATTATGGCCCCACTCTGAGATGCAATGCGCCTCATCCACCACCAATAATGAGACGCTGATGCTGGACAAAAACTGACGAAAGCGCTCGTTGTTGAGTCGCTCCACCGAAATCATCAACACTTTAATCTTGCCCTCGCGCACCCCTTGCATGGTGTCATTGGTTTGTTCGCGGCTCTGGGTTGAATCGATACTCGCCGCAGCGATCCCTTTACCATGCAAGAACGCCAACTGATCATGCATCAACGCTAACAGCGGCGATACCACCAAGGTTAAGTTGGGCAGTTGGGTTGCAGGAAATTGATAACACAGTGATTTACCCGATCCGGTCGGGAAAATGGCAGCGGCATTAAAACCTTCGCTTAGATGCGTGACCACTTCTTTTTGGCCGCGACGAAATGACGAAAAGCCAAAGACTTGCTGCAGTAAATGCTCCATGGAGACTCCAGAATACGAGGGATTATAGGTGAGACAGGATAGTCTAAAACCAGCCACTTGAAAGTGTGTCTTTGCATCCACGATATTGCACCGCGTAACGTTTGGCGCGGGCATGTACTTTCTTTGCTACTTTCTTAAGCCAAGGTTTTTTATTATAAGACTTTCGCTTATAGCCACCCCAACCTTCATGATAGTTGAGATATTGACCATAGGCATTCCATTTTGATACGCCATTTATCCGTTGAGTCTTGTAAATAAACCAGCCCATGAAATCCATCGCATCATCAAAGTCATTGCGATCGCTCCAGCTGTTGCCGGTTTCTTTGACGTAATCTTGCCACGTCATGGTCTTGGCCTGTGCATAACCGTAGGCACTGCTAGCTCGCCCAACGGGAATAAAACCAAGCACATATTCCATCGGCGGGCGCGCTTCTGCCTTAAACGAACTCTCTTGATACATCATCGCAATTGGCACGTGCACTGGCACGCCCCACTTGCTCTTGGCATCGAGTGCGGCATCATGCCAGTCCTCATGTTCGGTAAATATCGCGCAAATATCCTCAGGATTGGCCGGCGGCGCAGTCGCGCAGCCACCAATCACTAATGCCGACAATACGATTAACCAAACCTTCGTTGTTGTCATGTACTTGCTCATTTTTGCCTATCCTTTAGCGAAATACTGCGTCAAATACTGATCGATAGAGATATCATCACTGAGCTCAATCTCACGCTGCGCCGCCAATGAATCAACCGCTTGTTGCTCAAGCTCGCCATAGGAGATCGACGTGTATTGATTGCTCGCCAACTGCTGCTTAAACTTGAGTGCTTGGCTAATCCCAAACGGGGTATTGTCGATGTCTTTTGCCTGCAAGATAGTCATCAATTGTCCAGAGTATGTCGCCTGAGGGTCGTTAATCATCGGGCGTAACTCATCCAAACAATCCTGATATTTATGGCCACCGTTATGATGGTCAAACAGTTGTGCAATTGAAGTTAGCGCATCAAATAATCGCGTCATCCAGTCCTTAAGCGATAGTTGCCCATCATCTTCTTCGAGCATTAGGTCCGGTTGACGACCCTTTAAAATCACCGCATTAAGGTTAGTGACCTTCTGCTGACGCTGTGTTTGGGTCATCGGAACATCCTGCCACAACAGGCAGTGGATCAAAAACATATCTAAGAAGCGGATCTGGGTTTTGCTGATCCCAATATCGACAAACGGGTTAACATCAAGCGAACGTACTTCAATATATTCAACGCCCCCTTGTGCAAGTGCTTGCGATGGCTTTTGCCCCGACTTAGCCACACGTTTAGGCCGTATTGGTGCATATAGCTCATTTTCGATCTGCAGAACATTGGTATTTAACTGGCTGTACTTGCCATCCACTTTGACCCCAATTTCGGCAAACTTGACCGATGGCGTGGCAATCGCTTGATTAACCGAGTCGATATAATTATCGATATTGTTATAACAAATCGAGAGGTTATCTTGTTCACTATTGGTATAACCTAAATCACTGAGGCGCAGACTAGTGCCATAAGGCAAATAATATGTCCCTTTACCGAGCTTCTCAAATTCGTACGGCATATCGCCCTGCAAGAACGAACCACACAATGCCGGTGATGCGCCAAACATGTAAGGGATCACCCAACCTAAACGGTGAAAGTTTCGAATCAGTGAGAAATAACGCTCCGAACGGAAATCTTGTAACGGGCTATCGTCATTAAAGAATTGTTGTAATTGCGGCCAGGCTTCATCGCCTAATGAAAAATTAAAATGCAGCCCTGAGATGATCTGCATTAAACTGCCATAACGATTTTTCAAACCCTGACGATAAATGGTTTTCATTTGACCGACATTGGAGCTACCGTATTGGGCTATTTCAATATCATCTTCACCAGCGATCACACAAGGCATGCTCATTGGCCATAATAGCTCATCGCCAAGCTTGTCGAGGGTAAAGCTGTGCACATCACGCAAATAGCCGACCAACTGGTCGATATCTTTATGTACTGGCGTAATGAATTCTAACAACGACTCGGCATAATCGGTAGTTATTGATGTATGGGTTAATGCCGCGCCTAACGCTTTGGCGTGTGGCCGGTCTGAAAGTTTGGCACCTTCGTCGATGCGCAATGCTTCGCGCTCAATGCCGCGCTGGATTTGAGTAAATACTGGCGCATATTGCGCTTTCTGTAGCTCTGCGATTTTGTTTTTATAACAATTAATCAAAATGCTCTCTCTCATTTCTATTGCGCGAAACCGCGTCTTTAATGCGTTGACTCTAGCATTGGATTTTATGACCAACAAGGCGCAAATCGTAACTAAAAGTTCAGTGATAAAAATAGCCAGGCGACCAGCGCATAACGAATCGCTTTGCCCACAACAATCAAGATCAAACTTGGTCCTAGGCGCAGCTTAAAATACCCCGCTAACACGCAGATTAAATCGCCAATTAACGGCAACCAGCTCAGTAATAACGCAAACACGCCATAACGTTCTATCAGCAGCGCCGCGCGCGATTTACTGTGTTGCGGGCTTAATTTGACTCGGCCAAGATAACCTAATCCGTAACTACTTAACGAACCGAGGCTATTGCCCGCTGTTGCAACAACCACCAAGGCAACAAAACTCTGTGGTTGCTGCCCTAACAGATAAACCAATAAGGCTTCCGAGCCGCCAGGTAATAGCGTTGCAGCTAAAAAACTGCTAATAAATAACCCTAATAACAACGTGCTAATGCCTATTAGTTAAATTCGAGGACTATTTTACCTTTAATTTCGCCACTTTCCAGTTGCTGATGCGCCAGAGCCGCCTGAGTAAAGTTCATATACTTAGCTATATTGAGTTTAAGTTGTGCATTTTCAACCATCTTGGTCAATTTTCTTAATAAATCAGCATCTGGGGATATCAACATGCCTTGTGCGACAGTGCCTTTTGTTGTGACATTATCGCAAATCGCTGCCGCCGTAATGGTTGGCACCGTCACCAAACGCTTTATTTTCGCCACTCGGCCCAGCTGCATAATCGCATTTTTTCCGCCAATAAGATCAAACCACAGCTCAACGGACTCAATCGCCGAAAATGCGTCTAAGTCGTTATAGTCGACAAGGGTCACATCGCCCAGAGCGCTAAGCCGCGCGTGATCACGCCTATGCGCCACGGCTATCACTGTTGCGCTGGCTTGCAGTGCCAATTGCACAGCGAGGTAACCAACAGCGCCCGCGGCGCCACTAATGAGCACAGTTTCGCCTTGCGTCAGCTGCCCTAAGGTAAATAATCCTTGCGCGGCGGTTAATCCTGCCACAGGTAAGGCGCAAATATCATGAGTTTGATCAAGTGACACCTTAACCACATCGGCACTCGTTGCAATGACATATTCGCCATAGGCTCCTGCGCGCAGCGGAAAGCCCACCGCGCCAACAACCCGATCGCCAATCGCCAAGTCTGCATTGTTTGAGGCGACAACGTCACCAAAACAATCGTAACCCAAGACAAAGGGTAAATTATCGCTGTTTTGCGCTGCCGCCCAACCAAGTCCGGCGCGCGTCTTGTAATCAATCGGGTTTATCGATGCCGCTATCGTCTTGATTAACACCTGATCTGGCCCTAACGTCGGCATGTCACATCGAATCAATTTTAAGCAATCTGGCGCGCCAAATTCGGTAACCGCCATCGCTTGAAAGTAACTAGGGAGTTTATTTTGTGACATAAAGCTTTGCCTCTTAATGACATTTTGGTAGAGTTTGGCTAATCTTACGCCATGATTAGCGCATTATGATACCAAAATTATTTCTATTACCCATTATTCTTTGTCTGCTTTGGGCGGGTTATTTACGCAGTAATGGCTGGAGCATGCGTCAAGGAAAGACAGGCTTCCTCACCATCTTGGGCCTCAGTGGCATCATCATCGGTTACCTTTCATTTATGTTGTGGATAACTTAAACCTTCCCTTCGCTGATAAAAAAAGGCTTCCGAGGAAGCCTTTTTTATTTTAGCAACATCAAACCAACGGCTTAGCCACCGACAATCGCCAGCAATATACCCGCCGCAACGGCTGAGCCAAGCACACCAGCGACATTTGGTCCCATAGCATGCATTAACAAGAAGTTATGCGGATTGGCTTCTAGCCCTACTTTATTGGCAACACGTGCCGCCATTGGCACGGCAGACACGCCAGCTGCGCCAACAAGTGGATTGATCGGTGAGCTTGAGAAACGCCCCATCAATTTAGCCATTAATACCCCAGAAGCAGTACCAATACTAAAGGCGATTGCGCCGAGCAATAAGATGCCTAACGTCTCTACCGTCAGGAATTTTTCCGCCGACAGTTTTGAACCTACCGCCAAGCCAAGGAAGATCGTGACAATATTAATCAACTCATTCTGAGCGGTGTTACTTAAGCGATCAACCACGCCACACTCGCGCATCAGATTACCGAGACAAAACATTCCGACTAATGGCGTCGCCGCAGGTAAGAACAATATTGTCAGGCCTAGTACCATCATCGGAAAGAATATTTTCTCTTTCTTAGAGACCGGACGCAACTGCTCCATCACGATACAACGCTCTTCTTTGGTCGTCAGCGCCTTCATGATTGGTGGCTGAATAATCGGTACCAATGCCATGTATGAATAGGCAGCTACCGCAATGGCGCCGAGCAATTCAGGGGCTAACTTAGAGGCCAAAAATATCGCCGTAGGCCCGTCAGCACCACCGATAATCGCTATCGCTGAAGCATCGGCCAGACTAAATTCAAAACCCGGTACTAAGTTTAGGGCTATCGCACCAAATAGTGTGGCAAAGATACCAAACTGTGCCGATGCGCCTAAAAATAACATCTTAGGATTGGCGATTAGCGCGCCAAAATCGGTCATCGCCCCCACACCCATGAAGATCAGCAGCGGGAACACACCTGTTTCAATACCAATGTGATAGACATACCACAACAGACCACCTTCATCGGTAAAGCCTGCCATCGGAATATTAGCCAATACCGCACCAAAGCCAATTGGCAGTAACAACAATGGCTCGTAGCCGCGTGCTATTGCCAAATAAAGCAATAATCCACCAACCGCCATCATCACGATTTGACCGATCTCAAAGTTAGCCAGACCAGTATCATTCCACAGTTTTAATAAACCTTCCATTACAACCTCTTAACCGATTGTCAGCAATGAATCGCCAACCTGTACGGCATCGCCTTCTTTAGTAGTAACTTCGCTTACTGTGCCCCCGTTAACGGCGCGCACTTCAGTTTCCATTTTCATCGCTTCTAAAATAATAACCACTTCACCCGATACAACTTGCTGACCAGGTTGCACCAACACCTTAAAGATATTACCAGAAAGCGGTGCTAGCAAAGGTTCGCCACCAGTAACAACAGGAGCAGGAGCAGCAGGCACTGCAGCGCCGGCTACTGGCGTAATATTACTTAATTCGCCGCCCTCGGCCACTTCAACTTGGTATACCTGTCCATTGACACGTACGCTGTAACTCTCTGTGTCACTAGCGCTAGTAGGTGCACTTGCTGCAACAACCGGAACGTCGTCTTTAGGGTGTAACTCAAACGCTGCTCGATTATCACGATTTTCTAGGAATTTTAAGCCAATTTGAGGAAATAGCGCGTAGGTTAATACATCATCTTCGACGTCATCACTTAGGCGAATATTTTTCTCTTTGGCAATGGTGATAAGCTCGGCTTTGAGCTTGTCAAACTCATCGTCAATTAAATCTGCTGGACGACAAGTAATTTCCTGTGCACCATCGAGCACGCGCGCCTGTAGTTCGGCATTTTTAGGCGCAAGGGTCGCACCATATTCGCCCTTAAGCACACCAGCGGTTTCTTTGGTAATGCTCTTGTAACGTTCGCCGGTTAATACATTAAGTACCGCTTGGGTGCCTACAATTTGTGAAGTTGGGGTGACCAAGGGGAGGAAACCAAGATCTTCGCGAACTTTAGGGATTTCCAGTAACACTTCGTCCATCTTATCTGCAGCGCCCTGCTCCTTAAGTTGGCTCTCCATGTTAGTTAACATGCCACCAGGGACTTGCGCTAACAAGATACGTGCATCAACACCACGTAGACTCCCTTCAAATTTCGCATATTGCTTACGTACAACACGGAAATAGGCAGCTATTTCTTCGAGCAACACAAGATCTAAACCGGTGTCATACTCTGTTTTTTCAGTCATTGCGACCACGGTTTCTGTTGCCGTGTGGCCGTAAGTCGAGCTCATCGATGAACAGGCCGTGTCTAAGACGTCGATCCCCGCTTCAATCGCTTTCTGATAGGTTGCAGTAGACAAGCCGGTGGTCGCATGACATTGCATCGCAATCGGCAAATCAACACTCTGCTTGAGTGAAGTAATAAGTTCAAATGCCTCAAATGGCTTAAGCAACCCCGCCATATCCTTGATACACAGGGAGTGCGCGCCCATGTCTTCGAGACGTTTTGCCATATCGAGCCAAGTTTGTAAGTTATGCACTGGACTGGTGGTGTACGAAATGGTGCCCTGCGCGTGCGCGCCAACATCGACCACTGATTTGATCGCAGTCTCTAAGTTTCGTACATCGTTCATCGCATCAAACACTCGGAACACGTCTACACCGCTCTTGTGCGCCCGCTCGACAAACTTAGCCACCACATCATCGGCATAGTGACGATAGCCCAATAAGTTTTGACCGCGCAATAACATCTGTTGCGGGGTATTTGGCATGGCTTTCTTTAGTTCACGGATACGCATCCACGGATCTTCACCGAGATAGCGAATACACGAGTCAAACGTTGCGCCGCCCCAAGTTTCTAACGACCAGAAGCCAACTTTATCAAGCTTGTCGGCAATGGGTAACATATCTTCCAAGCGGAAACGAGTGGCCAACAAAGATTGGTGCGCATCTCGTAGTACTACATCCGTAAGACCAAGACGTTTAGACATAACAACTCCTACAATAACAATTAAAAGCGCGACTAATCGCGTGATTTACGGTATTTGTGAACAGCAGCGCTGATGGCTGCAACAACATCAGGACTAACCTGACCATTTACATTGGCTTGCTTTGGCGGTGCAACCTTTACTTCTTCGGGGCAGTACTTAGCCACGACCTTAATCGCAATGACCAATATGCCGAGAAAAGCGAATACACATACCATGCCCAAAAGCATAATATTAGCCGCAATACCCAGAGCCTCTACAACATCCATAACGTCTACCTATAAAGTACAAATGAACTTTTGCGCAATTAAAACGCACGATTGAATTTTAACCCACAAAAATAATTATTCAATCACTTTATGTGCATTAGTATTCACAACGATGAGTAAAATAAAGATTTTTAACAAAAAACAAACCTTAAACCCACCTTAACGACACATTTATACCTTTGCGCAGCCAAAGAATCAAGAAAAATTGGTCAGACAACTTAACCATGTCACTTACCACAACTACACCCGCCTAACGGCAAACACAAAAAGACATTAATAACAATTGGTTAGCTGGAGCCGCATGTGCTAAAACGTAAAATAAAGACCTTACCAATCAGTAAAAAACACAGTAAAAAACAGCAAAGTTCATTGACGATAAAACCGCCAAAAATAATTGACGTTCAGGTAAGGGCTACATACTCAAATCGTTAATTAACATGACGTTAAATGAAGATACAACCAAAACAAAAGGTTTATTCATCCTCATTAGCCAAATAAAATATTGACGTCTACGTAAAGCCAAGATTTAAACATCGACCTATCTATTGAGTAACACCGCATTCAACTGGGTATAAAAAGGACAAAATAAGCCCAAAAGATATTAGTTATTTCAAAATAAATTCTCATCAAAGTTATCTTGCAACACAAATCGGATTGTCGATGGTTTAGAAACGGCGTGATGGAGCCACTTAAACAACGTACGATATGCGACGTAATTTACGATAGCGACTTAGTTTAAGTCCAATTGGTGTAGATTTGTGAGCCCGTTAGCCGCGCTATAGACGACAAGTTCAAATCTATTTCAATTTGAGTAAGTCGGTGAACTTGTTTTTTTCGAGGTATGATAGCAATCCTCGTTGAAGAGTAACTTGCTAGCATGCTGGAAAGCTGCTCATACCGTTTTCATCAATTATGTGATCTTGTTGTGGTAAGAGAAAATTGTCGAGCACAAGGTCCTCGATTGATTTCGACACAATATCGATATTGGAACAACGCATGGAGCACAGTGCCGGGCGATAGCGATAATGAACACAGAAATAAGGACGACAAAATAGACTGAAAGTAATGTTAGGAAATTTTCTAAAAATAAAATGATAAAGTGTTGGGGTATTAACTAGGAGCTGGGGTATTAACTAGGAGCTGGGGTATTAACTAGCAGTTGGGTACTGGGTTTTCTGATAAGCGATAAGACAAACTGAATTTTACAAAGGGGGGTAAAAAGTTGGCGCGCATGGAAGGAGTCGAACCTCCGACCGCCTGGTTCGTAGCCAGGTACTCTATCCAGCTGAGCTACATGCGCGCAACAAATTTTCGAAGTAAGATTGGCGCGCATGGAAGGAGTCGAACCTCCGACCGCCTGGTTCGTAGCCAGGTACTCTATCCAGCTGAGCTACATGCGCGCATCTTATTTCTAACAACGAATTACATATCGTCCCAAATATTATAGAACACAAATCAAAAAAGTGGCGCGCATGGAAGGAGTCGAACCTCCGACCGCCTGGTTCGTAGCCAGGTACTCTATCCAGCTGAGCTACATGCGCACATTATACTTTTGCAATCCATTTAATAAAATAAATGGCGGAGAAGGAGGGATTCGAACCCTCGATGGGATTTAAAGCCCATACTCCCTTAGCAGGGGAGCGCCTTCGGCCACTCGGCCACCTCTCCGGTATGCGGCGTATAATACTGGCTAGCGAAAATAAGTCAAACAGTTTTTTGAAGGTTTTTATTCGCCTGGAGGGTTTTTAGGCAAGTCGTGCAATAAACTAGCTAATAACTCCAGTTTAACCTATCGTTAGTGGTTTTTAAGCAAAATTTCATATTAGACAAGTGGCACTATTGAGGGTAATACTTACTTTTTTATCGGCCAGAAACGAAAAAAACACTCCGAAGAGTGCTTTTTCATTGATACCCAATTACTCTTGGCTATCTGGTGCTTCTTTTTCTTGCTGAATTCGTTGATAAATCTCTTCACGATGTACAGCAACTTCCTTTGGCGCATTAACACCAATACGTACTTGATTACCTTTAACACCTAATACAGTAACTGTAACTTCGTCACCGACCATTAACGTTTCGCCGACACGGCGAGTTAAAATTAACATAGTTTACTCCGTAACTAATAAAATCCGATTGACCCCGGTTTAAAAAACAGCGAATTATACCTTAGTCGCCTATCTAAATTATATAACTAGATTTCAATATTTGACGGTTTATTTGCACTTTTTTTCAAAAATGACTAAAAACAGCAAGAATTAGTTATTTTCAGTCGATAAAAGCAAAAAACGCCAACATTATGTTGACGTTTTTATCTCAGTTTAGTTCAAGTGTTTATAAACGGTCAGTCAACCACTGTGCAACGCTATCTAATGCTGCAGGTAGTGCAGCAGCATCGCTACCTCCGGCCATGGCCATATCAGGTCTACCGCCGCCTTTACCGCCAACCTGGAGCGCTACCATGTTAACAAGCTCTCCGGCCTTAACTTTGCCGATTAAGTCTTTCGTAACACCGGCCACTAAACTGACCTTGCTACCATCAGCAACTGCGACCATCACAATGCCACTGCCTAATTTATTTTTCAACTCATCGACAGAACCACGCAGGCTTTTAGCATCGATGCCCTCTAACTGCGCAACTAAGACTTTAATGCCATTAATTTCAATCGCATTGTCTAACAGGTTGGCACCTTTTTGGCTGGCGATTTGTCCTTTAAGTTCGTTGACTAGTTTTTCTAGCTGACGATTCTTGTCTACCGCTTGTTGCGTTTTTTCGACCAAACTAGCGCTATCACTCTTTAATACACTGGCCGCCGCTGCCATTTTATTTTCCATTTGCTGTACGTACTCGATAGCCGCACTGCCGGTAACAGCTTCAATACGACGCACACCGGCCGCTATACCACTTTCAGAGGTGATCTTAAACAATCCTATATCACCGGTATTGGTCACGTGAGTACCACCACAAAGCTCTACCGATAGTTCGCCCATACTAACAACACGTACATCGCTGTCATACTTTTCGCCAAATAAAGCCATCGCGCCCGCGTTTTTAGCTTGCTCAAGATCCATCACCTTGGTTTCAACCGGCACATTAAGACGAATATGAGCATTAACCATGCGTTCAACTTCAGCAATTTGATCGTTGCTTAGCCCTTCAAAATGCGCGAAGTCAAAGCGCAATTTGTCCGCTTCTACTAATGAACCTTTCTGAGTAACATGATCACCTAACTCATGGCGCAATATAGAATGCATGATATGTGTCACCGAGTGATTTAAAGCGATGTCATTGCGGCGCTGATGCTCTATTTCTGCATTAGCTACTTCGCCTTGTTTAATCAGTCCTGAAATAACCATCCCGTGATGGGCAAATACAGCGCCAATCTTGGTGGTGTTGGTGACATTAAACACGCCACTGGCGGTAGTAATGGTACCCGTATCCCCGACTTGACCACCGGATTCAGCATAGAATGCAGAACTCTCTAGTACCACAAGTCCAGCTTGGTCGCATGAAATTTGATCCACTACGCTGCCATCAATCAATACCGTTGTGATTGTCGATTTGGCGCTTTGCTCGGTATAGCCGACAAAATTAGTCGCACCGTCAAGCTTTATCGCATCATTGTAATCGATGCCGAAACTACTGGCTTGTTGTGCGCGTAGGCGCTGCGCAGCCATTGCCACCTCAAAACCTTGTTGGTCGATTTCAAAGCCACGTTCACGCGCAATATCGGCAGTCAAGTCAGCTGGGAACCCGTAGGTATCATATAGTTTAAACACCAAATCACCGCCAATAATCTTACCTTCGATCTTTGACAAGGCTTCATCAAGAATTAATAAGCCGCGATCTAACGTGCGAGCAAACTGTTCTTCTTCCGCTTTAAGCATCTTAACAATTATCGCCTTATGCTTGGCCAATTCAGGGTAAGCTTCACCCATTTGTACAATCAGTTCATCTAGCAATTTATAGAAGAACAACCCGTTAGCGCCTAGGCTATTGCCATGGCGTACGGCGCGACGAATGATCCGGCGTAATACATAGCCACGACCTTCATTAGACGGCATCACACCATCGGCAATCAAGAAAGCGCATGAACGAATATGATCGGCGATCACACGTAGCGACTTGCTGTTTAAGTCTTGCGTGCCAATAATAGTCGCTGCAGACTTGATCAATCCTTGAAAGATATCTATTTCATAGTTCGAATGAACGCCTTGCATAATTGCGGCAATACGTTCCAGCCCCATGCCGGTATCTACTGAAGGTTTAGGGAGGTTCTCCATGGTGCCGTCGCTCTGACGATTGTATTGCATGAATACCAGATTCCAGATCTCGATATAGCGATCGCCATCTTCTTCAGGGGTGCCCGGAGGGCCACCTGGTACATCTTCACCGTGATCGAAAAATATTTCAGTACACGGGCCACAAGGACCAGTGTCGCCCATTGACCAGAAGTTATCTTTAGCGCCGATACGTGATAGACACTCAGGATTAACCCCAATCTCATTAAGCCAAATATCCTCAGCTTCCTGATCATCTTCAAATACAGTGATCCAGAGCTTTTCCTTAGGTAATTTAAGTTCAACCGTTAAGAAGTTCCAGGCATATTGAATCGCTTCGCGCTTAAAATAGTCGCCGAAACTAAAGTTACCTAACATCTCAAAGAACGTATGATGACGAGCAGTATAGCCAACATTTTCCAAATCATTATGCTTGCCGCCTGCGCGCACACAACGCTGCGAAGACGTGGCACGGTTATAGGCGCGCTTGTCGGTACCTAGAAACACATCTTTAAATGGCACCATACCCGCATTGGTAAATAATAGTGTTGCATCATTTCCAGGCACTAACGAGCTACTATCAACAATTTTATGCTGCTGATTTTGATAATACGCTAAGAAAGCGCTTCGTATTTGGGCGGTCGTCATCTGCATAGGTTTTTCCTAAATCGAAATTCTAGTTCACAAAAATATGGCAGTATTATACGGGGTCAGGTGGCCATTGAGCTAGTCATTGCGTTAAATATCTGTGAATTTATGGCCGATTTTGATGAGGTTTACCCGTTATATCACTTCGCTATTTGACCATTGCGCGTATCAATAATTGATTTTTTTGCTGCTAGCGTCTTTATTTTGGAGTAAACGGTAGGTGTTAGAGCGGCATTAAAAATCGTGAAAACCTTTGCCGCTGACATGCTTTTACAAGGCGGTTAGTGCCAATAAATATTTAGGGTGAAAGGACAATTCTTTGGCCTCGTTCGCTTGGTTTTATACTGACCTAACCTTGATGCGCCTTAGTACGTATCACCATCTCAGCATAACTAATAGGCGTGAGGTAATCATTGCTAATGCAATAACAATGTCTGTTGCGGCTTGGCCAACTGGCGTTTTTGAGTTTTGAGTTTTAACGGGGGGACTTGCAAAAAGATAGCAACCCAATGGCTGCTATCTCTATTTCTTTATCTATTGCTAATATTTAGCAAAGATCTAACTATTCTTTTTCTTGAGCTAACGGTTCTTCGTCAGGCGTATCCGTTGGCTTTATTAGCAGCGCATCACGCAATAGCTTCTCAATTTCATCAGAAATTTCAGGGTTTTCTTTCAAAAACTTAATGCTATTGGCCTTACCTTGACCAATCTTGCTGCCTTTGTAGCTATACCAAGCGCCAGCTTTTTCGACCAACTTCTCTTTAACGCCCCAGTCAATCAATTCACCGTACTTAGAGGTACCTTCACCGTATAATATTTGGAATTCAGCTTGCTTAAATGGCGGAGATACTTTGTTTTTAACTACTTTAACGCGCGTTTCATTACCCACGATTTCGTCACCGCTTTTAACCGCACCGATACGGCGGATATCCAAGCGAACCGAAGCATAGAACTTCAGTGCGTTACCGCCAGTAGTCGTTTCTGGATTGCCAAACATTACCCCGATTTTCATCCGGATTTGGTTGATGAAAATAACCAAAGTATTTGAACGCTTAATATTGGCAGTTAACTTACGCAGTGCCTGTGACATTAAGCGTGCCTGCAGACCCATGTGTGAATCCCCCATATCCCCTTCTATTTCAGCACGAGGTGTCAAGGCTGCAACCGAGTCAATAATGATCACATCGACAGCACCTGAGCGAGTCAACATATCTACAATTTCTAATGCTTGCTCACCGGTGTCTGGCTGAGAAACTAATAGCTGATTGATATCTACGCCAAGTTTAGTCGCATAAATTGGGTCAAGTGCATGTTCAGCATCGACGAACGCGCAAACTTTGCCCTTTTTCTGTGCTTCAGCAATAACCTGCAGGGTCAACGTTGTTTTACCTGATGACTCAGGACCATAGATTTCAACCACGCGGCCCATTGGTAGTCCGCCTATGCCTAACGCAATATCAAGACCGAGTGAACCGGTTGAAACAGATTCAATATCAAGCGAGGTAGCGTCACCAAGGCGCATGATAGAACCTTTACCAAATTGTTTTTCTATTTGACCTAATGCTGCGTCTAACGCTTTTGATTTATTGCTGTCCATGAGTGCTCCAATGCAAACCGATGAGATAATTTATGCCTTCAGTATACTGTATAGTCATACAGTGGCAAGTGTCTTTTTTAATTATTTTTATTAAATACCGTTAAAGCCTTGTCGCAGGTGATTATTACGCTAATCATACTTCCCGTTTGCTAGCTGATCACGTATCCTTAGCCAGTACTTTTTATTGGAATTGATCGCCTAATTATGGAAACTCCCATCCTAACCCCGGAAAACGCCGCTTCTCATACGCCGATGATGCAGCAGTATTTAAAATTGAAGTCTGAACACCCGGACATTCTATTATTTTATCGCATGGGTGATTTCTATGAGTTGTTTTATGGTGACGCCAAGCGTGCCTCGCAATTACTCGATATTTCTTTAACGGCGCGTGGCAAGAGTGGCGGCAATGCCATTCCGATGGCGGGTATTCCCTACCATGCTGCCGATAACTACCTGGCTAAACTGGTTAATATGGGCGAATCTGTCGCTATATGTGAGCAAGTTGGCGATCCTGCAACCAGCAAAGGACCAGTCGATCGCAAAGTCGTAAGAATTGTTACGCCAGGTACTATTACCGATGAAGCGTTATTAAGTGATCGCCGTGATAATATTGTCGCCTGTATCTATGAGCACAAATCGATCTTCGGCCTTGCCACGCTCGATGTCGCCAGCGGCGAATTTAACATTAGCGAATTAACCACCACCGAGCAGTTCGAGTCGGAGTTGCATCGTACCAATCCTGCAGAAATTCTCTATATGGAGCAATGGTCAAACCTTGATTTGCTCGGTAAGCGTAGCGGTTTACGTGCCTGCCCACCTTGGGATTTCGAATTAAGTACCGCATTGGACTTGTTAAACCGACAATTTAAGACTGACTCGTTGCAAGGCTTTGGCGTTGAAGAAGCTAAAGTGGGTTTAGTGGCCGCTGGGTGCTTGATGCAATATGTTAACGATACCCAGCGTGTTTCGTTGCCACAGATCCGATTGATCAAACTAACTAATCAAAATAACTGCATTATTTTGGATGCGGCGACCCGCCGCAACCTAGAGTTAACCCAAAATATTTCAGGCGGCTGGGACAACACCCTAATGTCGGTGCTGGATAAAACGGCTACCGCGATGGGCTCACGTTTGCTCCAGCGCTGGATCCATCAACCTTCGCGCGATCATCATCTGATTGGTCAGCGCCACAGCGCCATCGC